>Ga0210407_10000549_pt1 | contig 41803 bp, 35 predicted proteins | sample IncBWC27MmetaG_FD_150860 | JGI IMG/M metagenome (GOLD analysis project Ga0210407, IMG submission 150860) | Forest soil microbial communities from Barre Woods Harvard Forest LTER site, Petersham, Massachusetts, United States - Inc-BW-C-27-M | ecosystem: Environmental > Terrestrial > Soil >...
TTGAAACCGACCGCGCCAGTTTTCAAGCCAGTCCGTCTTGGTATCGAGTGAAGGCGGCACGTCGGCCAGGGCCGGTGCGCTGGGCTCTGCTCCTAGGGAAAAAGGCGCCGGGGCGAACCCATTTTCCGCCAGTCTTCGATTGAGGCGGTCCACCTGCTCGCTGACCAACATTTGATGAAGAGCAACATCCGAGTCGAGGTACTTAAGACGGATTTTTCCGCCGGTAGTCTTCAATTTGAGCGGCGCGCCGCCCCCGTTCAAAACAGCCATAGCGTGTACGGAACCGGAAGCATTGGTAGATGCTTGCATCGTCAAATGCAGCGCGGGATCCGCTTCGATGCGGTGCTCGCCCCCGTTTACCACGACGGCGTCGATGTTTGCAGCGAGGTTCCTCGGCAGAAATACGATGATGTCGCCGTTTCCGGAAGAAAGCTGCGAAGCGCCCGCGAGCCGCACGTTTCCGCCTCCGGAAGGCGGATCCGGATTAATCCACGCCGTAATCGTGCCACCGGACGTAGCCGCCTGTAGCGCGCCCGCCACCCGCGTGAGGCAAATGCTGCCGCTGCTCGATTCCAACTCCATCGGGCCGGAAACGTACATGACGCGAATGCCGCCGCCGCCCGTCTGCGCGTGCACCGAGCCGCGCACTTCGCCAAAATCGATCTGCCCGCCGCCCGTGCGTACGCTGACGAAATTTCCGGCGTGCGCGACGGTGATGTTGCCGCCAACGGTTTCCAGTTCAGCGCGGCCTCCGATCTGGCCGGCGCGGATATGGCCGCCCCCGGTGCGCAGCGAGGCGTCTCCCACGATGTTACCCACGTTGATGTGTCCGCCTCCCGTAAAGGCCGTGAGGTCGCCCGCTACATCGAGAACCTGAATGTGTCCGCCTTCGGTTTCCACCTTGGCGGCGAAGCGTCCCCACGCCGCATCCCGGATTCCCGAAGATCCGATGCGCCCCGTCTTGATGTTTCCGCCTTGCGTGTGAAGAGATGCCGTGCCGCCGATGTCTCCGGTCGTGATGTCGCCCGCGTCGGTGTTCACTTCCACGCTGTAGCCGCGCGGCACGGCGATCTCAAACTGCACCCAGAACTGGGCATCCGCGGAGCGCGTCGCTTGCGGCGGAAGCATGCCGGTAATTTCCACTCCCGTGGCGGTTGACTTTGCCTTGAGGGAATACGAATCAAGGAGTTGCTGAGCGGCGGGACCGCGTGCGTCAGTTTCGATGTGCACGTTATAACGCACGACGGGGGCGGCGCCAGCTTCGAGTTGCACGATGTTGACGGGCCCAAAATCCGTCGTCAGCCGCAGCGTCAGGCCATCTCTTGTGTTCAACGCTCCAGTCCGAACAGCGGAGGCATGCTGTGAACCTGGCTCGGAAGGTTGCGCGTGTTCAAGGGCTGCTGGTTCCTTGGCATCGGCCGCAAAAGCCGGCGGTGCAAGCCGTACTCCAGAAAAGAGGAACGCCAGCAGTGGAACCAGCGCCGCAGGGCGCATGATGGAAAAGAGCCTGTGATCGAAACGCATGTTCATCGTCGAACGAAGTTTCTTGCCGCCTGGCCGGTTACTGTACTTCGCGCGGGCCAATCTGCCGCAAGGCAGCGGCGCTGCGCAACCGCACATAGCGGCTCGGATCACGGTGTTGCAACTGTTGCAGCACGCTTACAACGCGTTCCAACGACTGGTCGTCTTCGGGACGGACTGGTTTTGGCGGCGACACGCCAGTGAGCGGCTCCGGCGCCAACTCATCGGCACCGCCGCGGTGCAAAGAACCAACGAGCACGTTGACTGCTTCCACGCGCACGCCCGGATTGGCGTCGTGCTCCAAGGCATCGAGCAGCGCCTGCCGGACGACGTCATCCGCTGCCGCATCCCGGAGCGACTCCAAGGCCTTCATGCGCACGGCGGGATTCTGATCCTTGCGCGCCGCGACGATCAGCGCGCGGCGCACTTGCTGATCCCGCGAAGCCGCCTTCAGCGCTTCCAGGCAATCGAGGCGCATACCGGCATCAAAGCGCTCTCCGTTCTCAACGACGTAAGTAAGTACACCGCGCATGTCGCTGTCCTCAACGTTACCGGTCAGCACGATCGGCTGCTCCGCGTTGAGGCGCACCTGCACGTTCGGAGAGCCCGAGCCCGTAGAAGGCGAAACACTAATTCCTGAGAAAGTCATGCCCGACAGTTGGTCCGGCGTGAGCGGCTGCTTGGCCACTACGTTCATGGCCTGGCCGTTGGCGTCGCCGCGATTGCTGTTCTGCAACCACGGAACAAACTGAGTTCCCACTACGATCCCGAACAGCACCAGCAGCGCGCCGCTCCACGCGGGACGCAGCGCCATCCAGCTGCGTAGCCAGCCAAACGGCCGCCAGCGCTCTTGAATCGGAGGCGCCGAAAGGTCGTCGAGCGTTTCGGCAAGCTCGCTTCGGCACTGCGAAAGAAGAATGCCGGAGGAATCGAGTTCATCGGCGGGTTGTGGGGCGCCAAGCATTGCTTCCTGAAGATGTTTCTCTTCACCAAGCAGTGCGGCGCACGCTTCGCAATTCGCGACGTGGCCCTCAATCTGTTTGCGTTCCTTGTCGGTCACTTCGTCGCAGGCATAGAAAATCAGAAGCGGCGCAACGTCTTTGCAGCTCGCGCTCTTTTCAAAAACGCTCATCGCAGGCCCCCCAATTCGTGGCGGAGTTTGCGCGTGGCGCGGAAAAGCGAATTCTTCACAGTTTCCTCGGTGGTGCCCAGGGCGTCGCCGATCGCACGGAGCTTCAGGCCCTGGTAGTGTTTCATCTCGAATACGATGCGCTCGCGTGGGGACAGGCGCTCCATTGCCGTGGCGATGCGCGCTTTGATTTCCTTGCCGATAAAGCTGCGTTCGGGGTCTAGCGTCGGGCGATGTTCCCGCTGGCGCTCGAAGAAATCGGTGATGCCTTCCTCATGCGCGCCGGAGTTCAGCTCAGGAGACTGGTCTTCGGGGCGCGCTTGGCGGCGGCGCAGGTGGTCCAGGCAAACGTTGGTGACGATGCGGTAGAGCCAGGTATAGAAGCTGCACTCGAAGCGGAACCGGTGGAGATTGCGGTATACCTTGAGGAAGGCTTCCTGATACACGTCCCGGGCATCCTCGGGGCGCTTCATGAGGTTCAGCGCCAGGCGCAGGACGTCCCGGTCGAAGCGGCGCACCAGTTCCTCGAAAGCCGCGCGGCTGCCCGCTTGTGCTTCCGCGACCAGGGCCCGCTCGTCGACGTGGGACAAGGAGATCACCGAGGCCAGGGCGGCGTCCGTGCTACCCGAGCGACCGTTGTCATCGGCCAAAGCCAAAGCCCATCTGGGAAGCGGCATATTTCGCTTTCTTTTCGCGTGCGCCAGCGTCTCCTGCTTGTAAAACAAGAGCTTAGCCCCAATTCCGGCATTGGGCCAACGCCGCGCACCACACGACCACCCAATTTGGACGCACTTCCACCGCCTTGGGTGAGCACCGCTACCCCACTATATCAACGGTGAACCTGTGGATTTTGTTTCAGAGATTCCCAGCCAAGGTGGCTCACAGAGCCAGTTTTTGAGCCCTGAGTTGATCGGTCACGAGGCGGAGCCAGCCGTCCCAGCAACGTTTGCCGAATCACTCATCCGCCACGCCAAAGAAGGCCAGGCAAAAACCAGAACCAGGGCCAGCAGAACCGCATAGCCATTCACACGATAAAACGAATCCGGTTGTGACAGCAGTTCGGACGTCCCACCAAGCAAAGAAGTGGCCGCAACCACCAGGAAGCAGCCGAGTATGTTAAAGCGCACGATGTAGCGAACTCCCAGCGCCACAATACTCAGTACGATGAACTGCGCTAGAAGGCGCTGCACGAAATCGGCCGGGCTGCCCCAGTTCCCGCCGACCAAAGAAAGCGAACCAGCAAGCAGCAGCACAATGCGCAGAATTGGGTTGTGAACTTTCGCCGCAACAAAGGATGCAACCGCGACGACTAACCCTGTCATGAGCAGGCTGTGAAGAAGTGACCAGCCAAGGATTGAACCAGCCGGCAAAATCGCGTCATAGTCCTGGCCGAAAGCTGCTCCAATCGAGCGATGAACGGTCGGCCAGTGCGCCGAAGCTGCGCTCAGAACACGCTCCAGCCCTATCAATCCGCCTGCGCCGCCAAGGCCAATGCAGAGCGCGTCGCGATAATAAGCCGTCGGCAACTTGGACCAGCTGGGCAGCCGGCTCTCTCCAAAAGCCCGGCTCCCGTAATACCAGGCTAGGCCAAAGAGCAGTGCAATCCCGCCAAGAGTAAAAGGGGCGAAAAGCAATTCGACGAGGGCCGATGTGCCCAGCCAAACTTTCAAAGAGATGGCTGTCTTGTAGCCGCTCAAAATGTTCGGGTAGGCATTGCCCAATGCGATCTCCAGGGCGTAAGCCGCCAGTCCCACCAGACACCAACGCGCGATCCGCTTCCACGGGATGCTGCGCGCGGCCTCCGAGCGCAGATTCTTCAAGAACAGAATGAGCGCGGTGAGGCCCAGACCTCCAAAGAAGACCAAGCGGACACCGTAGCTGAAAATCGTCCGGAACAGGGAGCCTTCCTCCTGTTTGCGGCGCCAGTCGTCTGGAATCTTCACGTACGTTCGGTAGTTGGTAACTTCATCGCCCAATACCTGAACCTCGGCGCGCGCATAGGCGTGCTCCTCCTTCCTCGCTGAAGAAGATGCAACGTCGAGTGGCTCGTTCTGCTGCCACGTCAAAGTATGATCGATGCGATGCGGCCGCTTATCCGAATTGGAATCAACCAGCTCCCAATTCGTCAGATCGAGTTTCTTTTCATCGCGGAGGAATTTCTCCGCCCGCGCAACCGCTTCTTCTTTTGTCAGCGACGGGCCAGGCGTTTCTTCCGCCAGTGTATGCCGGACCGCGTGAAGCGTTCCGTCGGGCTTCAAGACCACCGCATATTCTTCCGGCTGGCTGTCCCGGAAATAGCGCACGCGCCACAACGCCGCCGGAACGCGCTTCGAATAGATGACGTTTACTCCCTCAACGCCAACGCGCTGCCGCAAGAATTCACTCACAATCGGATCGCTGATGTCCACGAAAACGGCGGCATGATAATACGAACTTGAATCCAGGCCGCGCTGGCGCATAATCCCGTCCGCTCGCGCCCGCGCCGTTCGCGCGTTCACAGACAGCTCCAAGTATTCGCCGATGAGCTGCGGCTTCAATCGCCACGCCAGCATGCCACCAACCACGAGGCAAATGCCAAGGAGGGCAATGATGCGCGGTGCCAGCGAGCTGTATCCGCTCGATTTGACTTCTGAAGTTGCAGCTTCGGGTTCGCTCGTCACCGCCGATTCTGGCACTTGCTCCGCCCGATTGAGCAGGTCTTCATCGGCTTCGAAAGCCCCGCGAGTCAAGTACGAGATGCACGCAAATCCCAAGGGCGCGACAGCCGCTGCGGCAACCACCATCCCCGAAATCTTGAAGTACAGGCTATTCGAACGGATCAGCAGCAATCCCACCAGCGACGCATCCACGGTGTAATGCCAGATCAGCGTCGCCGCGATGCCCCACCGCAACATCACCAGGCCGGCAACGACTCCCACAACTCCGATTTCAATGCCGCGAATGTACGCCGGCTCCTGCGGATAATTGCTGTGCAGAAAGCTCCAAAGAAAAGCCGGCACAATCACGGCCACCCATCGAGAGCGCGTGAGCCGCATGAAATACGGAATCGCGAACAACCGGAACGTGAACTCCTCGTTCATCGAAGCCAGCAAACCGATCGCGATCCCGGAAATCCACGGGAATGCCGTATTCACGCTATCTGAATAATTCAACTCCTGCGGCGCCCACGCTCCCAGCCGCGTTGCAACCATGTAGAACGCCACCACGAATCCGATGTGCGCCGCTGCCAGGCACAGCCCCACGAGAGACGAAGAGAAAAACTCCTTCGAACGCAGTCCTCGCCGCGTGAAGATTCGTCTCAGGCTTAGCTGGTTTGGTTGAGAGTTGCGGTAGAGCGGCTCCGCTGCCGGAAGCACCAGCGTTATGGTGAGCGCCGTCGCCGCCGCCACCAGCAACGCCCGCCCAATCTGCGCAAGAATGAAGCTCGAGTAGGGATCTTTTGTATCGTAGCTCGCTCCCCACAGCGGCCAGTCGTTCAGCGACTGCAGGAACAGCATCAACGCCGCCAGCGCGCCCAGCTTGATCGCCGCGCCCCAGGAAGTCTCCCCGCTCTTCGTCCACTGAATTCCCAGCCACACCGCGGTTCCCAGTAGCAACAGATAGGGAACAGTGAAAACAAAGGCCAGCGTGTCGTTTCCGGAACGAAGTCTCTGGTAGCTGCGTTCCCACGCCTCGGGTACTTGCAGAAACTCTTTGCTGCCGCCAATGCGGTCGCCTTGCAAAGTGACTTGCAACCGGTACGGCGCGTCTTTCGCGCGAAAGCCGCGCTTCTCCCACGTATAAGCCCAATCAAGACGGTTTGGCCGCTTGCTCGAATTGGCCTCCTCGGGGAGAAGGTCCCAGCTCTTTAGATCGACTCCCAGTTTCCCGCTGAGATAATTTTGCGCGGCGGTTTGTGCCGCGGCCCGGTCGAGCGAAACTCCCGCGCGCGACTCCTCAATCTTGTGATCGTAGCCGGCGATCTTCCCCGCCGGGCTCACGCGAACGCGAAACTCCTCCACTTGCTGCGGCTTGAAGAAGCGCACGTCCCAAAACCAGATGTTCAATTCCGAAGACATCAGCCGGTTTGCTTCTTGCAGCCCGAGTTCACGCTCGAGATACACCTTGGCGTTGTCGTCCAGGTCGAAAACAATTGCGGATTGGTAGCTGCTGACGTTCTCGCCGATGCCGGTGACGAAATTCCGCGCTCTTGCGAGTGCTTCTTCGCGGGAAACTTGAAAATTTACGGACGCTTCGGGAAAAGCGCGGAAAAAATATCTCTGCGCAAAGAGGATGCCGATGATTCCGGCAACAACCCACAGCAACAGCGCGCGCTTGTCGGAACCTGTCAGACGGTCTCCCGCCACATGAACCTCCCCCGCTTGAGACAAGGAACACTCACTCTATCGGTAGGCATGCCAGGCGCGCAAGTTTCGCCCGCTGCCATAGGTTCTCGGCGGGAATGATATAAAGAGGATGCCCGTCGCCCGCTTTGCGCGCGCACATCTATGACGATGAACCTCGGCACCGAAGTCCGCATGATCAAAGGCGTTGGTCCGCAGCGCGCCGAACTCCTTGCGCAGCGCGGCATCCACACGCTTGAGGATTTGCTTGGCTACTTGCCATTCCGCTACGAAGACCGCATCCATTTCTCAAACGTCAAGGACATCCAGCCCAACGGCGTCTACACCATTCGCGCCCGCGTGATGAGCGGCCAGGCCATCCGCAGCATGCGCGGTGGCCGCGACGCCATCTACCATCTACTTGTCCAGGACGAATCCGGCGGCTTGCTCCCCTGCAAATTTTTTCACGGCGGCTATCTCGAAGGCCGCTTAAAACCCGGGCAGCAACTTATTCTTCACGGCAAAGCGGAAATCGATAAGCTCCGCCCCGCGCGCCTGGAAATGATCAATCCGCAAATCGAAGTCCTCAGCAGCGAGGAAATGGACTCCACCGAAGTCGGCCGCATCGTCCCCATCTACGAAGCCATCGGCACCTTCGGCTCCAAGCAGATTCGCCGCGCCATGTACGCCGCCGTCCAGCTAATCGATCACCGAATGCCAGACGTCCTCCCGGACGCATTGCGCGCCCGCCTCGGCTTTCCCACACGCGGGGAAGCCCTCATCCACACGCATTTCCCCGAGCCCGGCGAATCCCTCGACGCTCTGAACGCCTTCCGCTCGCCGGCCCAGCAGCGCCTCATCTTCGAAGAATTTTTTCTCTACCAGCTCAGCCTCGCGCTCGACCGCCAGGCCACTCGCAAGGAAAACGCCATCTCCTTCCGCCTCCGCGAAGACGCCGTCCGCGAAGCCCTAAAGCGCATCCTCCCCTTCAAGCCCACCGCCGCGCAAAAACGCGTCCTCGCCGAAATCGCCGCTGACCTCGAAAAGCCCTCCCCGATGAACCGTCTCCTTCAGGGCGACGTCGGCAGCGGCAAAACCATCATCGCCCTGCAAGCCGCCGTCATCGCCATCGAAAACGGCACGCAAGCGGCACTGATGGCTCCCACCGAAATTCTCGCCGTCCAGCATTTTCTTTCCGCTCGCCGCATCCTTGCCAAGGCAGGCTATCGCGTCGAGCTGCTTATCAGCGGCCTGAAATCAGCGGAAAAATCTGCCGTTCTCGAGCGCATCCGTTCCGGCGAAGCGCAGTTCGTCATCGGCACCCACGCCCTCATCGAAGACAACGTGGAATTCGCCCGCCTCGGCTTCGTCGCCATTGACGAGCAGCACCGCTTTGGCGTCCTCCAGCGCAAGCGCCTGATGGACAAAGCCGCCGCCCACGGCCACGCCCCGCACGTCCTCGTCCTCACCGCCACGCCCATCCCGCGCACGCTCTCGCTCACTCTGTATGGCGATCTCGACGTTTCCGTTCTCGACGAGCTCCCGCCCGGCCGCACCCCCATCGTCACACGCATGACCACCGAGCAGCATCTCCCCGGCGTCTGGGAATCTCTGCGCCGCGAAGTCGCCGCCGGCCATCAGGCCTACATCGTCTATCCCGTCATCGAGGAATCGAAGCTCGAGCTGAAAGCCGCCATGGAAGAATACGAGCGCCTCTCGCGCGAAGTTTTTCCAAAGCTCAAGCTTGGCCTCTTGCACGGCCGCCTCTCCAGCGACGAAAAGGAAGAAGTCATGCAGCGCTTCCGCAAGAACGAAGCGCAAATTCTCGTCGCCACCACCGTCGTCGAAGTCGGCGTTGACGTCCCCAACGCCACCGTCATGGTCATTGAGCACGCCGAGCGCTTCGGCCTCTCCCAGCTCCACCAGCTTCGCGGACGCATCGGCCGCGGCGCGCAAAAATCCCATTGCATCCTAGTCGCCCCCGCGCGCATGACTGTCGGCCGCTCAGCGGCCGCAAAAGACGTCGGCCGCTCAGCGGGCGCAAAGGACGATGTCGCCCGCGCCCGCCTCGAAACCATGGTGCGCACCTCCAACGGCTTCGAAATCGCCGAAACCGATCTCCTCCTCCGCGGCCCCGGCGAATTTTTCGGCACTCGCCAGTCCGGCGACCTCGGCTTCCATATCGCCAACCCGTTGCGCGACCGCGAACTCCTCGAACTCGCCCGTCGCGAAGCCTTCGCCCTCGCCACCGATTCCGCCCAGCAGGACGCCATGCAGCGCCTCCTCCGCCAACTTCCTCCCGAATGGCAGCGCCGCTACCACCTCGCCCGCATCGGCTAACAAGTTTGCGCAGGCATTCGCTGACAGTTGTGATTCCACTCCACATTCCCACGCTCAGAATCGTAATAGAATGGAAATCCAAGAGGTCAAATACATAGGAGCATACATGCCGAGACCCGGTGACGTCGTGTTCGTAATCTTGATTTGTAGTTCGCTTGCCATCGTTCGCGCGCAAGACGGTCGTCCCACCTCGGAGAAGCGGACTGAGGACCTGAAGACTCTGATTGTGACGACTGAGACGAAATCGGATTCAGTAATCGCTGTGCCTCCGGCGAAATCCGTGAGTATGAGTCTAAGGGGCGGAAAAAAGGCGACAGGGGCGGACGCGGTGGACCTGCCCAACTGGCTAAGCGAGGAGACAGCTTTGAACGGGCTGGAATCAACAGACCTGCTCCCATGGCACATCGTGGTGACCTACGATCAGTTTGATGAGGATGGCGACAACGTGAATAGCGGCGTGTACGAGGAATACTGGGTTGGGGCAAAGAAGTACAAACGAATCTACAAGAGCGATAACTTGAATCAAACGGACTATGCTACCGACAAGGGTTTGTATCGCCACGGCGACCAACGGTGGCCCAACCGCGCAGAGTCACAGGTCCGGGCTGAGTTAATTGCCCCGTTCTCCTACGTTGCCACGCTACAGGGTTTTCATGCAAGAAACCTGGAACGTACCTTCAGCGGTTACAAATTTCAGTGTGTCCTGATTGAAAATGACTCGGGCATTAGCGACCCAACCCAGTATTGTTTTGAACCCGACGGCTCCGTACTTCGCTACAGCCGTGGATTCGGTTGGTTCCAGACCGTCTACAATCGAATCGTCCCGTTTCAGGGCCGTAATCTCGCTCAGGAAGTGGACGTCACGGATGGTGGGAAGCCATACCTAAAGCTACGAGTGGAAACAATCGAATCGCTTTCCCATGTTGATGACGCCAACTTTGTAGCGCCGTCCGACGCAGTTGCGCTACAGGGAGACCGTGTCTCAGGTGTGCGTCCGGTGGCAATCAATACTACGAGCTTCCCTCAATGGCCAGCCTCATTAAGAGCACAGCATTTTAAGGTGACGCTGGAGATTGTCATCGGAAAGGATGGACGTGTCGCCAGCGCACACGCAATCTCAGGCCCTCCGGAAGCCTACAAGGCAAGCGAAGATGCGGTACGAAAATGGATTTTCAAGCCTTATCTCGTGCTCGACAAGCCAGTCGAGGTAGAGCAGAGGGTGGAGTTCAGCAACAATTAGTTAGATATCTCTTTATCCGGAAAGACAAAGAACTGACATTAACAAATGCACTCATGCGCGTCATCGCTGGAACCTACCGCAGTCGCATCCTGAAGCCGGCAAATTTCTCTCCAACGAGGAATCTTTGCAAGGCGGCAGCCTTCCAAGCAGCCCGAGACGTGACTTTCCTATCGGGTTGAGAGGTTAACCTCGGGAAAATGAATATTCAGCTTATAGCAAATAAACAGAACCAGCATCGCGCCCAGTGTGGATAAAATGAGGCCGGCGGGATGATACCGTTCGTTTGTCGGGCGGGAAAACATGTGCGTAACGCCGCCGCCGAGGATGCCTCCGATGATGCCGAGCACGACCGTCCAGAAGATCGTCATGTGCACGTGCATCACCGATTTCGCGATGACGCCCGAGATTAGCCCAATCAGCGCGTACCAGATCAAGTGAAACATGCTTTTTCCTCCCTCTTTTTACTGTCCGCCAACCCTAGACTTTGCCAATGCCTAAAGCTGTCCACTTTTAGACAGCCGCATCGCTTCAGGGCGGCTCAATGATTCGGATTCTTGTTCCTTGACTAAAAACTGAAAACTGACAACTAATAACTGCACTCATGCGCGTGATTGCCGGAATCTACCGAAGCCGTATCCTGAAGAGTCTCAAGGGCCTCGCCCTGCGCCCCACCAGCGACCGCCTGCGCGAAACGCTCTTCAACGTACTGGCCCCCAGCATAGCCGGTTCCCGCTTCATCGATCTTTTCGCCGGAACGGGCGCCATCGGCATCGAAGCCCTAAGCCGCGGCGCTGCCGAAGTCGTCTTTATTGAGAATCACGCACCCGCCGTCATGCTGATTCGCCGCAATCTCGAGTCCCTGGGCGTCAAGGCCGGCGCGACCATGCTCGCCGTGGACTCTCTTCGCGGCCTCGCCATGCTGGCCGCTCGAAAAAACTCAGGCACGCCCGCATTCGACCACATTTTCCTCGATCCTCCCTACGCTGCTGCCGAAGACTACTCCCGCGTGCTAGAATTTCTTGGCGCCGCGGATCTTCTCGCGCCCAGCGGCATCGTAATCGCCGAGCATCGCCGCAAATTCGATTTGCACGAGGAGCCCGGCGCGCTGAAGAGGTTTCGCGTTCTCAAACAGGGCGATGCTGCCCTAAGTTTTTACCGCCGCCTGCCCTTGTAGATGCCGGGCTTTAGCCCGGCTATAGTTAGGACAGGCTTCAGCCTGTCTCCTCACGGGCGGCAAAATGAACCCGGCCAAGTAAACCCCTGCCAGACGGGTTTCATCTATCTTGGAGTGTTCGACGCCCGTCTATCGGAATGGAGCCGGGCCGCCACGGCACGGTACAATAGAACTCAACATGTCTTGGGACCAGGTCAACGTTGCATCCAATCTCTTAGGTCAGGCCGCCAAACCTGCCGCCAGCCCCGTTCGCTTGGAGACCGGCGATGGCCCAAAACTCGATGTCGCCTGGGGTTCCTTCCACCAGGGCATCTTAAGCAGCATCGCTGCCATCCTCACCTGGACCCGCGTCCCAAAAAACTTTCTGGACGGTAGCTTCTTCAAGGAATGTTGGGTCGAGCGCAAGATCCCCCGCCGCGCCCTGGTAGCCGCCGCCCTCTGGCACGTCGTGTTCATCATCATGCCGTCCCCGCGCCTCCCCTCGGCCGCGACACACTTCTCCGCCTTTGACAACACCGAACTCACCTGGTCCGGCCCCATCGCCGATTTCCCTTTGGTGGACATGAAAACTCCCAAAGCAAAACCAACCCCGCGCGGCGAGCCCGATAAACCACTTCCCCCCGAAGGCGCCGACGCCTTCCACCCGCGCCAGCGCATCTTCACCGATCCTGCTCATCCCACTCACCCGCGCCAGACGCTGATCAACTCCGCCGCGCCCCTCGAGCCGCCAAAGATCCTTCCCAGCCTCCCCAATGTCGTCCAATTCCAACAACTCCCCGGCCCCGCTCGTCCGCGCCTGGAAATCAGCCAGGAAACTCTCTCCAAGTTGCGCCCCCGCGAACTTCGCAGAGTAAGAATGACCACTGCACCGGCTCCCGACCTTCCCACGCTGGACCAAAAACTGGCCGAAATCGCTCCGTCCATGCTGCCCAATGCTCCGGCCCGCCCCAAATTGGAACTGAACACGGGAGCCGCTCCGCGCCTCGCGCCCCGCGCGCAAGTCGGCGAAGTAGAACCTGCTCCGGAAGTAGCCTCTTTGCAATCCGGCGTTGCGAATGGGAATGCCGCAACTTTCATCGCCCTCTCGGCGGCGCCCGGCCCGCCTGCTCCCGTCGTCCCGCCGCAAGGCAATCTCGCCGCGCGTGTTTCGATTTCACCCGAAGGCAAGCAACCCGGCGTTCCAGGCGGCTCGCCGAACGGCACTCCCGGCTCCAGCGGCGGCACAGGTGGCAACTCATCAAGTGGTGGTGGCTCGGCCACAGGCAACGGCGGCGGAAAAAACGGTATGGACATTAGCATCAGCGGAGGCCATCCGACCACCAACAGCGCCATCTCCGGTCTCGGCGGCTCGCCAAGAATGAGCGCGCCCCCCGCCCGCGCACTGATCAGCAGGCCCGATCCGCACGCCAAGCCCGATGACGCACCCGAGAGAACCGGCCCCCCCAATTTCACGGCTCTTCCACCCGGCGCGCAACCCGAGCAGATCTTCGCCTCGAAGAAAATCTACAAGATGCTCGTCAACATGCCCAACCTCAACAGCGCCACAGGAAGCTGGATTCTCAATTTCTCTGAACTGCGCACCGATTCCTCCGGCCCCCACGAGGAATCCTCGGAAGTCTCGGCTCCCGGACCACTTAGAAAGGTCGATCCGAAATATCCTCCTACCTTAATAAACGAGCACGTCGAGGGCGAAGTGGTCCTCTACGCCGTGATTCGCCGCGACGGTTCGGTCGACAGCATCCAGCTCGTCCGCGGCGTCGACGACCAGCTCGACGTCAACGCCATGCAAGCCCTAAGCCAGTGGAAGTTCCGCCCCGCCACCAAACAAGGCACCCCCATCGAGCTAGAAGCCATAGTCCACATCCCCTTCCACGCCCCATCCGACCGTTAACCCCGCTCCGAGGTTTGGCAGGCGCAAATCCTCTTGACTGCCCCTAGTCCCCTTGCTACTATACTTGCCAGGTAAGTCTCCGTCATTTCTTGGAGTGCGGCGGCTTGCCGCAGCTTTTCTTACACCCACCCCCCACGAATCCCGGCTAGCAACGTAATGGCTGCGCTCTTTCCTGACCCCCGAAGTGAAGACTCCGACTGCACGCAGGGAAGCTCTCTCTTGAAGTGTGGATTGCAGGCTAAATCATTTAGAATCAACACATACAGAAACGCCCGCAAGTGTGTTGATTCTAAACCACTTACATAAAAGTCTAAATCCTTTAGATGCATCATTTACAAAAAACATAGGGGTGGGGGGTCCAGTCATTGTTAACCAGGAATCCGACGAAGTCTTGCTGTCTTGGCGTGCGGCAGCTACGAACGCCCTTCCGCCAGCTTCACTAACGCGAACAGCGTGTGATTCACAGGCGCGGGGACTCCCAACTCCGCTCCTCGGCGCGAAATGTACCCGTTCAGCGAATCAATCTCCGTCCGCTTCCCGCGATTCAAGTCTTGTCCCGTTGAGGAAAGCGCCTCTGCCATCTGCGTGGCAATCTTAAGCGCGCCCGCCAGTGCCGCCTTCGGATCTTCCAAGCCGGGCGGATGAATTCCGGCCGCTTTCGCAACCGCCAGAACTTCATAAACAGCCGTCTCGACCACTTTCCACGCATCCGAACTGGAAGCGATTTGGCCGTACTTGGCGCGACCCAGCGCGGAGACGGCATTCAGCGCGCAGTTCCAGATGAGTTTGGTCCACAGTTCGCCTTCAATATTCTCCGAAATACGGCAAGGGACGCCAGCGCGCGAAAAAAGTACCGCAATGTTTTTCGTCCGCTCGCTCTCTGGCCCGACGACCAAATCGCCGCGGCCCACATGCTTCACTCGCCCGGGTTCCGGCACCGAAGCCGCAACGTACACGACCGCGGGGAGCGCATCGATCGCAGCCGCGGCGCGAATCTGCTCCACGTTGTCCACGCCGTTCTGCATGCTCAGAACAAGAGCGCTGGGAGCAAGCAGCGGAGCCAGCGCACGCGCGGTCGCTGCGTTGTCTGTGGTCTTCACACAGAAAAGAACAATTTCCGCGCCGCGCACCGCGCCGAGTTCCGTGGACGCTTCGACTCGCACGCTTTCTTGAAACTGTAGCGTATCCAAAAAAAGTCCGTTCTTCTTCACCGCTTCCACAAACGACGCGCGTCCGATCATCACCACTGGCGCGCCCGCGCGTGCCAGCAATCCGCCGAAATATCCGCCTACCGCTCCAGCGCCAACGACCGCAGTTTTTGGCCAGCTCTCGTCCTGGCTCACGGAGTAACCACGCTGATCAGCCGGTCGATGTCGCGCTCGGTGTTGTACAAATGCGGCGAAACGCGAATGTTGCCTTCGCGCAGGCTGACGACAACATTTTCCTCCCGCAGATGCTGGTAGACCTCGGCAGTTTTCTCTTTGCTCCGCGCCGCAAAGCATCCATAAGGACCACGCCGCGCCGGATCCAGCGGACTCGCCGGCACAAAGCGGTCCTTCGGTAAACGCTCGAACATCAGCTCGATCAATTTCCGATTGTGCGCGCTGACCAACTCCGGTCCCATGCGCACCACAAAATCCACGGAAACATCCATCGCCGCCAGGTTGAAATTGAAATAGCTGGCCCATTCCGGCGAATCCCAGCGCTTCGCGTTCGCCGCCGGCTTCGGGTCTTCAAAATTCAACGCCGCGAAATTGTCCGAGCCCATCACCGCCATCCAATAAAACGGCCCCGGCCGTACCATCCCAAGATGCTCGCTCTTTACCCAAAAGAATCCAGTGCCAAACGGCCCGAGCAGCCACTTATATCCGGCGGACACAATAAAGTCGGCACCGAGTTGATTGGCATCCATGGGTATCGCTCCGCAGCATTGGCTGGCGTCCAGCAAAAGCAAGGCACCCTGTTTGTGGCACGCTTCGGCGACGCGCGCGGCGTCAAGCAGCGATCCGTCGTCGTAGCGCACCATGCTCACGGAAACAACCCTCGTCCGTGGAGTGATCGCTGCGATCAAATCATCTGCGGTGATAAACCGCCCACGCGGTGAAACAATCTTCAGCTTCAAGCCTTCGCGTTCTTCCATTGGTTTCCACGTCGTGTATTGCAGCGGAAACTCGCCTTTCGCGGTGATCACTTCATCGCCTGGTTCCCAAGTCAGAGCGTGCGCGACTGCGGCCACGCCCGCGCTCGCTCCGCTCGTTAGCGCAATTTCTTCGGGCTTCCCGGCGATCAGTTTCGCGATCGATGCACGGATACGGTCGGGCACTTCAAAAAAAGTGGAGTCGGGTTTGTGGTGCGGACTTTTTTTTGCTTCGAGCGCCGCTTGCACCGCACGAATGGAAACTTTTGGCATCGGCGATTGGCCAGCCAAGTTCAAATATGTCGCGTCTTCGATTTCGAACCACTCCTGCCGCCAGTCGGTTTGCGTTGAAGTTACTGTGGTGGCCACGGGACGCTCCCTTCCAAAATCACGAGATTCTAGATTCGCGCAGGCAACCGCGGGTGCAACGTCCAAATTGGGCAGTCAAGAAAATCCAGACGCAGTCTAGAAATGACCGCGCAGTTCGCGGAAGGCAGGAAGAATCACCAGCTTTCCGGAGCCGCCTACTACCGGTTCGTGTTCCAGTGTCCAGGTGTGCTGGTGCGGGATGTACACGGCGTTGAGCCCAATCTTCATCGCCGGATTGATGTCGCTGCGCGGGCTGTTGCCAATCATCCAGCCGTGGGTCTTGACGATTTTATGTTTGTGAACCAGTCCGCCGTAGGTTTCGGGATCTTTTTCCGAAACGATTTCGATGAATTCGAAAAATCCCTGCAATCCGGATCGCTCGACTTTCGCAGCTTGTTCCGCAGGCTCACCCTTCGTAAATAGAATGAGGCGGTGCCGTTCCGTAAGATACGCGAGAGTTTCCGGCACGCCGTCCAGAATCTTTGGCGGCGTTCTTTCGAGATCGATGACGCGGCTATGTATCATCGCCAGCGTCTCTCGTTTCGCCATCTGGTCCGCAAGCTTGATATACGTCTCTTCGAGCGAGCGGCCAAAGCTGCGCACGCCGTAGCCGTACTGCCGGATATTTTTGCGTTCCGTTTCATTCAGGATATGGCGAATGTAGGCGCGGGTATAGCCGTAGGGTTCAACGATGGTGATGAAATCCTCGATCAACTTCTCGAAGAAAACGTTGTTTTCCCAGAGCGTGTCGTCCGCGTCAATCAGTAGCGTATGTCGTCGCATCGAACCTGGCGATTTGCGGCGCTCATGCCGCGAACCGCTTCCCCCAGTTTCTTTCCCAGAGTTCTCAGTCTACCAGCCGCATGGCATCTTCGGCGATGGCCGCAGCGGCTCCCGGCCGGCCAAGGCTCCTTGCTGCCTCCCGCATTCTCGCGAGTCTTGCGGGGTCATCCAGCAACGCCGCAATCTTCCAGGCAGCCGCGGGCAAGTTGTTGCAGCGGATCGCTGCTCCGGCTTCCAGCAAATGATCAGCGTTGCGTTCTTCCTGGCCGGGAATCGGCTCGATGAGCGCCATCGGCAGTGCCCGCGCAAGGGCTTCCGAAGTCGTCAGCCCGCCGGCTTTGCCTACCATCAAGTCAGCCGCGGCCATGTACTTGTCCATTTCCGTCGTAAACCCTACGGGGCAAAGCCGTGGCGAGCCTGAAGCCAGCTTACCGGCCTCCTTCGCTAATTCGTCCAGACGCTTCCGCGTCTTCTCGGATTTTCCGGCAATCGCCACGATTTGCCACGGCCGCCGCAGCGCCAGCAAGTCTTTCACTAGTTGCGCCACTGGGCCGATGCCATAACCGCCGGCCGAAATTAGAACTGCCATCGCATTCGCGTCGAGCCCCAATTGCTTCCGGGCATCCGATCGATTCAGCAGCGTCGCGAACAGCGGATCAATAGGAATGCCGGTCACCTGCAACTTTTCCCGCGGCACGCCGATGCGCGCCAAATATTCCGCAGCTTCATCGATGGCCACGTAATAACGGTCCACCGTGCGGCAAAGCCACATCGCGTGCACATCGTAGTCGGTAACGACGATGGCATTGTGCGCGCGCAATTTCCGTTTTGCGATCAGCCACGCGATGATTTCCGCCGGCAGAAAGTGAGTAGCCACGCATAAGTCCGGCTGGATGCGCTTTAACAGGCGGATCATGGGGCCGGTGTTCAGACGGTCCAGCGCCAGGCGCCGCCGTGGATGCAGCCACGGCTGGTCCGTGCGCTCGTAGAGCACACCCATCAACTCCGGGGCCCGCCGCACCATCGAAAGATAAGCTTTGTCGTAGACGCGCTGGAAAAGCCTGCTAACGTGCTGCAGGGAGTCAATGTGTTCGACGACGGAATCGCCACGCGCCACGAAAGCCTTTTCAAGGGCTTGCGCGGCGCGCACGTGTCCGGCGCCAGACGTTGCGGAAAGCAGCAACACGCGCGGCTTCGGTTTCATTTGCTCGAATGTTCCGCGAATCGAGGAGTCATGATGCCGTCTTGGGTTGTCCGGCGGCGATTTTTTCCAGAATTCCACGGCCGACTCTTTGCAGTTCGCCGAAACGGGTCAGATAATCCTGGAATTCATGATTGAGGAGCTGAGCGTCCTGCGGGCCGAGCTTCGTTCGCAAAATCATGTCGCGCAGTTTTACAGGGTGCGGAAGCAGCGCGTCTTCCTGCAATTCCTCGAGCGCGATCTTGGCGTCGTAGTGATACATGGGTTCCCCCCAGCGGAAAAAGTCCTCCACGCCATTGTACTCAGTTGTGGCGGGGAACAGGAGTTATCAGAAAAGCGGGGGAAAATCCTATGCAGCCGTCGCCGCGGCAGGCATGAATTCATAGCGAGCGATTTTCGCGGCAATGCCCACTCTGCCGTTCTCGGTGGGCTCGATACGCACAACCTCTCCCAGGCAGCGGATGTTTACATCGCCCGACTGCGTAACTTGCTGCGGGAGAGTAATGACGAATTCAATTTCGTTGCCAATCTCGAAATTGGCAGCGGTGAGGAAATATAGCCCGCGGTAACTCACATCGCGCGTCTGCGCATCCAGTTCGTGACCTCTGGCTTCCCGCGGAAGAACCCGCATGGGAAGACTCATCGTGAATCGCCGAGCTTCGCGGCGTTCCGCTCCATCAGCCATCAATACCCCCTGGGCTGTTGAACTGAACTGCGCGCAAAATTAACACCGGCCTGAGTAAACTGCAACGCGAAAATCAAGGATTTTTGTCCTAGTACGAGGGTCTTGCCCATTTCAGTACTGCGCCAATATACTTCGAGGTACCCGAGCCCCGCGGGCAGTACTGTTACGCCTATGGATAGCCGTCGGCACCGCCGTGTACGCCTGCGCCTCCCGGTTCGCTTGCGATGGACCACGCCCTTCGGCCAGAAAATCGAATTAGTTGATACCGTCGACGTCTCGCGCAGCGGCTTGCTGGTTTCCACAAGGGAGCCCCACTCGCCGGGGATGACGGCGTGGGCCACATTTCCCTATGACGCATCGCTCTTCGATGGCCAGCCGGAAGTTGCGGCGCGCGTCGTCCGGTGCAACGAAGTGAGCGAAGTGATTCACGCCACCAACGCTCGCGAGAAGAGTCAAACGCCGCGTGAACCGGAACGGGAGCACTCCGCGAAATTAGAGCGACTCGTCCGCCCTCTAGGGGTTGCCGATGCTCGGGCAACGTTTGCAGTCGCATTTCGATTCGAGGAACTGCCGCACACTTCTTCCAACGGAAATGCCCGTGGGCATGAGCCTGAGCGTCGCGGCAGCGCGCGAAAGGCGCTGGCTATTCCCGTTCGCGTGCATCCGGAACGAATTCCCTGGTTCGAAGAGGCCATGACTGTCGACGTCTCAGTAAAGGGCATGCGCTTTCGCAGCCAGCGCGAGTACCCGCTCGGGGAACACTTGAAAATCGCGTTTGAGGATCCGGCTTCCGCACCCTGGCATGGCGCGAGCGAATTCGCATCGGAAGTTGTGCGCGTCGCTTCCGTGCAGGGCGGCGCCACGCTCGAGGTCGGTGTCCGCCGGATTGAATAGACGAACTGAGAATTGAGGGCCACATTCGGTGTTTTCCCTGCGATGCGCTAAACTGCAAATTTGTGCCGGCGCATCGATGACAACGACCCACGAATCCCGCAATTTCTTTCTGGAAGGTTCTGCCGGACGCCTCGAAGCAATTCTCTGGACGCCGTCTTCCCCGGCGCATCCGCCGCTCGCCGCCGTTGTTTGCCATCCGCATCCGCTGTTTGGCGGCACGATGCACAACAAAGTGGTTTACCAAACGGCGAAATCGCTGGATGCCCTGGGCATTCCCGTGCTGCGATTTAATTTTCGCGGCGCCGGACACAGCGCTGGTGTACACGATCGCGGCCGGGGTGAGATGGGCGACGTGCGCGCCGCGCTAGATTTTCTTGCTTCGCAATTTCCCGGCGTGCCGTCGTTGCTGGCGGGGTTCAGTTTTGGCGCGTGGGTGGGGATGCGAGTGGGCTGCGAAGACCCGCGCGTCTCTCACTTGATTGGCTTGGGTATTCCCGTCAACAGCACGGACTTTTCATTTCTGCGCCAGTGCAAGAAGCCCAAGTTGTTCGTGCACGGAAGCCACGACGAACACGGGGCCATTGAAAAAGTCAAAGCGCTCATTCCCACGCTCCCGGGCGAAAATCAGCTCGTGGTGGTTGAAGGCGTCGATCATTTCTTTGCCGGCAAACTCGACCAATTGGGCGGGGCCATCAACGCCTGGTTGACGGGCGACGTTCTCCGTCTCCGTCACTGACTCGCGCAAGTTTCGTTTCTTTCCCGGTGAACTCTGCGTTCTCTGCGGTCTATGTGTTGATTCTTTCTTTTCATGCCCCTTCGCCGCGCGAAAAAAGTTTGGTGAATTCATCGGCGGTGGCGGGAGCCACGCTCACCAGACGAGCGTTGGCTTTCACATGTTCCACGCGCGACATGCCCACCAATGCAGTCGTGATTCCCGGGGAGGATCTCACGAATTGCAGCGCACGTTCTGCGTCGTTTCCGAGCCCAAGCGCCTCTGCGACAAACCCCGGCAAATTCTTCGCCACTTGACCTTGCAACAACGAAGCGCTGGCGATCAGCGTAATGTCCAGCTCGCTCGCCGCCTCCATCACGGTTCGATGATGGCCGCGCAGCGTTTGATTGCCCAATGTCAGTGCTTCCGTCATCGCCAGGTTGAATGGCAGTTGCAGGAAACGGAAGTGATGCCTGCCGCCCGCAAGTTCCTGAGCGATCTGCGTGATTTCACCGAGCTGCATCGCGTCGCGCGCGCGGGCATCCTGACGGAAGCCGTTCCAGGTGGCCATTCCGTAATACTGAATTTCGCCGGCCTCCACCGCCGATTCGAGAAACATAAATGCTTCGCGGATTCGGTTCAGAAATTCTTCCTTCGAAAGTTCGGCGAGCTGTGTCTCGGGATTGTGCAGGTAGTAGACGTCCACGCACTCGACACCGAGATTTTTCAGGCTGCGTCCGAGCTGGTTCTTCAGAAATTTCGGCGTCATGCAATGGCTGCCGGCTACGATGTCCTTCGCGAGGAGAATTCCGCGTTGAATGTATTCGCGGAAAAAATATTCGTTTGGCTCAGCGGGCATCAAACCATCGGGTGTCAGATAGCCGCCCTTGGTGCATAGCACGATTTCCTCGCGCTCGAAACCTTTCGCCGCAAGCTGCAGGATGGCTGCGCCGATGCTTCGCTCGCTGCCCTGAAACCGGTAGTTGATGGCGGCGTCAATCACGTTGATGCCACTCTCGACCGCCGCGACGGCCGCCATCGTATAGCCTTCATCGGTCTTTGCGTCCGGCTGGCCGAGATAGGTGCCAATTCCTATGGAGGAAAGCAGCAGCCGCTGCACTTCACGAAAATGGCCCGCGGCCGCGCTACCAGCGAATTTTTGCGCGTAACGTGTCGTTCCTTCTTTGGTGGCAGATCTGGTCATGGCGCTCCTTCGGGTGGCGGGGCTGGCCCAGGTGCTGGATTCGTTTCCGCTTCGCTGGTCTTCGGCGCGAGCAGCCGCGAGCACGCCCGAAGAATCCTACGATACGGCCAGTCCTTTTCGCGGAAGAAAATTTCGCCTTGGCGCGGATTGCTGTAATACCAACGCGCGACCAGCCAGAGGTGCTCGCCCAGATCGCCGTCGGGCGGTGTCGAGCTTGATTCAAACTGCTCACGGAAAATGTGCTCTGCGGAACGCGGCTGGCTGGCAATCTCGGAGAAGCGCAGGAAAAACGGCGCTACCAGCCTTCCGCCGCGCACGCGGTAAACGCCAATCGTTTGCTCTTCCGCGGCACGCTGCAAAATCACGGCGTCGAGGTCCTGAATCCGGCGCGTGAGTTCCGGCTGACCGCGCAAAACCTCGTCGAGCTTTTCCACTTTTTTGTGCAGGGCGGCGGCGCGTTCGAAGTCCAATTGCTCACTGGCTTTCTCGCGTTCTTCTTCGATGGTCGCACGCATTGATCCGCCACTAGTTTCCAGGAACTCCACGAGACGCTGCACTTCGACGTCGTATTCTTCCTTTGTGCAGCCCGCAAAACAGGGGGCGAGGCACATTTTCATTTCGGAGTACAGGCAGCCGGGAAACGTGGGGTCGCGGCGAATTTTGATCTGGCAGCGCCGCACTTTGAAGAGATCGAGAACTCGTTCGGCGAATGCTTGCGCGGAACGCCGTGATGCGAATGGCCCGTAATACGCGCCGCCAGTCGGCACGCCGGCTTCATCCACGGGAATCCGGCGTGTCACGTAACAACGCGGATACGCATTCCGCAAATTCACTTTGAGGACGGCTGCGGGGCGCAAGCGCATCAGATCGCGATAGCGCTTGGGAAAGAGCTGCTTCGCATGCTGATAGTAGGTGAGGGTCTGTTCGAATGGCGAGCTCGTCAGCCGGTAGCGGATGCCGCGCGCAAAATCACTCAGATTCAGCCGCTTGCTCCCGGGATCGACTGGGCCCAGCAGACGCTGCAACCGCCGCTGCAAATTCTGCGTGCGAATTAGAAAGGGCTCGGCTTTTTCTTCGCGCGGTTCGATCAGACAAACTGCGGGGCGTGGTGGCAGGGCGGGGAAGAAGTCCTGCTCTGCGCGAGCGGTGTCAAATTCAAGTCCGGAGTCGAGTTCCAGCACGCTTTCAGAATACTATGGTGCGGCTAAGACTTCAGAACCCAAGAGGAGATGACGAGGCGCTGGATTTCGCTGGTGCCTTCGTAAATTTCGGTGATGCGGGCGTCGCGGTAGTTGCGCTCGATGGGATATTCACGGCTGTAGCCGTTGCCGCCGTGGATTTGGATGGCTTTGTGTGTAACGCGCGTGGACATTTCGCTGGCGAACAGTTTTGCAATCGCGGCGTTCATGCTGAAACGAGCGCCGGTATCCTGCTTCCACGCGGCTTTACGAATGAGGAGTCGCGCGGCATCAATTTCCGTGGACATGTCCGCGAGCATGAATTGGATGGCTTGGAATTGCGAAATCGGATGGCCGAAGGCCATGCGTTCCTGGGAATACTTCAATGCCGCTTCGAATGCGCCTTGCGCGATGCCCGTAGCCTGCGCGGCAATGCCGATGCGCCCGCCATCGAGCGTCGAAAGCGCGACTTTATAGCCTTCACCTTCATTGCCGATGCGATTGGCAATGGGCACGGCGCAATCGGTGAAGACCAGTTCGCTGCAAGCCGTCGCATTGATGCCTAGCTTTTTTTCTTCCTTGCCGACCTTGAATCCCGGCGTGCCTTTTTCGACGACCAGCGCGGTGATACCTTTTTCGCCCTTCGCGGGATCGGTGTTCACGTAGACGATTGCAGCGTCCGCAGCGCCGCCATTGGTGATCCAGGCTTTCGTGCCATTGAGCACATAGGTGTCGCCCTTTTTGACGGCTTTCGTTTGCAGAGCGGCGGCGTTCGAGCCGGCTTGGGGCTCGGTTAGCGCGTAGCAGCCGATTTTTTCACCGCGCGCGTAGGGCAGAAGGAATTTGTTCTTTTGGTCGTCCGTTCCGAAGCGATGAATGGGATCGCAGTAGAGTGAATTCTGTACGGAGAGGATCACGCCCGTCGAAGCGCAGCATCGCGAAATTTCTTCGATCACGATCGTGTAGGCAATGTGGTCGAAGCCGGCACCACCCTCGGATTCCGGGAAGGGCACACCGGTGAGGCCCAGTTCCGCCGCTTTCTTGAAAAGCTCGCGGGGAAAACGGCCGGTCTCATCGAGTTCTTTCGCGAGAGGGCGCACCTCGGATTCCGCGAACTCGCGCACGCTCTTTTGCAGCAGCTTTTGTTCTTCCGTAAGTTCGAGGTCCACCGTGGCTCACTCTCGTTCGGCCAAACTCTTGTTGAATGGCGTATTGTATCGTGGCGCAACGGTCTTCGCGAATCAGGCAAGGGCTTTGGAGAGACGTTCGTAGGTGGTTTTCAAATCTTCCGGGTGGACGCGGGTCTCGGCCATGACCGTCATGAAATTGGAATCACCGATCCAGCGCGGCAACGCGTGCAGATGCAAGTGCCCAAGCACGCCAGCGCCCGCGGCGCGGCCCAGATTCATTCCGAGGTTCATCCCATCGGGTTTGTAATTCGCACGCAGGGCGGTTTCCACACGCTGCGCCAACCGCATCATTTCGTCCAGCGCTCCCGGTTCGCACAAATTCAATTCGGCAACGTGCGCGTACGGCACGATCATCACGTGCCCGGAGGTGTAGGGAAAGCGATTCAGAATGATAAATGCTTTCTCGCCGCGATGGACGATCAGCGTTTCCGCATCGTTGTTGCGCGCCACGGCTTCACAAAAAATGCATTCCGGCTGGTTTCCGCTTGCCGCCTCCTTCATGTACTGATAGCGCCAGGGAGTCCAGATATAGTCCATCGCATCGCTTCCTTTTGCCAAAAAGTTGCGCGCACAGCATAACGCAGAATTGGCAGACGAGTTACAAGCCCGCTTCCTATTCGGTGGGAGCGCGCTTGGAATCCCGCTTTATGTTTCTGATGTGAATGGAGATTATTTCGAACAGGAATTCTTCAAGCGACCGACTGCGCTTCTACTCGGCGCCAGCGGGGGCCGCCTGAGCTTCTGCGCTATTCACAAAGTCCTTCAACTCTTTGCTGGGCTTGAAGAACGGGATTTTCTTGGCGGGCACTTCCACTTTCTCGCCGGTTTTCGGATTGCGGCCGACTCGCCCGCGGCGCTCGCGAGTGCGGAAGCTGCCGAAACCGCGGATCTCAATCTTCTCGCCCTTCTGCAGGGAGCCAATGATGCTATCGAAAATTGTTTCGACGATGGTCTCCGACTCCTTGCGGGGAAGTTCCGTGATGCGCAGAACTTCTTCGATCAGGTCGGCCTTGGTAAGTGTGGGTTGCTTGGTCATCGTCGCTATGCCTCGTCGCACCACTCTAGAATAAAAACTGTCCCAGTTTGTCCACCATCTTACGGCCGACCGGGGCGCCGGCCGTCCCAAGGTGCCTGGAGCCGCCTGCCGCTTGGGGTCGCCCTAAACAGTGGAACCAAACGGCTTACGGGGGCCGGACCCGCGCCGGAGTGCCCCCTTCCTATCACTAAAATGACCCGAAGGTAAATGAAATTATGAAAGGCCGGCCCCCCGGACCGGTATTGAATCAGCTAACGGGCCGACAGCTTGGACTTCAGCGCGTCCCCGATCGTCGCCGTCGACGAGGACTTCGACGTCGAGCGATACTGTTCAATCTCTTTGCGTTCGATCTGCTTGACCGCTGCACGATAGCTCAGGCCGATGCGGCGCGTTTCCGGACTGATCTTGATGATCTTGAAGTCATATTCCTTGCCGGGTTCGAGCGGACCTGCGCTCTTCAGCGGACCGGTGGTCGGACGGAAGCTCGAAGGGCCATCGTCACGGCGCTTGCGCTCCTCGATCTCCGTGTTATGGCAAAGGGCTTCGATGTTTTCGCCCAATTCGACGAAGGCGCCGAACGTGGCGATGCGCGAAACTTTGCCTTTCACGATTTGCCCGACCCTGTGTTGCTTGAACCAGTCGCCCCAGATGTCGTTGACCTGCTTGATGCCCAGGGAGACACGGCGATTCTCCGGATCGATCTTCAGCACTTTGGCGGTAACGTCTTCACCCTTCTTGAACACTTCGTGCGGATTCTTGATGCGCTCGGTCCAGCTCACGTCGCTGACGTGTACGAGACCGTCGAAGCCATCTTCGATTTCGATGAACGCGCCGAACTCCGCAATGTTCCGCACTTTGCCGGTGACGATTGTGCCTACCGGATATTTCTCTGCGGTCAGCAGCCAGGGATCGGGCTGGGCCTGCTTGATACCCAGAGAAACGCGGCGGTCGCTGGGCTTGATGTCCAGCACCACGACGTCCACTTCATCGCCAACCTTGGCGACCTTGGAGGGATGCTGGATTTTCTTGTTCCAGCTCATCTCGGACACGTGCACCAGGCCCTCGATGCCCTGTTCCAGTTCCACGAACACGCCATAGTCCACGACGCCGACGATCTTGCCCCTTACTTTGCCGCCCGCCGGATATTTTTCCGCCGCGCCTACCCAGGGATCGGCCATCAATTGCTTCATGCCGAGCGAAACGCGCTGCTTTTCCTTATCGAACTTCAGGATGATGACGTCGACTTCCTGCTCGGGCTTGACCACGTCGGAAGGATGCTTGACGCGGCCCCAGCTCAGGTCGGTCAGGTGCAGCAAGCCGTCGATTCCGCCGAGGTCCACGAACGCGCCGTACTCCGTCACGTTCTTCACATGCCCGTGCACGATCTGGCCTTCGCTAAGCGTTTCCATCAACGCGGCGCGCTTGGCGTGCAGCTCCTCTTCGAGCAGGGCGCGCCGGCTCACCACCACGTTGCCGCGGCGGCGGTTCAACTTCGTGATGCGCACCTGGATTTCCGTGCCGGTCAGGTTGTCGAGATTCTGCGCGGGCCGCAAATCGTACTGCGAGCCCGGCAGGAACGCGCGCACGCCGATATCCACGACGACGCCGCCCTTGATGCGGTCCACCACTTTGCCGGTAATGGTTTCCTTGGCTTTGAATGCGGCTTCGATCTTTTCCCACGTCCGGCGGCGCAGCACTTTCAAGTAAGACAGGATCGTGAAGCCGTCCTTGTGCTCGCCGGTGCGCTGCACTTCGATAGTGCTGTTCGGCTCGGGCCGCGGGATTTCCGTGTCGGTGAATTCCGCCGCGGGAATTAGCCCTTCCGTCTTGCCACCCAGGTCCGCCACCACGCCATGTTCCGTGTACGCGACAACCTTGACCTCGATCACCTCGTGCGACGCAGCCGCTTCCTGCTTCTCGTCGTACTCCTGCAGCAGCTTGCTCATCTCTTCCGAGCCGGCCGCTTCCTCGTCGGCGGCAGCCGATTCGGCGTCCGCCGCGTGCGTATCCCGATTTGCTTCGGCCGCTTCATGAGCGGTTGAAGCATCAGCAGACGTGGCAGTCTGCTCCGGCGTACCCGTCGCCGGCTGTTCGGTCACAGTGGGAGGAGCAGCCTGTTCGGCCGCGCTTTCTACGGTTGAATTTGTTTCAGGATGGGGGCCGTTCGGAGAAGGTTCCGTTTCGGGTGCAGCTGCTGCGGCTGCCGCATTGGACTGGTTATCGTGGTCGTAAAACATGGTTGTTGGCCTCCGGAAGTTTACTTCGCCTGGTAGCCGCAAATGCGGCCCCGCGTTCAGTCGAATAGATTCCTTGCTGCTTCCCAATCGGGGTTAATGCAAGGAAGTCAACCGCCCTGTGCCTTCCCAAGAAAATGCCGCTTTACGGTCACTTCGCTGGGTCAGCTTGCTTGCGGTCGCTTAGGGACAAAGATGCTGCGGCCCTCGAAAACGCTGCAACGTTGAAAGGATACTCGCCGCGTCGCGTTTGTGTCAATCAATCTGCAGTTCGCAGGCCGACCTCAATTTTGCAGCTCTTTTAGCAATTTCCGCGCTCGCGCTTTCATGGCCGCCGTGCCCGTTCGCAAGCTTTCTTCGAGGATTCGCTGCACTGACTCTCGGAGATCCGCATCTTGCGAGGCGAGACCAGCCAGCCCCTGAAGCGCGAAAGTTTTCACGATGGAGCTGCGATCTTCCAGGTAGCGCTTTAGGGCCGCAGCGACACGCCCCCGTTCTGGCCCGCTCAGCTCGAGGCGCGGAACCATGAGCGCCAAGTGCCACCGCAACTCGATCTGCTCTGCTTCCTCCAACAGGCCAAGCAATTCTTGTTTGTGGAGGCTCAACAACTCCGGTCGCGTGACGGTGATCTTCTCTGCCGCATCCGCCGCCCGCATCCGGACAATCGAGTCGGCGTCCCAAAGGCACTCGATAAGTTCGGGGAATCTTTTCGGGTCTGAAAGAAGGAGTTTCGCGACGTGGTTGGAATTTCCGATCGAGCGCCGATTTCCTCCGCGAAGCCTGTCAGCTAATCTTTGGCGACGCATTTCTCATTCCCGGAGATTGGCCGTCGGATTTTTGCGCTACGCCCGGGCGTGGCCGGCTTGCGTCTTCTCGCGACGAAAATCGGGCGCGGAGACTTCCACGGTGCGGCACATCTCGTACAATCTCGAGCGCATGCGCGATCCGATGCGCTGCTCGAGCGCATCCTCGCGCGTCGGGGCAATCAGTTTGCCGTTCGGAAGCCGCGTCGTTTCGCCTTCCGTAGCTGGATTATCTAAATAGTTCGTCGTGATGAGCGTCGTGCGGTTCTCGTTGTAGCGGGCATTCAAGACAATGCCCACGATGTCGCGCACCCAGTCCGAAGGTTTACTTGCGCCGAGATCATCCAGGACCAGAATCTCGACCGTTCGAATCGGCTCTAGAATTTTCATCTCCGTGGATTCGCTCGCGGGGTTATAACTTGCCTGGATTTCCTTCAGCAGCTCGCGGTAATCGCAAAACAATCCCGCATGCCCACGGTGAATCAATTCTTTCAACGCCGCGACCGCGAGATGCGTTTTTCCAACGCCCGAAGGCCCCATGAACAGCAATCCCTTTTCGGTCGAGCCGGGGTATTCGCGTACAAATCCCTGCGTGAAAAGCTTCGCCTGCTTCAGGGAATGCGCGTGCTGCGCTGTCCAGATCTTCCCGTCAGTCAGGTCGGTGACATAACTCTCAAAGTCGCAATGTTCGTAACGCTTCGGAATGCGCGCGCGTTCCATAACTCGCGACGCGCGGTCCTCCATTCCGCAATCGCACGCCACGGCCACGCGGCCGGCCGCGCCATCCGCTCGCGGCACCAGCTTCCATCCCGTTCCCCTGCAAAGCGTGCAATTCTCCAGCGCCATTTTTTTGTGTAGGGGCCAAGCCTCAGCCCTGGATCTCTTGCCTCGGTCGTTTACAGCATACGGGCGCTCTCTCTGGACGGCAAGCTGTCTGCATTGAAGAACCGTGGAAGGAACTACCGGCTCTCTTGGCTGAAACTGATCAGCGGCGATTGATCACCGATAACTACCGCACTATCCGCGGCGTTGCCCGAACAATCGCGTGCCGCGGTTCTTTTTCCCGCATATGCAAGGCTGCCACGCGCGACAATTCCTGCTGAACTACTTGCGCGAACTCCCCCATCTGCCGCTCCATCTCAATCATTTTCTCGCGCATGTTTAGGATAATTTCGATGCCTGCCAGGTTCACGCCCATGTCCCGCGCTAGCGTGAGGATCACGTCCAGCCGCTCTAGATCCGAATCCGTATACAGGCGCGTGTTCCCCTGCGAGCGGGACGGTTTCAGCAGCCCCACACGCTCATACAGCCGCAGCGTTTGCGGATGCAGCTTATATAGCTCCGCCACCGCGCTAATCATGTAGCCGGCCCTGGCTCGTTTTTTCGTTCGTGGCGGCATCGTCGATTTCCTACACTCCGGCTTTGCTGAACAAGTCCTTCCGCGGATCCGCCGGCGCGACGGTCTCCAGTTCCTTCATCAAATTTCGCACACGTTCATCCGTCGGCGGCGGCACGACCACTTGAATCTCCACATACTGGTCGCCTCTCGCGCCATTCCTCGCGCTGGGTACGCCTTTTTCCTTCAGGCGCAGCGTCTTGCCGCTGTTTGTCCCTGGCGGAATCCTCACCAGCGACCGCCCGTCTATCGTCGGCACTTCAATCTTCGCCCCCAGCGTCGCTTCGCTCACCGTGACCGGGATCTTGGTGTACAAATCGTCGCCGCGCCGTTCGAAAAACTCATGCGGTTTTACGACTACGCGCAAATACAAGTCACCCGGCGGCGCGCCCATCGTCCCCGAATTACCTTTGCCCGGAACTCGCACGCGCGCACCATTGGCAACTCCCGCGGGGATGCGCACTTCAATGGTCTCCGTGCGGCGCACGCGCCCTTCGCCGCCGCAAGTTTTGCACACGGTGCGCAGCTTGCCCGTGCCACCGCAGCGCGTGCACGGCACATTGAATTTCATCTTGCCCGCAGACTGCCGGATTGTGCCCGTTCCTCCGCAGACGGTACAGGTTTGCGGAGTGCCGACCGCGCCTGTGCCGTGGCACGTTTCGCACGTATCCAGCCGGGTGATGGAAAGCTTCTTCACTGCGCCGCGCACGGCATCCCAGAAACCAATCTCGATCTGGTATTCCAGGTCGCCGCCGGGTTCGTGCTCCGGCTCCATCGCGGCGCCACCGCGCCCGCCAGTGAAAAACTGGCTGAAGAGATCGCGAAAGCTCGAACCGCCACCGGCGGCGCCGGAGCCACCGCCAAAATCAAATCCGTCAAAATCAAAGTTGACGTCCTGCTCCCCGCCTTGGCCAGATGCTGCACCTGGTCCGCCCGGTGGAAGATTGTCGCTGTAGAAGCCGTACTGGTCGTACATCTGCCGCTTCTTGGAATCGGAGAGAACGTCGTAGGCTTCCTGCAACTGCTTGAATTTTTCTTCCGCGGACTTGTCGCCGGGGTTCAAGTCCGGGTGATATTTCCGCGCCAGCTTGCGAAAAGCCGTACGGATATCCTTGGCGCTCGCTTTGCGCGGTACTCCCAGCAGTTCGTAATAGTCCTGTTTTGCTGTTGTCGGCATCTTTGCCCTGCGGAAACACTTGCAGGGGCTCCCACTATTGCGGGCGCCCCTGCCATCACTGCTTCAACTTAATTCGGCCGCTTCGATTCGTCTACGTCCACGTACTCGGCGTCGATGACATCGCCGGGCTTTTTCTCCTGGGAGCCGCCCGGGCCTGCGGAAGAACCTCCGCCCGCTCCGGCGCCCGCCGCCGCACCGGCCTGCCCTGCGGCAGCAGCTTGCGACGTCTTGTATAGCTCTTCGGCGATCTTGTGCAGCGAACGCTCGACGTTTTCCTTTGCAGCCCGCAGCCGTGGCACGCCGCCCTCGTTGACGGCTTTTTTCGCGTCTTCGATCGCCTCTTCGGCCTTCTTCACGTCCGCCTCTGCGATCTTTTCGCGATTCTCGCGCAACATCTTCTCGGCTTGATACACGATGCCGTCAAGGCTGTTGCGCGCTTCGACCTCTTCCATCCGGCGACGGTCGTCTTCCGAATGCGATTCGGCCTCTTGCCGCATTTTCTCGGCTTCCTCTTTCGATAGGCCGCTCGACGCGGTGATGGTGATCTTCTGCTCCTTGTTCGTGGCCTTGTCCTTGGCGCTCACGTTCAGGATGCCGTTCGCATCGATGTCAAACGCGACTTCGATTTGCGGCGTCCCGCGCGGAGCCGGTGGAATCCCGTCCAGCTTGAATTTGCCAAGCGAACGGTTGTCCGTGGCGAACTTGCGCTCGCCTTGCAGAACGTGGATTTCCACGCCCGGCTGGTTGTCCGCCGCGGTCGAATACGTTTCCACCTTGCGCGTCGGAATCGTAGTATTCCGTGGAATCTGCACGGTCATTACGCCACCGAGCGTCTCGACGCCCAGCGAAAGCGGCGTCACGTCCAGCAGCAAGATGTCCTTTACGTCTCCCGCGAGCACTGCGCCCTGAATCGCCGCTCCCACCGCCACGACTTCGTCGGGATTCACGCCCTTGTGAGGCTCTTTCCCGCCAAAGAAGTTGCGCACCAGCGATTGCACCTTGGGGATGCGCGTCGAGCCGCCTACCAGAACCACTTCCTGGATGTCGTTAGGCGACAACTTCGCGTCTTCCAGCGCCTGCTTCACTGGCTTCATCGAGCGGTCCAGCAGGTCACTCATCATTTGTTCAAGCCGCGTGCGAGTGAGCTTCTCCTCCATATGAATCGGCCCGTTTGCGCCCGCTGTGATAAACGGCAGGTTGATTTCCGTCTCCATCATCTGCGAGAGCTCGATCTTGGCTTTTTCCGCCGCATCCTTCAGCCGCTGCAGCGCCATCTTGTCCTTGCTCAGATCGATGTTGTTCTTCTTCTTGAACTCGTCGATCAGCCAGTCCACGATTCGCTGGTCGACGTCGTCGCCGCCCAGGTGGGTGTCACCGTTGGTCGACTTCACTTCCACGACGCCGGCGCCGACTTCCAGCACGGAAATGTCGAATGTGCCGCCGCCAAAGTCGTAAACCGCGATCGTCTCGTCACTCTTCTTGTCCAACCCGTAGGCCAGCGCCGCAGCCGTCGGCTCATTGATGATGCGGACGACTTCCATGCCCGCAATCTCCCCCGCTTGCTTGGTGGCTTGCCGCTGCGCATCGTTGAAATACGCGGGGACGGTGATCACCGCTTTGGTGACCTTTTCGCCTAGAAAATCTTCCGCGGCTGTCTTCAGCTTGCCGAGGATCATGGCGGAGATTTCGGGAGGGCTGTAGACCTTTCCCAAGATCTCCACGCGCGCGTCGTCGTGCGAACCCTTCACCACTTTATAGGGCACGCGCTTCATTTCCTCCCCGACTTCATCGTAGCGCCGGCCCATAAAGCGCTTGATGGAATACACGGTATTCTCGGGATTGGTCACTGCCTGCCGCTTGGCCACTTGTCCGACAAGCCGCTCGCCCGTCTTTGTAATAGCCACCACTGACGGGGTTGTCCGTGTCCCCTCCTGATTCGGGATGACCACCGGTTCGCCGCCTTGCATCACGGCCACCACCGAGTTTGTCGTGCCCAGGTCAATTCCAATAATCTTGCTCATTGCTGCCATTCCTCCTGAAACCTTTTGCTTATCTTGCTCGCCCGCATCTTGCTGAAATCAAGGTGAATCCAGCTCAGTCCTTGCGTTCCAAGCCCAGCTCGGACGGGAGTATACATGTTGAGTGCATGTTTGTCAAGTTTTCTTACTGTCCTTGTATGTCATTCAATTTATTGGCCTTGCACCACTATTCTTGAGGCTCCCAGACTGCCACTGGAGAATTCCCTCGACTCTTGATAATCCATTCCTTATGGGTCGCTGCGGTCAACAGGCAGGCCCGTCGCACAACGCTTCCCGTTGCGAGCGCAACCAATATTATTGGCTGGGGATACGCAGTTCGAGGGCAGACCTGATCTTGCCGCCACCACTACCCTTACTTTCCCGCGGTTTCGAGGTAGAATTCTGCTTTGACTCCCGCAAGGGCAAATTGCTCGAACTCATTTCGGAGGATCGTGTGAACCGTCGGCGTATTTTGGCAGGAGTTCTCAGCGTTGGCCTACTTGGGCTGTTTGCCCTCTTCCTACCCTCTTTGCACAAGACCCCTGAGCCCGCTTCGCCAACGGAGCAACCCTTGGCGCAGTCACCTTCGCAGCCCGTCAACTCGGGCACTGGGTCTGACGCCCCCAGTATTCCTGCGGCCGTGGTCGTGACAAAGGCTGCCCCGCTTCCGCCTATGCCGCAGTCCGCCGCAGGTCTAAGCGACGTGGATCCCCACAAAGCGTTTGGGTCGAAGAGCGCTCCTGTGACGATGGAGGTCTTCAGCGACTACCAGTGCCCGGCCTGCAAGACGCTGTTTACCACGACGAATCGGCGGCTCATGGATGATTACGTCAGCAACGGGAAGGTCTACTTGATTCACCGCGATTTTCCTCTGCCGATGCACGCGCACTCGCGGGTCGCGGCTCGCTACGCACGCGCGGCGGCGCAGCTCGGCAAAGTGGAACCCGTGGAACAAGCGCTCTTCCAGAATCAAGAGAAGTGGGAGCAGAGCGGGGATGTGGACGGCGCTGTTGCCGCGGTTCTCTCCGCCGCGGAAATGACCAAGGTTCGTGCACTCGTGAAGGGCGGCACGCTCGATCCCATGATTGACAAGGATTACGCGCTCGGCCAGACCTACCGTGTCAACCAAACGCCCACCACCGTCTTTCATTGCAAAGGCCAGACCTACCCCTACTCGGGGATCATGACCTACGACATTCTCAAACAGTTTCTCGATCAGCTGCTTAGTCAGAAATAACGGAGCTTCGCCAAGAAACCAGCCATCATGATGCAATCCAGCCCACTGAATGTCCGCCGCGCCATCATCTGGATAGGCCGCCTCGTGCTCGGCGGAATTTTTGTGTACGCGGGATTCTCCAAGCTCTTTATGCCTAATACGCATCTTTGGCCGATGTTCGTTCTGAAGTTTTCGCTATCGATGAATCTCTCGAGCTTCGCCCAGCAAGTGGAGTCGTACAAAATGATCTCGCAAGAGGCGTCGCAAGTGGTGGCGCATACTCTGCCGTTTGTCGAAATTGCTCTTGGCTTGCTGCTCCTGATCGGCTGGCGCCTGCGCATCTGGAGCAGCGCCATTACGGTGATCATGGTGGGATTCCTGGCCGCGGTCACCCGCGCGTATCTTCTCCACATGGACATTAACTGCGGCTGCTTCGGCACACCAGAGAAGCTCACGGGGATGACCGTTGTCCGCGACGGCGCCTTTACCGCTCTCGCACTGCTGACGACCGTCTTCGCCTTCATGGAAGCGCGCCAGCCGCATCCATGGTCCGCCCCGGAGAAGGCCTGAGCTACTATTGCTCCGATGAAGACTCTAGCTGAATACCTCGAACTGGCCGCTGTGGCTCACGGCCACCTATGTGCCGGACAAGTCCTCGGCGTGCGCCTGGCGATGCTCGGGCTGCGCGAACTGGGTATCGACGATCCCATTGCAGAACGCAAGCGGGTTGTCACCTACGTAGAAATCGATCGCTGCGTGACTGACGCTGTGGCGCTTGTCGCGAACTGCCGCCTCGGCAAGCGCGCCTTGAAATTTCGCGACTGGGGCAAGGTAGCCGCCACTTTCGTGGATCTCCAGACGGGCCGCGCCGTGCGCATCGCCGCCAAGGAATCTTCCAAGCAGGCCGCGCGAGAAATGTTTCCCGAACTCAGCAAAGATGCCGGCCAACAGAAAGCCTACGCGCAACTATCCGACGAAATTCTCTTCGATAAGCAATGGGTGAAAGTGGAAGTGCAGCCGGAAGACTTGCCTGGTTTCAAGGGTCCACGCGTCGTCTGCGCTCAATGCGGCGAAGGCATCAATTTCAAACGCGAAGTAGTTGCGGACGGCCGCACCCTCTGCCGCGCTTGCGCGGGCGAACGATATTACTCATTTCTCGTTGAAGGGAACTCGAACTAGTGTTCAGGTGTCCAAGAGAAATCTGGCTTGTGGCAGCGGGATTTGCCTCGCCATAGAGTCAGGATCTGCGGAGCAATTCATGATTCTGCAAAAGAGCAGCAGTAAGAATCTGGGGGCAATCGTCGGATTTTCCCTGACGATGTTCTTTTTCTCCGCATCCCTTCGTGGACAAATCGCTGCTGACGCTGCCCGACGTGCAGTGCAGGAAGGCAACATCCGAGAGGCGATCTTTCGATACGAAATGAAAGATCGCAAAGGCATAATCTTCCTCAACATAGACAATCAAGATCCCAGCGATTCGTTCATGAAGAGATTTTCCGACGTTAAGCTCGCCGTCAAGAAATTGTCGGCTATCGCTCCAGCCAAGAAGCCCCTGCAGCGATGGATATATGACCGGGAGACTGGAAAACCAGGAGTCGCCCTCTGGACTGGAAAGTTCACGTGGACTTCCGATCACGGCGCGATTGTTGATGGTGGTTACTATTGTGGAAGCCTATGCGCTGGGAGGGGAGACTTTTACCTTGCCTTTAAGGACGGACGATGGGTTGTCGAAAAATTTGATATCAAGGTCATTTCTTGAAATTGAGCCTTGTTTTGCACCATGGCACGATTACGCAAAAATTAAGCAACTTTCGGCGAATCTCACCTCAATGCCTCTTACGTGAGCTAAAATCTTTCTTTCAATGCTGAGCCTGCCACCGATCACGCTGCGCCTGCGCGGGTGGAAACTGATTGACCGCGTCGCGCTCGTCTTTCTCCTGCTTTGCGCCATTGTGCTGGGCGCGGGATCCGGCTTGCTGTTTGTTTACGCCAGCGACCTGCCGGAAATTCGCGCGCTGGAAACTTACCGGCCCGACGTGGTCACCGAAGTCTACGCCGATGACGGCCAGTTAGCCGGCAGCTTTGCGCTGCAGCGCCGCATCCTGATGACGTACGAGCAGTGCCCCAAAATTTTGTACACCGCTGTCACCGCGATTGAAGACCAGCACTTTGAACAGCACTGGGGCATCGATTTTCCGCGCATGTTCAGCGCCGCGATTCGAAATGTCGTCAAGCGCCGCATCACCGGCGGAGCCAGCACCATCAGCATGCAGCTCGCCGGGAATCTTTTCCTCGACCGCAGCGACCGCAGCTTCCGCCGCAAAATGCAGGAAATTCTGCTCGCCCTCCAGATCGAGCGCCGTTACACGAAGCCGCAAATTTTCACTATGTACGCCAACCAGGTTTATCTGGCACACGGCAACTACGGTTTTGCCGCCGCCGCGCAATTTTATTTTGGCAAGCCGGTCACGGACCTGAAGCTTCAGGAAGCCGCACTTCTCGCGGGCATGGTCAACGGCCCTAAATTTTCGCCGCTCTCGAATCCGGAAGCCGCCCTCAACCGGCGCAATCTGGTGATCCATCGCATGGAAGAAGAAGGGAAGATCACGCCAGTGGAAGAAACGAACGCCCGGAAGTCGCCGCTTGGCCTGCACATCCAGTATCCGCGCAACGACCTGGCGCCTTATTTCTTCGAAGAGATTCGCAAGTATCTCGAGTCCACATATGGGACGGAAGCCGTCCACGAGCGGGGGCTGCGCGTTTACACCACGCTGAACACTGCGATGCAGCGTGTAGCCAACCAGTCTCTCCGCGATGGTCTGCACAGCTATGAACGGCGGCACGGCTGGAAGGGCAATCTTCCTAACATCTTGCGCGACAATCTCGGCAAGCTCGAAAGTTACGAAGACGACGATTGGCGCCACGCGCTTGAGAAGGGAAGCTATGTCACTGGACTCGTTCTGTCTGTCACTGACAAAGACGCGGTCATCAAAATCGGGGCTTACCGTGGAATTCTTTCCCCCAGCGATTTCGTCTGGACCGGCCGCAAGAAACCTGCCGATCTCCTGAAAGTGGGTGACCTCGCGCAATTCTCCATCCAGGAATTGCGCGACAACACCGTGCGCGTTCAGCTTGAACAACAGTCCGGGCCCCAAGGCGCGCTCCTCGCCATCGACAATTCCACTGGGGAAATCAAGGCGATGGTTGGCGGTTACAGTTTTGAGGACTCCAAATTCAACCGCGCCACGCAGGCCGTGCGCCAAGTCGGCAGTTCTTTCAAGATCTACGTTTATGCTGACGCCCTGGAAAGGGGCTCGACGCCCTTCGACACGATCGTCGATCTGCCGTTTACGACTATCAGCGGCGGCCAGCCCTATTCTCCGCGCAATTACGACGAAAAATTTGAAGGGACTATCACTCTGCGCCGCGCCCTTGCCGGTTCACGAAACGTCCCCGCCGTGAAACTCGCGGAAAAAGTCGGGATCAATACCGTAGTGGATATGGCCAAGCGATTCGGTATCACGACTCCGTTGCCGCCTTATCTCCCGCTGGCTCTGGGCGCCGCGGACATGAAACTTCTCGAACATGTCTCCGCCTTTACCGTTTTCCCGAACGACGGAATCCGCATCGATGCGCATATGATTCGCCGCGTCACCAGCTACGACGGAGCGCTGCTCGAAGAAGCGCATCCCGAAGTGCACGACGTACTTTCTCCAGAAGTGGCGCGGACCATGACCGCCATGCTCGAAGAAGTGATTCAATTCGGCACTGGCGTCGCCGCGAAGCCGCTGGGCAGGCCCGCCGCTGGGAAGACAGGAACAACGCAGGATTACACCGATGCCTGGTTTGTGGGCTACACGCCGCAACTCACCGCGGGTGTGTGGGTGGGTTTCGACGACAAGCAGATTTCACTGGGGAAAAAGGAAACCGGCGCGCGCGCGGCTTTGCCCATTTGGCTGGAATTCATGCAAGGCGCCGTCGCGGGAACGCCCGTCATGGATTTCGCAAATGTCATTCCGCTCGAACAGCAAGTGGGAGAGCATCACGTCAACGTAGACACCCCGGACACCGCCCCCACGGAGGACGAGCCCGCCGCGCCGAAGGAAAAACCGCCGGCTGCTGCGCCACCCGCAAAGACCGGGGCAGCGAATGTAACCAGCATTTCATCCCGACTTCAGCTTTTCCGGAAGGGGTCCCAGCCGCGGGGCATGAGTGGCGTTGTGTTGCCGCTCTCTTCTAGGACCAACAATTCTCGCCCTCGTCTGATTCTTCCAATTGCGGTGAGACTTACACCTTGAAACGTCTTCGGAAGCCGCTTCACCTTGCGTGGAGGAACTGTGAATAGCAATTCGTAGTCATCACCACCGTGCAATGCGAGCTGCAACGGATCGTGACGGTGGCTGAGGGCAACATTCGTGATTTTTAACCGGGGAATCTTTACCTTTTCAAGGAGCGCACCTACCTTGCTGGCGGCGCACAGCCGCGGGAGATCACTCGAAAGTCCGTCGGAGAGGTCCATCATCGCGCTCGCCAAGCCATTTTTGACCAACCACTGGCCCAGCGCGAGGCGGGGCTCCGGATAAAGGTGCTTTCTCGCGGCCGGATTTCTTGATGCGGTCAGCTTGTTATCCCGTTTGAGGAGCCTGAGTCCCAACTCCGCTTCGCCCAAGCGACCGCTGACATAGAGGATGTCGCCGGGTCGCGCTCCCGACCGTCGGGCGGCGCTCCCGGCTCGGACTTCTCCTACGACTGTCACATTTATAAGAATCTCGTTGCGCCTTGTCGTGTCTCCGCCTGCCAGTACACACTTAAACCTGATGGAAGCGCGCTGCAAACCGCCCAGGAGCAGGTCCAGCCATCGGCCAGTATGCGATTCCGGCAGAGCCAGACTGAGCAGGAAGCAGCGTGGAACGCCGCCCATCGCCGCTACATCGCTAATCGCCCGGGCAAGGCACTTCCAGCCGACAGCATCAGGCGGATGCTTCTCCCGCAAGAAGTGTGTTCCTTCCAGAAACCAGTCGCATGTGAGAATCGTTTCGTGACCGGGCTTGGCCCGGAACAGCGCCGCGTCATCGCCGATCCCGAGAGTGACGGATTGCCCGGCTCGCCCTTGCCACGATCGGGCGCTACCCGCAATCTTTCGCAAGATGGAATCCTCATTTTGGCATTTCCGAGGCATTGAGTCCGGGAAACTCCAATCTATCTGCGGGCGACAGTATAGCTTGCGACGCGACTTCAGCCTTTTGCAACTCTAACGCATCGGTCAGAGCCCGACGCGTTCCGGTACTCGTTATACGCCTACCTGTCCTATTGGACAGGGGACAGGTTTACACAACCTGACCCTCGTAGTACCAAAAACAGGGTTGACGTCCCACTCTACAGAATTTAGTATGTGCATGGTCGCGAACCGAGGCCCACGGTTCAGATTTGGTTCAAGTTGGTACCAGCGGGCTCCAGGGTAGTTTGCCCGCAAACGCAAATCTGTCGAACTGAGAGGACCCTGTAGTCATGAGGGGCAAGAGCTATACGTTCTATATCGCGTCGACTCCGGGGAAGCTCCGGAAGGTCATCGTGCCGGCCTACGTGTTGCACGGAATCGCCGTGCTCGCGCTCATCGGCAGCCTCACAGTGACGGTGGCGGTAGGCTCTTATTCGCGAATGCTTTGGAAGGTCGGGAACTACAACGCTCTCCGCCACGATCAGGAAACGCTTAAGAAGCAATATCAGCAACTTCAGAGCACCGTTAGCGATACCAACCAGCGCCTCGATTCTCTCCAGTCCCTGGCGACGGAAGTGGCGATGACCTACGGCGTGCTTCGTTATCATCCAGCGGCCTTTGATCAGACCGACAGCCCCGTGGATTCCCAGGATGCTTTTGACCGCTCCATCGAGCAGTACACCTTCCTGAAGCGCAATGCCGCAGTAATTGCCATCTCCAGCAGCGGGCTCCATCTGCTCTCCCCGATGAGCTTTGCGGACTCCGCCTACACGCCGGCGATTTGGCCGGTGATGGGCCACATTACCGATAGCTTCGGCGAGCGCTTGGATCCATTCAGCGGTGAAGGCGCATTTCACACCGGCGTGGACGTAGCTTCTGACTATGGCGCCCCGGTTCACGCAACCGCGGATGGAATCATCACCATCGCGGAAAACCATTCGGGCTATGGCCGCCTGGTGGTCATCGATCATGGTTTCGGAATCACCACCTGGTATGCGCACCTTTCCTCGTTCTCAGCAGTCACCGGCGCACGCGTCAAGCGCGGCGAAGTTGTCGGCTACACGGGCATTAGCGGGCGCTCGACGGGGCCGCACGTGCACTACGAAGTTCGAATGAACAACGCCCCCATCAACCCGTGGCGCTATATGAAGTCCACTCCTGCGGGCGACTAATCCCGGATTGAGATTCGGCGGATCAAGGTGTAGACCGTTCGAATTGCTTCATGCTCGTTTTCTCAGGTGCGGCCTTTGCGAAGTGCAGGTGGTTTTCCAGGTTGCGGCTTGCGCGGGGAGAAGTCCGGCTTGACAGGCGGGGATTTGCGAGCCGCATCCAGGAATCTCGGCGTGATTTCGAACACAAGACGGACGGATTTGGTATCGCCGCGGTCAATTTTGGAGACATCCGCGCTTTTTACAAGTTCCAGGTAAGCCTCTCGCGTGGCGGGATCCAGTTGCTGCCTGGTCCTGGGATCGTTTAGGCCGCCTTCTGCCAATATGGCAACGCCATTTATCACGTCTACGAGCTGCCGCGCCGCTGCCTCTGCCTTGCATTCCCCATCGGCGACAACGCGCAGGCGGTCGTTTTCCGGTTTTCCAGCGAGGGTGATCCACTGCAACTGATCGAGCAAAGTGGAAAGTTGCGGCGAGCGGAGCCCGCCGGGAGCTTGTGCAGCGAGGGCCGAGCCGAGGGCGGCGTCCTGGCGGATGACGGCAAATAAGGGAGAGCCGCCCAGACGCTCGAACCGCACACGCCATTCACTGATGTCTTCGGGCCTTTTTCTTGCACCGAGGAAAACATCGAGATTCGAATCATTAGTGAGTGCGATCCGGTTATCTTTCAAAAACGCGAAAGAAATTTTCTTTGCTGTACCGGAGACTGGAACGGAGAAAATTTCGTGGCCACCGGCCTTCACTGCTGAACCATTTTTCTGTGCGTATGCGGCGATTTTCTGCCGGTCGAACCTTCCATCGAGAATCGCGAACAGAGCAGAATCTTGTCCGCGCTTCTCCACGGCGATGGCCACGCGATCAAGATCCCGCTCGTAATCGAATCCGGAATCTTTGACGAATTGTACATAATCCGTATCCACTTGAGGTTTCGGCACCCAGGTGTAGAGTTGCGCGAAGAACGGCGCTTGCCGGAGTTCGCTGAAATCCACGAAGAGAACGGCGCTCGCATCCGTGGGCATCAGCGCCAGAGTCTCGCCGCGCGCCGAACTATCCTGGACACCCCACTTGCGATATCCGAAAAATATGGCCGCGCTCAAAAGAAGGGCGAGCGCTGCCAGCCCAATCCATGCCCATTTCTTCATGTTCTCTGCACCGTCTGAGCCAGTGATCTTCTATCTACGATTGTCCCATCGAGTGGAACTTCCCGGCACTAAAATCCGATTCGGAAACTCGCCCGAGCTGTGTGAATTTAGGCTGCTGCATTCGTACATCTCCAACCAGATCGATACTGTGCTAAACTATAGAGGATAGGCAGGATAGCGGGTATCTAGGTGGTCAAGGGCCGCTGCGCTTTTCCACAGACTGGCTATCGGCGTGCTGGAATTTGGCAGCACCCCCTTGCAATTCTAATACCTCTTCTGCTATTCTTACCCGGTTTGAGCGGCGCTGGCGTAGCTCAGCTGGTAGAGCATCTGATTTGTAATCAGAGGGTCGGGGGTTCAATTCCCTCCGCCAGCTCCACCAGGAATTTTCAGGGGAGCGAGGGCGGAGCGAATCCCGACAGGA
>Ga0210407_10000550_pt1 | contig 41786 bp, 41 predicted proteins | sample IncBWC27MmetaG_FD_150860 | JGI IMG/M metagenome (GOLD analysis project Ga0210407, IMG submission 150860) | Forest soil microbial communities from Barre Woods Harvard Forest LTER site, Petersham, Massachusetts, United States - Inc-BW-C-27-M | ecosystem: Environmental > Terrestrial > Soil >...
ACGGGAACGTGAATCCGAGAGGGGCAGAAAATGGGAGAGAGGGGTCCCCCCGTGTTTTTCGTAAGTGTTGCTGGTAAAGGGGTTAGGCGGGGTGGACTGCGTAAGTGTTGCATCTGCAGTGGTTATAAGCCCTGTGGATGCAACACTTACAAGAGGGATATGTAAGTGTTGATGATAAAGAGGTTGGGAAGGCGAGGTCCTGCAAGTGTTGGTTATAAAGGAGCTAGTGGCGAGTGGCCCCGATCGGATCGGGGTAAACGGGTGGTGAGTGGCGAGCGTGGAGTAAGATCGGAGGGCGGCGGAAGGGGTTGGGCTGAAATTCATGGGGAATGATAGCACGGAAAGAATGGCGAGTCAAGTACTATTGTGTTGTGGTTACTATTCGAATGGATTTGAGGTTCGCAGCGAACGGAGCAACGTATAGTAATTCCAACGAGATAAGAGTGCCCCACCCTTTGCGAAAAACAAAAACACAAAGGGTAGGCCACCCCGATCAACCTAGCGGCCACCCGCCGAGCTAAGAAAGTCAGGAAACGTCCCGTTTGTCCCGCTCGTTCAAGCTGATTGAACCCGACCTTTGGTAGCAACGATCCGACCGACAGCGTCCCCGGCCTCCCCCGGCTTCGCTACATGGGGGCGTGGCGACGATCCGCTCGGGATAGATAAAGAAAGCCCAAACCGGCCACTACGAGAAGCGCACCCCAAAGGAGCACGGACGCGATAAACCAGATTTCATAGTGACGTGTCATCCCGAACGAGGGGTGTGTCCAGAGCATAAAAGCGCCATATGCGAGACACGCGCTTCCAAGGGCAGACTTTCGCCATCTTTGAGCTGGCGATAGATCTAATTTTTTTGAAGCAAGGCGCTGGTCAATGAGTAGTCCAATCCAAAACCACATAAGCGCGATGTAAAGCAGGTACCACCAATCCCGGCCCGACTTGATACCTCGCCAAAAAGCTGCTTGCCTATTGCTAGGGTCCAGCGGCGATGTAAGGACCCATGGAGTATTAGTCTTAGCCACCCAGGCAGGTGCGTTGATCGCATAGTCGACGAACCGCCCGGTTTCAAGTGACTCCGGCCAGGGGTCATCCCGCACAGTTCTTCCCGTCGCAGAATCACGGACCATCTTCCTGTGTTCATTGAGCTGATAATCTCCCAAAGCAAACAGTCCGATTGCCAAAATAAGCTGGACCGTCGGGAGAATAATTCGTATTGGAACGTTGATTCGCATTTGTAAGGCTCTCATTGTGGAGGCGATATGATGGTGTTGTACATCCAAGTTGTGATGTCGGTCGAGTGGGTTGCGCAATTTGAGTCGTTGAAGCTTAACTTGGATTGAGGAGTTGAACCTCCCAAGGTATTGCAAAGCCCCAAGTCGGTGAAGTCAGTATATCCATGCAAGGCCTCGTGGAATTCCACTGACTCATTAAATCCGAGATTATTTGCATTGATCAATGTAGTAGGGTAAAAATAAACCGTCCAATCGCCGTGAATGTCAGACTCCCAAATCCCAAAAGTTTTATTTGGTTGGTACGAAGTAATGGCCTCAATTTGGTTGGCTGAGGCATACTTCTGAAAGCATTATCTAAATGAACGGAAAAGAGCCTACTGGGAAAATTCGCTGCTTGTAAGCCAATGACGGTTTGGTATTCGTGCGCTAGACTCGATAAGGCATCCTGCAGTCGAACGTTGCTGATCCAAAGGTTGGCAGTTTTTTGTGGTGGCGTTTGCGCAGACGTGTAAATCAAACCGATGGCCAGAGCAATTGTAAAGACAATCTTTGTGGCCACCGAAAGCTGTTTGTTTTTCTCTTTGATTGTTGCTCCATCGTTTTGGGAGATAAAGGTTGGAATTGCTATCGACACTCTCCGATCACTTGGGCTCAGAGTGGAATTTCCTAGGATCGACCAGAGCGAAGCTATGGCAGTTACCAAGATCCATCTTGATAGCTATTTCCTGGTTGGGTTTGGACTGGGGATTGAGCAAAACAACCTCGATGGAAGCAGTGCGATCAGGATCTGAGTGAATCCGCAGCTCGTACTTGCCTGGTTTTAGCGAATCAAAAGAAAATTTGCCATCCTCGTCGGTCTGCTGCGTTGCGACTTCCTTATCTTTCTGCAACACGCTCACTTTAGCGTTGGTGACCGGGTCGCCGCTCGGAGAAAATACGATTCCCCAAATCCGATGCACGGGTTTCAGTGGCGTCATGGCAACGCAGGTTGTCGCCGCATTCGCTATCCAACTCAATGCCAGGAGCAAAACAGCAAGAGTGCACGCGCGTTTCATAATGTATTTCTCCTATTGAGCAGCACAACCATTTTGTACCAGGACATTATTTATAAGTGATGTTGGATAAAGATTTTTTATGAATTTTCCAGTAAGAAGTTGGTAGAGATGGTCGTCATCCAATTTCGTCAAGTTATGTAAAGCCTCATGCAACACGGCAGATTGAGCTAGATGTTTAAGGGATTCGTTACCCGTGTATACATAGATGTCGGTTCCGGGAGGCTGTGCCTGAGCCTGCGCTACGGTGCCATCCCACTGACCATGAGCCCCCCAAGTATGTCCGATAGACCGGCGTTATCAGAAGGCGATTCTGCCGATCAGGATCGTCGATCTGCTAGTGATTGAAACACTTTGAATCTTCCAAGACCTCTTGTGAGAGGGAAAATTGGTTGTTTCCCGAGCGACGCTTTACCTCTTTCCAGACGGATGGCAAAAGCTCGCACGGAGCCCGGCAACCGCGGAGACTTGACATACAGGAGAGATCAAAATCGAAGGCGGCGTTGTGCGCGTCGTTTGTCGCGCTTGGAGTGATGATGGAGCCGAGGCCATACTCCTTAGTCAAAGGTGCGAGAGAACTTGGGCGAATCCCATAGCCAACGTAGTAATTGGGATCTAGGCCGTGAATCTCCTCCGACTGAACCTGGATCACGGCTACGATTTCCGCGCGCGTCCCAAACGGTGTGAGTGCAGAGACGGTATCCACACGATAACTTATATGAGTGAGTCTCTTTTCTTGGAAACTAAGATCTACAGTTACTGCGGATGGCTTGAGTCCCAAGATCCAAAGATGGGGATGCGCGGAAACAGTATTGTTCAACGATCGATTGACCACAGCGACGCTGTACAGTACTTCTTCGGGCCTGCCGCCTCCAGAAACATTGGTGGGCACTTCCGTGTATTCAGTAAGAATGGGCCTGCAGTCCTCTAAGGTCGTCTTTCCTATTTGTAGAGCTTCGACCTTTCTCAGGAGAGATTCTGCCTTCCCACGAGATTCACGGTTGATCGAGTAAACGGTTATCTCGGCGATGGCTGCGGTCAAGATGAACCCTGCGGTTATTGATAAGAAAGTGCGAGTAAGTGCTCTCATGGACTAAGTCCTATTGTAGCGGCGTGCCGTCAGCCCGCCTGAGGGAGCAGTTGGATGGCTGAGCATCGACGCGCGATACCACACTGCCAAAGGAGCCGCAGCCGTCAGCTAATCAGCCATCAACGGCCTGGGTAGCTACTGGGGGCTAAAACGATCCACGATGCGATCGAACAGGACGGACTCGATCCCAAAGGTTACGAAGAGAATTGGAATGGACACGACTATTTTCGGGAAAAAATTCGGAAAGGTCCAGTCCAACCAAACAATCACAAGTAATAACAGCACATGTAGCGGAATCGTCGCGAGGATTGCTTTCCATAGCCATGGCTTGGCGAGGTTGTCTCGCCGCCTAACATAGAAATTGTCGCCGTAGTAAAGCGAGGTTAGGAAATATCCCTGAAAAATGGCCGCAGAGAAGGGATGAATGACGTAAAGTACGCCCAACACACCAATCCCGCCTCCATTGACCCACATGAGGCGGCCGCGCCTCTGCTCCAAGGTCAGGTCGAAGTTTTCCTCAACGCGGTATCCGAACAACATGAATTGCCTTCAGCCTCCTGGCTTGGTGTAGCAACTTACCGTGTCATACGCAAGTGTGACAGCGGCAAGCGCATATCCACCGGGCGGGTGGGGCAGAGAATTTCTTTAAAAATTAATTGGATTGTGCGGCACAGGAGGAGTATATCATTCGCTTATAATGTCTTGTAGGTACAGGGCGGGGGTGCCGCACCCATGTGGTTTTCAAGGGTGCGGGTTTTGATTTTGTCCTTCAGGTTTGTCTGCGATGGGCAATCCATTGTGGCGGCATTACGGTAAGGGTGATCTCCATTTCATCACGTTCAGTTGTTACCGGCGGCGGCCGCTTCTGGGGAGCCGCCGGGCACGGGATCGCTTTCTGAAAATACTCGACGAAGTGCGGCTGCGGCACGACTTCCGTTTGGTTGGATACGTCGTTATGCCTGAACACGTCCATCTGTTGATGAGCGAGCCCGCGAAAAGTGACCCGTCCAAGGCGCTGCAGGTACTGAAGCAAAAAACTTCCCGTGCCCTCCGCGGAGGGAGGAGGAAAAACTTGACGGGACAGTTGTCGCTGAGGTTTGGTACCGCGGAAACGGATGCGCGGGCGTTCTGGCAGCGTCGATTCTACGACTTCAATGTTTGGAGCGAGGAGAAGCTGAAAGAGAAACTGGAGTACATGCACGCGAATCCGGTGAAACGAGAACTGGTGGCTCATCCGAAGGAGTGGCCGTGGAGTAGCTGGTCGTTCTATACCAAGGGAGAGGAGGGTTTGATTGGGATTGACCCTGTGGGTGGGGGAGAAAGGAACGCGAAACAAAGGGGGAAGAGTCAAAACCCGCACCCTTAAAACCGAAGGGTGCGGCACCCCTCTGCGCTAAATTACGCTCGTGGTATCGACCCGGTGGGCGGCGGATAATAAACGGGAATCAACTACGAGAAGAAGGAAAAGTCAAAACCCGCACCCTTAAAACCGAAGGGTGCGGCACCCCCGGATAGATAGTGGTTGAAAGGTGAGACCACGTGCGAGCGCCAGGGGTGCGGTTTTTCTTCGATGATCCGACCAAAGCAAGAAACTCCCGGTACAATTACCTGATATGTATCTCACCATCGCCACCACTCACGTACCCGCTACGGACCTCGGATACTTGCTGCATAAACGTCCGGGCAAACTTCATTCCATCTCGCTCTCCTTCGGGCAGGCTCATGTCTTCTATCCGGAAGCCTCGGAGAGCCGGTGCGCGGCCGCGCTGCTCATCGAAGTCGATCCGGTCGAACTGGTGCGCAAACCCGGAGGGCCTTCCGGGGAAGGCGGCTTGCTGGATCAATATGTGAACGACCGCCCATACGCGGCTTCATCCTTCACGAGTGTCGCGCTTGCTCGCGCGTTCAGCACCGCCCTTGGAGGCCGAAGCAAAGATCGGCAGCAGCTCGCGGAAAGCGAGATTCCTTTGGAAGTGCAAATTCCCGCGGTCCCTTGCCGCGGCGGCGAGGTTTTCCTGCGGCGGCTCTTCGAGCCTCTCGGCTATCAAATCGCCGCCGCACGCCTGGCCCTCGACGAGAAATTTCCCGAATGGGGCGAAAGCCGCTATTGGAGCATCACGCTTACGGCAAACAAGAAACTGCAGGATGTCTTGCAGCACCTCTACTTGCTTCTTCCGGTCCTCGACGACGACAAACATTATTGGGTTGGCAAAGACGAAGTAGAAAAGCTCTTGCGGAGCGGTTCCGGCTGGCTTTCCGCGCATCCCGAACGCGAGGAGATCACGCGCCGCTACCTTAAGCACCAGCGGCATCTGATGCGCGAAGCGCTCGCGCGCCTGACCGAAGAGGACGGCGATCCCGATGAAGCGGCGGCCGCGCAGGCCGCCGAAGAGGGCGTGCTCGAAGAGCGCATCAGCCTCAATCAACAGCGCATGGGTTCGGTTCTTGCGGCGCTGCGTCGGTCCGGCGCGAAGCGGGTCCTGGACCTGGGCTGCGGCGAAGGCCGTTTGCTAGCGTTAGTTCTTGCTGATTCATCCTTCACCGATATCGCCGGCATGGATGTTTCGCCGCGCATCCTTGAAAAGGCGGCTGAACGTCTGCGCCTTGATTCGTTGCCGCCTCGCAAGCGCGAACGCATCAAGCTCCTGCAAGGCTCGCTGATGTACCGCGACGCGCGGCTCGCCGGCTATGACGCTGCCGCCGTCGTCGAAGTCGTAGAGCATTTGGATCCGCCGCGCCTGGCCGCTTTCGAACGCGTTCTCTTTGAACACGCTCGTCCTACCACCGTGGTCATGACCACTCCCAATCGCGAATACAACGCGAAATTCGAAACGCTGCCAGCCGGAATGTTTCGCCACAAGGATCACCGCTTCGAGTGGACCCGCGTACAATTTCAGGACTGGGCCAATCGCGTAGCCTCGCAGCACTCCTACGCCGTTTCCTTTTTGCCGGTCGGTGAAGAAGACGCGGCGCTGGGGGCGCCGACACAGATGGCCATTTTCCGGCGCGGGGACGCCTGAGCCCCATGCGAGAAAGATTCTCTTTCCCCGATCTCTCCCTGGTCGTCCTGATTGGCGCTTCCGGTTCAGGGAAGAGTACTTTTGCGCGCAAACACTTCCTTCCCACTGAAGTGATTTCTTCGGACTACTGCCGCGCCCTGGTCTCGGACGACGAAAACAATCTCGACGCCACGGATGATGCCTTTGAAATTCTTCATTTTGTGGCCGCAAAGCGCCTCGCCGCCGGGCGTCTGACCGTTGCGGATGCGACAAACGTAAAACCCGAAGACCGCAGGCCCCTGGTAGAACTGGCGCGCCAGTACCACTGTTTGCCCGTCGCCATCGTCCTCAATATTCCGGAAAGAATCTGCCAGGAGCGCAACAAGGTCCGCACCGATCGCCGCCTCCCGGAGCACGTCGCGCACCGCCAGCTGCAGAATTTGCGGCGATCCCTGCGAGGCCTCGAACGCGAAGGCTTCCGGCACGTCCTCATTGTTTCTTCGCCTGAGGAGGCGGAATCCATCGCTCTCGAGCGCGTTCCGCTCTACAACAACAAGAAAACGGAAACCGGCCCGTTCGACATCATTGGCGATATTCACGGCTGCTACGAGGAACTGACCACGCTCCTCATGCAACTCGGCTACACGCAAGAAGCCAGCAATGGCGATGCGCCGCAAAACATCGCTTTCGTACCGCCCGCTGGAAGAAAAGCGGTTTTTCTCGGGGACCTTGTGGACCGCGGCCCAAATTCTCCCGCGGTGCTGGGCCTGGTTATGCAAATGGTTGCCGCCGGGAAGGGTTACTGCCTTCCGGGCAATCACGACATCAAGCTGTTGCGCAAACTGCGCGGAAAGGACGTGCAGCTAACGCACGGCATCGCCGAAACGCTGGAGCAGTTGGAAAAAGAGCCAGCCGAATTTCGTCAGCAAGTCGCCAAGTTTCTCGACGCACTGGTAAGCCATTATGTTTTTGATGGCGGCCGCCTGGTTGTCGCGCACGCCGGTATGAAGGAAGAGATGCAGGGCCGCGGGTCCGGCAAAGTGCGCGACTTCGCGTTATTCGGCGAAACGACCGGCGAAGTGGACGAGTTTGGGCTCACCGTTCGCTACAACTGGGCCGCCGATTATCGCGGAGCCGCCACCGTCGTCTACGGCCACACGCCGATCCCGGAACCTGAATGGCTCAATCGCACCATAAACATCGATACTGGCTGCGTCTTTGGCGGCAGGCTGACCGCGCTCCGGTATCCCGAGAAGGAACTCGTCACCGTTCCCGCTCTGCGCACTTACTATCAGCCATTGCGCCCGCTGCTAGCCCAGGCCGAAGTACCCGAACTAAGCGCACAACAAGCTCACGACGACCTTCTCGATATCGAAGACGTGACTGGCAAGCGCTTTATCAACACGCGCCTGCATCACAACATCACCATCCCGGAAGAAAACGCCATGGCCGCGCTCGAAGTGATGAGCCGCTTCGCCACGAACCCCAAATGGCTCGTCTATCTTCCGCCTACCATGTCTCCCACGGAGACCAGCCGCGAACCCGGCCTGCTGGAACATCCAGCTGAAGCCTTCGCGTATTTTCGCCATGAGGGTGTACCGAGTGTTGTTTGCGAAGAGAAGCACATGGGCTCGCGCGCGGTGGTCATTGTTTGCCGCGACGAAGACACCGCGCGCAGACGCTTCGGTGTGCTGGGCGAAGGCATCGGCGTTTGTTACACGCGCACCGGCCGACGATTTTTCGATTCGTTCGAATTGGAATCGCAGTTCCTGCAGCGCGTTCGCGAAGCGGCGGACCGCGCCGGATTCTGGCAAGTCCTCGAAACCGACTGGATTTGCCTGGACGCGGAATTGATGCCGTGGTCCGCGAAGGCGCAGGAACTTCTGCGGCGCCAATACGCTCCCGTGGGCGCGGCAGCGCGTGGCGCGTTTGAGCAAGCTCTCGTGGGACTAGATCTCGCCGCTCCGCAAGCTCCGGAAATCGCCGAGCTTCGCGACCGTACGAGGGAGCGTGCTTCGCTTGCAGAAAAATTCGTCGACGCGTACCGCCGCTATTGCTGGCCCGTTCGTTCTCTCGACGATTTGAAACTTGCTCCGTTCCATGTGCTCGCGTCGGAAGGACGAAGCTATTTTGATCGTGACCATCTCTGGCATATGCAAACACTTGTCTCTCTTTGTGCTGCCGAGCCTCGGCTGCTTCTCGCCACGCAGCATCGCAAGGTCGATCTGATGGACGCCGAAAGCCAGCAGAACGCCCTTGCATGGTGGTCCGAACATACGGAGAAAGGTGGCGAAGGAATGGTGATCAAGCCGCTTCATTTCGTCGAAAAAGGCCGGCGGGGGATCGTTCAGCCCGGTGTGAAATGCCGCGGCCGCGAATACCTGCGAATCATCTACGGCCCGGACTACACTCTGCCCGAGCACCTGGAACGCCTGCGCTCCCGCGGGCTCGGCCGTAAACGGTCGCTGGCCATGCGCGAATTTGCACTCGGGGTTGAATCTCTCGAACGGTTCGTCCGCAGGGAGCCCCTCCGGCGCGTCCACGAGTGTGTCTTCGGCGTTTTGGCCCTTGAAACAGAACCCGTCGATCCGCGGCTCTGATGCGCGCGCACGCGCGGGGTTAGGCTGCGGCGGAGATGCGGCGGAGGAGGTCGGATTGTTCGGGGATGGATTCGGCGCCGATGGTGAAGGCGTCGAGAAGGCCGAGGCCGAGGGCGAATTTGAGGGCTTCGTCCTGACGGGTGCGAAGGTCGCCCTGGCCGAGGATCTTCATGCCGATGATGCCTTTGCCGGCGGCGCGCATTTCTTTGATGACGGAGACGACGGTGGCAGGGTCGGAGTCCATGGCGGAGCCGATGGGATTGATGCGGACGAGATGGACCTGGACCCAGGAAGATTTGGTGGCGGCGCGGAGGGCGTCGATGGAATGGCAGGAGCAGCCGTGGGAGCGGATGATGCCCTTTTCTTTGGCTTCGGAAAGGACGTCCATGACGGGGCGGTAGCGGGTGGTCCAATCGGGCTCGGTGAGGCAGTGCATGAGGAAGACGTCGATGTAGTCTGTGCCGAGTTCGCGGCGGAAGCGGTCGAGATCGGCGCGCATGGTGGCGGCGTCGCGGGCCCAGGATTTGGTGAGGACGGTGACCTTGTCGCGCTGGACGTGCTTGAGGGCTTCGGCGACGAAGGGGTGGGAGCCGTAGGAGTCGGCGGCGTCGAAGAAGCGGACGCCGTTGTCGTAGCCGTTGAGGAGGAGGCGCGGGAGGCCGTCCATGCCGAGGGCGGTTTGGTGCGAGTGGTGGCCGGAGCCGACGGTGCCGGTGCCCATGGCGAGGAGGCTGGTCTGGATGCCGGTGTTGCCGAGGGTTACGGTTTCGTTGGCGGCGAATTTGCGCGGGAGCGGCGGGAGCGGGGGGATTGCGTAGGAGCGGCGAGCGAGGCCGGTGGCGTGGAGGCAGGCGGCTCCGGCGGCGACGGCGGTGCGGTGGAGGAAGGTGCGGCGTTGCATGGCGGCTCCTTGGGGCGGGATGGGGAGAGTGTACAACTAAATTGGACGCGTGGGGAGAGGATGGGGTTCGTGGGAGTTGCGAGCGCGTGAGTAAGCATGACTGCGCGGAAGAGTGTGCTTTGCCGGGGGTGGATGGTCTGTTAGAATTGTAGGTTCAGCGTCAAGTGGTCCTTAGCGGGAAACTCGGCTGAAAATACAGCGGAAGCAGGAAGAACAATGGCACTGAAGTGTGAATTTTGCGGCAAAGGGCCGCAGTATGGGAACGTGGTGAGCCACGCGAATAACACGCGGCGGCGGCGTTGGAATCCGAATATTAAAAGGATGCGCGCGGTGGTGGCGGGCGTGCGGAAGCATGTGCGCGTGTGCACGGCGTGCATCCGGCTGGGCCGCATCAAGAAAGCTGCTTGAGCCTCCAACCTTGAATTCAACCCTGGTGAAAGTGCGTTGTGTGGGGCGAAGATCCGTGGGGCGATCGATGAACTTCGCAAGAGGAGCGAAGCGCGCGGCGGCGATGTTGCCGTTTGCGGCGCTGATGCTCGGAGTGATGGCGGGGTGCAAGCCGCAGGGCGCGCCGGCGCCGGACGTGTGGGCGGTGGTGAACGGGAAAGAGATCAAGCGGGATGAGGTGGACAAGTATTACCGGACGCGGGTGAATCCGGAGGGGCAGGAGCCTTCGCAGGAGGAGGCGCTGTCGCTGAAGCTGAACGTGCTGGATGAATTGATTAACAACGAAATTTTGACGGAGCGGGCGAAGAAACTGAACCTCGAAGCCAGCGACGGTGAAGTGGAAGACAAATTCACCGAGATGAAGAGCCCGTACACGGAAGAGGAATTTCAGCGGCAATTGAAAGAGCGCGGAATTTCGGTGGACGATCTGCGGCGGAATCTGCGGAGCCAGCTTTCGATCCAAAAATTGATTAATCGTGAAGTGGTGGCGAAGATTTCGATCACCGACCAGGACGTGCAGGATTTCTACAACGCGAACAAAGCGCAATTCAACGTGGCGGAGCCGCAATACCGGATCGCGCAAATTCTGGTGACGCCGAGAAAAGAGCCGCAAATTCGGAACCGCAAGAACGATGACGCGACGAATGAGGCGGAGGCGGTGCGGAAAGTAAAGATGTTGATGGACCGGTTGAACAGCGGAGCGGATTTCGCGCAACTGGCGATGGATTATTCCGAGGACATGAACTCGGCGGCGACGGGCGGGGATTTGGGATTTGTGCCGGAGTCGGCGCTGAACCAATCGGACCCGCTGCTGAAAAAACTGGTGATGGGATTGAAAGCCGGGCAAGTGAGCCAGCCGATTCAATTGAAAGAGGGCTACCGGATTCTGAAATTGATCACGCGCGAATCGCCCGGATTGCGCGGGATTTCCGATCCGCAGGTGCAGCAGACGATCCGCGACACGCTGCGTAACCGCAAGGAGCAGTTGTTGCGCGCGGCGTACCTGGCGATCGCGCGGGACGAAGCGCGGGTGACCAACTACCTGGCGCAGCAAGTGATTGAAGCCGCTGGCAAATTGCCAGACGCGGCGAAGACGGATATGCCTGCCAAGTCCAGCGGCCACTGAGCAGTAAGATCAAACAGCAAGAATACGGACTTTTATTTCCTTTATCCGACCAGGGTGCGGCGGAGCGTTGCGCGGTCGAGACCTGCCGGAGTTTCCCCTTTGTTCACGTAGGTGTAGCCGAGGCCGACGGCGGCCAGCGGCATCCCCAAAAGCCTGGAAAGATCAAGATGGCGGTCCACTTCGACGATGTAGGCGATTCGAATCTTCAGAAAAAGGCTGAGCAGACCGAGGACGCCGTGTGATTTTTGCAGTAGGCGGAGGATCTGATTTTGCGCTCCGGGTTTTTGAAAAACGCGAGCGAGCACACCGGCGGCTTCCTGGCGCTTTGGAAATTCATGGCCATCTTCGAAGGACTGGAGGGAGGAAGCGTAGCGCGTGGCGAGACTTCCGTTTTCGTAGAGAGCCAGCCAAAGCACGTCATCGTCAGCGTTGCAACTGGCAAGGGCGGTACAAGAAAGACGGGTAGAGAGAGTGAGTGCGAGAGACTCTAGGATGCCGAGATCAAATTCATCGCACTGCTGATCGTAAACGACGATCCAGCCCGAGATGTCCGGCGTAACGTAAGCGCGGCGGCCAAGTTCTTCCAGAACGGCGACAACGTCCTGCTGCTCCGCGTCCTTCAAGGAAACGTTGGTGTACCAATTTCCCATGACAATTCAGGCAACGATGCAGAGGATTTCGCCAGCATTGACGGGCTGGCCTTCCTTGGCGAGGAGGCGCTCGATGATGCCGGTCTTGGGCGAACGAATTTCGTTTTGCATTTTCATGGCTTCGACAACCAGCAGGCCCTGCCCGGCTTCGACTTTGTCACCCGCTTTGACGAGCAACCGGATGACCTTACCCGGCATGGGAGCGAGAATTTGCTGGCGGCCTTCGACTTCGACATGACCGTGGCGCCGGCCGCCCCACGCGCGCGGATCTATCACTGCGGCGGAAAACTCCAGCGAGCCAGTCTGGATTTTCAGTGTCCCGTCTGGGGCAGTGGAAATGCGAACTTCGAAAGACTGGCCACGAAAAAGAACGGATAAAGTGTGAGGGGCAATTTCGACTACATCGGCGTCGACAGCTTGACCGTCGAGGATGACGCGCCAGATTTCCGAGTCGCGTTCGAGTTCGACGATGCGTTTTTGTTTGCCGGAAGGACCGGTGAGCTCGACTTCATATTTCATGGCGTGCGATCCAATTGTTCGCGTCGGCCTTCGAGTTTCCAGCGGGAAGAGGGTTGTTCTGAAGCTGAAGGGTTTGCGCTGGCAAAGCCTTGGGTGGCTTGCCAGAAAGCGGCAGCAATGGCCGCGACGTCGGCAGCGCTTTCCTGCTCTCCTTCGGCGCGGTATGGGCGGCGAAGAAGATCATCGAGCCAGGTGGTGTGAATGTCGGCCCGGAGAAATTCGGGATCCGTGAGAATGCGGCGGAACAGGCTGGCATTGGTCTTGATGCCGGTGACCATATATTCATCGAGCGCGCGACGGAGGCGGGCGATGGTTTCCTCGCGGCTGTTGCCCCAAGCGATGAGTTTGCTGAGGAGCGGATCGTAATCGTTGGGAACGGTCCAGCCTTCGTAGACGCCGTCATCGAGGCGAATGCCGGGGCCGCTCGGCGCGTGACGCGAAAGAATTTTTCCGGGGGAAGGGAAAAAATTATTGTCGGGATCCTCGGCGTACAGGCGAACTTCCATGGCGTGGCCGCGGGGCGTAATGGTCTCCCATGCAAATGGAAGCCGATGGCCGGCGGCAATAGCGATTTGAAGTTTGACGAGATCGAGGCCGGTGACTTGCTCGGTGACGGGATGCTCGACCTGCAGACGCGTGTTGACCTCGAGAAAATAAAAATTGTTTTGTGCGTCCACGAGAAACTCGACGGTTCCAGCGTTGACGTAGCCTCCGGCGCGCGCGAGGCGGACAGCAGCGTCACCCATCTTTTTGCGCAGATCGGGCGTCATGATGGGCGAAGGAGCTTCTTCGATGACTTTTTGATGGCGGCGCTGGACGGAACATTCGCGCTCGCCAAGAGAGACAACGCGACCGTGGGCATCGGCGAGAATCTGAATTTCGACGTGGCGCGGTTTTTCGAGATATTTTTCGAGGAAGACGCGGGAATCTCCGAAGGAGTTCAAGGCCTCGGAGGCAGCATCGCGCCAAGCGGAAGCAAATTCGGCGTCATTTGCTACGACGCGCATGCCTTTTCCGCCGCCCCCGGACACGGCTTTGAGCAAAACGGGATAGCCCATGCTTTGCGCCAGCGCCTGAACTTCGCGCGGATTCTCGATGGCGTCATTTGTGCCGGGAACGGTGGGAACATCGGAGCGGCGCGCGAGCTGGCGGCCCGCCGTTTTGGAGCCGAGCGCTTCCATGGCTTCGGCGGAAGGACCGATGAAGGTGAGGCCAGCGTCGGTACAGGCGCGAGGAAGAGCGGGATTTTCCGCGAGAAAACCATAGCCGGGATGGACGGCGTCGCATCCCGAGCGCCGCGCGACGTCCACGAGCTTATCGATGCGCAGATAGCTTTCGCGAGAAGGTGCGGGGCCGATGGGATATGCTTCGCCAGCAAGGCGGACGTGGAGCGATTTGCGGTCAACCTCGCTGAAAACGGCAACCGATTGAATGCCGAGTTCGCGGCAGGCGCGCAGGATGCGCACGGCGATCTCACCGCGATTGGCGATCAGAATTTTCTTAAACATGCGCTATTTGTGACGTGACGGGATTTTAGCATGCGCCACGAGACGGGGAAAATTGCGGTTGGAGTTGCGTGTCCAATTGTTTGGAGTATAAAAGGATGCGCAGAAATGAGGTTGGGGAGGGACGATGACCAAGAAAATGATGCTGCTCGTGGCGATGCTGGTGGCGGTGACGGCGCATGTGGCCGCGCAAGAAGCGGTGGTGGCGCCGCCGGAGGCAATCGTAGCGGATGGGGTGCCCCAAATTCCGGCCTCGCTGGCAGAAACGGCGGGCAGATACGCAGCTTACCGGGGCGCGAGCTTTGTGGACTGGCATCCGACGCGAATGGAGATGCTAATTGCGACGCGATTTGGCGATACCCCACAACTCCATCTGGTGAAGATGCCGGGAGGGGCGCGGCAGCAACTGACGTTTTATCCGGACGCGGTGACGAATGCGAGATTTCATCCGAACGGCGGAGACTACATCGTTTTCTCGAAGGACATCGGCGGAGGCGAATGGTATCAACTGTATCGCTACGACATGGCCACCGGAGATGTGACGCTGCTAACCGACGGAAAAGCGCGCAATTTGATGGGTCCGTGGTCATCGGGCGGGAACCAGATTGCATATATGTCGACACGGAGAACCGGTAAGGATACGGACTTGTGGGTGATGAATCCGGCGGAGCCGAAAACAGATCATTTATTGACGCAGTTGGAGGGCGGGGGATGGGAGCCGCTGGATTGGTCGCCGGATGACAAGATGATTCTGCTGAAGGAAGAGCTTTCGATCAATGAGGCGTATTTGTGGGTCGTGGAGACAAAATCGGGCAAGAAGACAAAGCTGATGGGAGGCTCCGGGACGAAAAAGATTGCCTATGGCGAAGCGCGGTTTATCAAGCATGGGACCGGGGGTATTCTTTTCACGACGGACGAAGATTCAGAATACATGCGGCTGGGCGTGACTGACCTTCTCGTCAAGAATCCGGCGGCCGGTTCGATCGAAGATCAGGCATGGGTTGTAAAGAAGTCGAAATTTCTCACCTCGGCTATTCCATGGGACATAGAAGCGTTTGATCAATCGAGCGACGGCAAACACTTGGCATTCGTCAGCGACGAAGATGGCGTGAGTGTGGCGCATGTGCTCGAACTGGCCACCGAGAAGGAAGTGAAGCTGCCAAAGTTGCCAAGGGGAGTTATGGGCGCTCTGCGCTGGAGAAAAGGAGGAAACGAGCTGGCGTTCTCCTTGAACAATGCACAGGGGCCGGGCGATGTGTACTCAGTGCAGGTGACGACAGGAAAATTAGAGAGGTGGACGACGAGCGAGACGGCGGTGAAGACTGATGTGTTTCCGCAGGCCGATTTGGTGAAGTGGAAGAGTTTTGACGGGAAGATGATTTCGGGATTTTTGTACAACCCACCGGCGAAATTCACCGGGAAGCGGCCGGTGCTGGTGGTGATTCACGGAGGCCCGGAGGGGCAATCGCAGCCCACGTTTCTGGGACGAAGCAACTATCTGTTGAATGAGCTGGGTATCGCGCTGATCTATCCGAACGTGCGTGGATCGACGGGATACGGAAAGACCTTTTCGCTGCTGGACAACGGATTCAAGCGCGACGATACGTATAAGGACATCAATGCGCTGTTCGATTGGATCGCGACGCAGCCGAACCTGGATGCGGACCGTATTTGCGTGACCGGCGGGAGCTACGGCGGGCACATGACGCTGGCGGTTTCGACATTTTACAGCGACCGCATACGCTGTTCTGTGGACATCGTGGGGATGTCCAACCTGGTGACGTTCCTGGAGCATACGGAGGCGTACCGACGCGACCTGCGGCGCGTAGAGTATGGCGACGAGCGCGACCCGAAGATGCGCGAATACCTGGAAAAAATCGCGCCGATGAACAACATCGACAAGATCAAGAAACCAATGCTGGTCATCGCCGGAAAAAACGATCCGCGCGTGCCAGTGAGTGAATCGCAACAGATCGCCGACGCGCTGAAAAAACAGGGCACACCCGTCTGGCTAATGATTGCGAAAGATGAGGGCCACGGCTATCGCAAGAAGCCGAACCAGGATTATCAGTTCTACGCGACGATCGAATTCTTGCAGAAATATTTGTTGAATTAGTCTCCTTGCGGTAACTAACAAGCTAGAGAGGGATGTTGCCGTGTTTCTTGCGGGGGTTGGTGTCGCGCTTGTTTCCTAGGGCGCGGAGGGCAGTGATGATTTTGGAGCGGCTTTCGGCTGGCTCGATGACGGCGTCGATATAGCCCCGTTCCGCGGCGACGAAGGGATTGGCGAAGCGGTCGCGGAATTCGGCGATTTTTTCCTGGCGCAATGTTTCGCGTTCGGCTTCGGGCGCTTTATCGAGTTCGCGCTTGTAAACGATGTTGACGGCGCCTTCGGGGCCCATGACGGCAATCTCGGCGGCGGGCCAGGCAAAATTGGCGTCGGTGCGGATGTGCTTGCTGGCCATGACGCAGTATGCGCCACCATAGGCCTTGCGGGTGATCACCGTGATTTTGGGGACGGTGGCCTCGGCGAACGCAAAAAGAAGCTTGGCCCCGTGCTTGATGATCCCACCGAACTCCTGCTGGGTGCCGGGGAGAAAACCGGGAACGTCTTCGAAAGTGATGAGAGGAATGTTGAAGGCGTCGCAGAAGCGGACGAAGCGAGCGCCCTTCACCGAGGCGTTGATATCGAGAACGCCGGCGAGGAACGCAGGCTGGTTGGCGACGATGCCGACGGGGCGGCCGTCGAGACGTGCGAAGCCGACGACGAGGTTTTTCGCGAAGTGCTCGTGAACTTCGAAGAAATAGCCGTCGTCAACGATGCTGTGGATGGCATCTTTAATGTCGTAGGGCTTCTGCGCGTCTTCGGGGACGAGCGAGTTGAGCGATTCGTCGCGACGGTCGGGAGGGTCGGAAGACGGCCGGCGCGGCGCGTCTTCCAAATTATTCGAAGGAAGAAAACTCATCAGCTCGCGAATCATGGCGAGGCAGTCGGCGTCATCGCGGGAGACGAAGTGCGCGACGCCGCTGGTGGCGTTGTGAGTCATGGCGCCGCCGAGTTCCTGCTTGGTGACTTCTTCGTGCGTGACGGTCTTGATGACATCGGGGCCGGTGACAAACATATAGGACGTGTCGCGAGTCATGAAAATGAAATCGGTGATGGCGGGCGAATACACGGCGCCGCCGGCGCAAGGGCCCATGATGGCGCTGATCTGCGGAATGACGCCGCTGGCAAGAGTGTTGCGGAGAAAAATATCGGCATAACCAGCGAGAGAGGCAACTCCTTCCTGAATGCGAGCGCCACCGGAATCGTTGAGGCCGATCACGGGAGCGCCGGCGCGCACGGCAAGGTCCATGATCTTGCAGATTTTTTGTGCGTTGGCTTGGGAGAGCGAGCCGCCGAAAACTGTGAAGTCCTGCGCGAAAACGTAAACGAGGCGGCCATCGATGCGGCCGAATCCGGTGACGAAACCGTCGCCTGCGGGGCGCTGCTCCTGCATGCCGAAGTCGACGCAGTTGTGGCGGACGAATTTGTCGAGCTCTTCGAAAGAGTTTTCGTCGAGGAGGAGATGGATGCGTTCGCGCGCCGTGAGTTTTCCGGCTTTGTGCTCGCGTTCGCGGCGCTCGGGACCGCCGCCCGCTTCGGCCTCCGCTGAGAGACGGCGCAGTTCTTCCATGCGGCCCTGATGGAGAGAATCGGGAACGGCGGCGGGCTTCTTCTCAGGCAAGCGGTTCTCCTTCGGATGGGGGCAATTTCACCGAAAAGATGTGGACGGCGAGCTGCGTGGCGAGCCAGACGGTGCCGAGAAGCAAAACGACACCGAGAAGAAGTTCAGCGCCAACGGCGATGGCGCGCTGCAGCGGCGACTCGATCGAAGTGACGTAAACGGTGGTGTCGACGAGGACGAACATGGCGACGAGAGTCATGCCAACGATAAGAATGGTGGTGAAAGCGGAAGCGAGGATTCTTTTCATGGGTGATGCGTGGCGCGGGCGTCAGGCGCCGCAAGAGAGGATACCGCAACGGGGCGCGAATTCGAACCGCGAAGGAAATTGTTCATGGACGCGGCAGGCTAACGAAGGCCGGACCAATCGTCGGCGACGAGAATGGAGTCGCTGGGATTTGAAGGATCATATTTGACGCTGGCGGGCTGACCGGCTACGAGGCGTTCGAACCGAATCTGGCCTTCGAGACCGGTGATGTCCTGCGCGGTGTGATAGGTAACGCCGGAAATCGCGTAGCTGTAGGAGACGAGATGGCGCGGACGGTTGTCCGGGAGCGGACGAGCACCACCGAAAAGAGTCTTGCGCTGCTCCTTTGGTTCGGGCGGATGTTCGGCGAGCTCAACAACCTGGCCTTCGGTGATGCGGCCGATTTGATTGAGGTGAAGACGGCGCTTGCGTTCCTCGCCTTCCGGGTCAACAGCTGGCCGGAAAAAAGCAAAGGCAATCATGATGAGGGCGGCAATGGCAGCGCCAGCCATGGCGAGCACAAGTTTCCAATCAGCGAACAAAGCTTTCAACGTGCGAACTCCGCTAAAAAGTCGGAATAGAACGAAACCGCGGGCGATGAACACGCGGCGGATGCATTGGAACGGTGGACAGGCATTCTTTCAGCAAAACCCCACTCCTGCGTATTCTACCGAAACCTGGCGGGAGACGCGAAACTACGAGTGAGGAGCGTGCACCGGATTGCGCAACACGCCAACCCCCGCGACGCTGACCTCCACGGTGTCTCCGGCGATGAGCGGGCCGACACCTGAGGGTGTGCCGGTGGCTATGACGTCGCCGGGGTTGAGCGTCATCATGCGAGAGATCCAGCGGACCAGGAAGGCCGGCGGATAGACCATGAGCGAAGTGCTGCCGGATTGGCGAAGCGCGCCGTTGACGCGGGTTTCGACGAGGAGGTTCGAAGGATCGAGATCGGTTTCGATGTGCGGGCCGATGGGGCAGAAAGTATCGAAACCTTTGGCGCGTGTGAATTGGACGTCGCTCTTTTGGAGGTCGCGGGCCGTGACGTCATTGAGGCAGGAATAGCCGAGGACGTAGGAGAGAGAGTCGTCGGCGTCGGTTAAGTGAGAACAACGGCGGCCGATGACAAGGGCGAGTTCGCCCTCGTGTTCTACGCGCTGGGAATATTTCGTGGCGATGATTGGCTCTGCGGGTCCAACGATGGACGAGGGCGGTTTCAGAAAAATGAGCGGCTCTTTGGGGACTTCGTTGCCGAGTTCGGCGGCGTGCGCCGCATAATTGCGGCCAACGCAAACGATCTTGGACGGCTGCACCGGGGCCAGAAGACGAACAGCAGAGGATGGCCATCTGGCATTGGCGAGAGACCACTGCTCCCAGGGAGCGGCAGTGATTTCGCGAACATTTTCGCCTTCCAAAGTTCCGTACAGCGGAGAGCCGGACGGCGCATCGGCAGAATCGCGAAGTGTAAAACGGCAAAATTTCATTTGGGATTAGCTCACGTGGTGGTTTGAGTGCGAGATATGAGAAGAACGGGCTCGCCAGATGATGGTGCCGATCCAGCAAACCGTTGCAACGATGAGATAAACGACGACGCCATACATAAAGACTTGGAGCGTACTGTGCCAATCGCTGAGCCCTGAAAAAATAAGGCAGAGCAGACGATAGAAAATCGCGAGGATGCACCAGGCGATGATGCTGGAGGCGATCAAGCTGCCCGGGTGGCGGAAGAATCGAACGATCGGAATCGAAGCGAGAGAGCCAAGAAGGATTGCGGCGACGAGGTTGCGCGCGACCGCAAAGCGCTCCAGAAATGAAACATGATTCGCGATCAGCAGCCACAGGGTAAAAATAATGGAAAGCCCAGCTCCCACGTACACACCGGTTCGCACGGCCGCGTCCCGAAGAACGCGGGACCAACGATATTCCGGAAGATGCGCTTGCACGGACATGGGTAGATGGCTCCGGTGAAAGCCATACCAGTTAAAACCCGGATTCACGGCAAAGGTTGCGAGACGTCGACGACTGCCGGGCTACTTGGGGTGCTTTCATTGCCGGCGCGATCGACAGCAGTCACGGTGTACCAATAGCGGTGACCGGGCTGTACAGACGTATCACGAACCGCCGGAGTGGGCAACAGTTCAGGGTTGAGTGGCTGGCCCCGCACGTCTTGCTGCCCACTCCTATAGACGCGGTAGCCCGCCAGGTCGGTTTCAAGATTTATGGACCACGAAAGATCGACAATGATGGTGCCCGGAGTGTCGCCAGGAAGAACGGCGGCGACGAGACCCTGCGGGGCGGCGGGCGGGAAAGTGTCCAGCGGCGCAACGATCGCTGGTACAGAGTCAGAAGATTCAAGCGGAGTGTTTTCCACCAGGATTGCGGTGCGAACGATGTAAACGTACGTCCTTCCAAATTCGAATGAGGTGTCGCGATAGTTGTTTACGTCGGGCGACGCAAGAAGCGTAGGCTTGGCGCGCCACTTGGCCTGAGAAAGATCGTGGGACGCCGCCTCGCCGCTCGCTGGATCAAGTTCGCCGCGGTAGACGCGATAGCCTGATAGTGCAGCGATGGCATCGCCGGCGGACGTGCGAGTCGGGGCGGGCCAATTCAGCTCGATGGCGGATTCGGTGACGCGCGCTTCGACGGCAGAGATGCGCTCGGGAACGGGAAAGATGCGGACAAGCACGGTGTTCGAATCGGCGGAGGCACGTTTTTGCGAGACGCGCGTTCGAACGCGGTAGGCTGCGAATGCTCCAGGATGCTCCTTGGCCTCCTCCGGAGGAATGGGATCAGTGAACTGCAATACATCCTTGGCAGCATAATTCGAAACGAGAGCGCCCGGAATGGTGTACACAACGCGAAAGGATTTCAAATCCGGTGTGCCGTCGGATTTCACATTGCCGCGAAGAATTTCAATCGCTGGCGGCGCAGAAAGACGTTCGCCAGCAATGGTCCTGCCCGGCACGGTAAAAGTGAGCTGCGTCCCATCGCCCGCCTGATGCGCCGTGAGATCCGTGATAGCCACCGGAACCGGCGGCGAAGGAGCAGTCGGTGCACCTGGAGCCCCGCAGCCGAATACGAACACGGAGGCGCAAATCGATATAGGGAAAACAGAATACGAAGCGAGACTTGTTTTGCGTTTGACTCGCCGTGTGCTCACCGAGTTCAGGCTCTCCAAGATTCGAATAGAGGTTTTCGAACTGGTCGCGCTAGAGAATGTAGCGGCTCAAGTCCTGATTCTTGACAATATCGGACAGCTGTTTATTGACGAAGGCGGCATCGATCTTCACAGTTTTCTTCTTCAAGTCCGGTGCCTCAAACGAAAGCTCATCGAGAACTTTTTCTAGAATGGTGTGCAGGCGGCGCGCGCCGATATTTTCTGTCTGCTCGTTGACGCTGGTGGCAAAACGCGCGATGGCCGCGACCGCATCCTCAGTAAAAGAAAGTTTCACGCCTTCCGTCTCGAGCAACGCCACGGATTGTTTGAGCAGAGCGTTCTTCGGCTCGGTCAAGATGCGAATGAAGTCTTCTTCCTTCAGCGATTGCAGCTCGACGCGAATGGGAAGCCGGCCCTGCAACTCGGGAATAAGGTCGGAAGGTTTGCTGACGTGAAACGCGCCTGCAGCGATAAAGAGAATGTGATCGGTGCGGATCATGCCGTAGCGCGTGTTTACGGTCGTGCCCTCAATAATCGGAAGAATGTCCCGCTGCACGCCTTCTCGCGAAACGTCCGGGCCGTGGCCCGATTCGCGCCCCGCCACCTTGTCGATTTCGTCGATAAAAATAATTCCCATCTGCTCGGCGCGCTCCACCGCGGCGCGCGTTACCTGATCCATGTCCAGAAGTTTGTTCTCTTCCTCCTGCACCAGGTACTCAAACGCGTCGGCCACGCTCATCTTGCGCTTCTTTTTCTGCTGGCCGAACAAGCCGGAGAGGTTGGAGAACATGTCCTTCATATTGACGTCCATGTCTTCAACGCCCTGGTTGGAAATGATTTCAAACGACGGCATGGAACGTTCGCGCACTTCGAGGTCGACCATACGCTGATCGAGTTTGCCCTCGCGAAGCTGCGCGCGAAGTTTTTCGCGCGTGCGCAGCGTTTGATCGCGGCTGGCGGCAGCCTCCGCTTCGCTGATCCCTTGCGCGGGTGGCGGCGAGGGTGGCAGCAACAAATCGAGCACGCGCTCTTCCGCCGCTTGCTCGGCTCGGTCCGCAACCTCGTCGAGTTTTTCTTCGCGAATCATATCGATGGAAGTCTCCACGAGGTCGCGGACCATGGACTCCACATCGCGGCCGACGTAGCCGACTTCCGTGTACTTGGACGCTTCCACTTTTACAAATGGGCAGCCCGCAAGCCGCGCGAGCCGCCGCGCGATTTCCGTTTTGCCCACTCCCGTCGGGCCAATCATCAGAATATTCTTCGGAAGCACGTCCTCGGCAATTTCCGGTGGAAGTTTTTGCCGCCGCACGCGGTTGCGCAAAGCGACCGCGACGGCACGCTTGGCGGCGTTCTGTCCCACGATGTATTTATCCAGCTCCGCGACAATTTCGCGCGGCGTCATGTCGTCGAGCGCGGGAAGCAGCTCTTGCTCTTCCGCCGGAGGGGCGCCGTTTCCACCAGGTATGTAAACCAGTTCTTTATCGGTCTTGCTTGGCATAGTGCCTTCTGCTACCCCTGCAGCTCTTCGACTGTAAAGTTAGCGTTGGTATAAATGCAAATCTCGCTGGCGATGCGCATGGCTTCCATCGCCAGATCCTTGGCGCTCAGTTTGGAATGCTTCAGCATAGCGCGCGCCGCGGCCAGCGCATAGCTGCCGCCCGAACCGATGGCCACCAAGCCGTCGTCCGGCTCGATCACGTCTCCGTTGCCAGAGAGTATAAAGGTACCTTTGGTGTCCGCGACTATGAGCAGCGCTTCCAAGTGGCGCAGCGCGCGGTCCTTGCGCCACTCTTTGGCCAGCTCGACCGCGGCCTTCTGCAAATTTCCCGAATGTTCCTGCAGCTTGCTTTCAAAGCGCTCGAAAAGTGTAATCGCGTCCGCAGTGGAACCGGCGAAGCCCGCCACCACCTTGTCGCTATAGAGGCGCCGCGTTTTGCGCGCCGTATGTTTCATCACGTGGTCGCCCATGGTCACCTGGCCATCGGCGATAAGCACCACTTTGTTCTCCTTGCGCACGCATAAAACCGTAGTCCCGTGCATCAAGGCACTTCCCTGACTATTTCCCATTCGACCATTATACCGCAAGCGCCGAGCGAAGCTATTTCCGCATGGAGCCGACGCGTTCGTCGAGGCCGCCACTTCGAAGTTCTGCTCTAACTAGGGCTGGGAAATTTCGTGGAAAGAGAGTGTCTGATAGTTCCCTGTTGGCCGTGCGGCGTTGATCCAGCAGCTGCTGTAGAAAATCCCCTGGCCCCCCATCGCGGGGTCAAATTCTATGTTTCCGTCCAGTGCGTCGGGCATGCCTGGACCGGGAGCCAAATTACCCGATGAATCGCGCGTCTTGGCCACAAACATGGCCCCCACGAACTGCCCGGTCCCGGCGTGTGAACCTCTCACGAGGCCCTGTCCAATCACCATAACAATTCCGTACCAGGAGGCGTCAGGGTCGTACGTCAGTTGCCCAGTAACCAGCAACAGCCCATAGCCGGTATGGTGCCACGACGTTAGATCCAGATCGCCATTGACCACGACCGTCATCAAGTTCGATGCGGACATGCTACCGGGCAAATTGGAACCCTTTGCTGGCCCTGGAATCACCGCATCCGCGTTTTGCGTGATGCTCTGAACGACGCTGTCTAATCCGGTAGGAGTTTGAAAGTTGCCGGGGATGGACGAGCCGATATATCCGGCGTTGGGGGTTACGCCACCACTGCCTTGTCCCGTGTAATTGCCGGAGTGCGTGGTCATTGTGCCCGAGATGACATTGGTCTGGCTCGCGTCCGGCAGGTTTTGCGAATAGCCCACCGCCCAAACACCCGATCCATGGCTGCAAGTGCCCAAATTGATGGAGTCAATCCCGCTGACGAACCAGGAGTTGGAATTGGGCCCGGTGTAGTCCACATCGGTTCCAACAAGAGTCACGGCCGCCGGAAATGGCGGAAGCGAAATCGCATTCGGGGCCACAATATATTGAAGGATTTTTTGCGTTCCGTTGGGCAGCACCGCCAGAGAGGTAATCTCTAAGGCCTGAGACCCTGTCGAAGTCAGATTGAGGTGCGAACCGTCATAAAAGAGGGGCGTAAACTGTTCCAGTGGCGGTGGCGTATGAAAACCATCCACATCTATTCCCAACGCTTGTTCGGTCACCGCGTTAATGCGCACCCACTTATAGAGCGGTCCTTGGATGCCCGCCACAGTTGAAACAGAATTTATCGTTTGGACGGTTGCCGCCGCCAGCGCTCCACTTCCAAATTCCTTGTCGTATTCCGTGTCCGGGTAGGTCGTCAAGACGTTTTCCGAGCCGACCGGATTGATGATGTAACGAACTTGCCCGATTGCCAGCGGTGTTCCCGGTGCGGGCAAGAAACTTGGCGCAGTATTTGGATAGTAGTCGGGGTTCCGGGGCAGCAAACGCCCGCGCCCTTCTTCCAATCCTGCCAGCGCCGCATAGTAAACGCCGGTGGCCGACCGGTAATTGCCGGCCAGCGCAGATTCCGTGCCGGAGGCTACGATCAGCGCGATGGCCACCACGCAAATAAGAAGCAGCACAAAAATGGAAATAAGCAGCGCTACGCCACTTTCAGATGCTCGAAATCGGTTTGGACGCTTGGCGTGCACTCATCTCCTCACTGGTTGGGATTGATGCGCCGGCCGCGTCCATTCAGTTGAACCAAACGCGGCTGACCAGTCTGACCGTCGGGTACGGGCGCCATCACGATCAAGGTGATCGCAACGCCTCGAATATTGGGCGGCGTTCCACTGACGGTAATACACGACCGTGGCCCTATGGAAGTGTCGCAGGTGTAGGTAAAGATTGGAACTGGCGTTCCGCTCGGGAAAATGGCGGGATATATCGCTTGCAATTGCGCGGTGGGAGCCCCGTTCATAACGTTTTGCACATAAGGCGTCATCGCCGCAGAAAGACCGGGATCAGAGGCCGGATCGTAGCTTGTTCCCGGCACAACGGGTGAGATGCCGCGGAGCAAAGTTGTACCCACAAGCTGATAGCGAATCCAGCTAACGGAGTTGGTGTTCTGCGGATCGATGTTGGTCTCCACGATCAAGTCAAATTCACCCGGACTGAGACACCCGTTGGATACCAGACAAGTCGAACCCGGCGGGCTCGAGGCGAACGGCGAACTGGCGTACTGCGTGGCGTTTGTCGAACTCTGTGTCAGGAAATAGTTCGGTGGCGGATAGCCGGAATCGTTGATGTCGCGAACCATCTGGTCCATCCCGAGGCGCGCCTCCTGAAAGGAATTCAGAATTTGCGAATCGGATTGATAGCGTTTCTGGGAGGTTCCAAGCAAGGTAAACGCGGCGCCGCTAATGACCAAAAAAATGCCGAGCGCAGTGAGTAGCTCGAGCAGCGTAAAACCTGACTGGTGGAATTTGGTCGATGAGGGCCTCATCGTTCCACCATCGTGTCCAGGGTGATCGGCTGAAAATACCCATTGCCGCCCTGCTGGCGCACACCAAGAATAATCCTTTTGCTGGTCACCACGGTTCCGTTGACATTGGTAATCACCGCCCAGCGAACGTCGTAGATCGTTTCTCCGGGATCATTGGGATCCTGATAGGTGTAGCTGTAACCGTCTTGAGGGGCCGCGGCAAAATTTATCAGCGCCTGATTTGTAACAACCACTGGATTTCCAACGACCACATTGGGTGTGGCTGGGTTCCCCAGCTGGCAAGTGATCGAAATCGGACAAGAGATACCCGTAGTGTCCGAAAAAAACGCCTGGGTAAGCGGTTGGTCCAGGAAGTAATCCAATTGCCGCTGGGCGAGCACCAGCGAAGCCGAATCCGTCCGATTGCGATTGTTCATCAAGATCGACGCCGGCACCAACTGCGCCACGGCGATCAGCCCGATCAAAAGAATCACCGTCGCGAACATCATCTCCAGAAGGCTGAAGCCTCCCTCTGCGCTGCCGCGTTTTGTGGATGGTGACGCCATCTTTCCCCGTATCGCGAAGCTAACTGACACGCTGCCACACTCCCCCATTGGGCGCGGTCCAAAGTTGAGTTATACCCGAAGGAAGCAGTACGACGGCGCGGTAGCCAAATTCAGGATCTGTGATGCTACCAATGTACATCACGTAGGCGACCAGTGGCGAGACCGCACCCCGATGATCGAACAATATCGAACCGTTGGCCCCCGAAGCGACCGTAAGAGTATTAGCGCCAATCGCGCCCAGAATTGGACCCGGGGCGGGGGGCGCCCCGGCCGGCAGCAGCGTGGCCACACCGCCCGTCATCAGGAATTGCATCTCGCCGGGGTCAGCCGTGCCATTTTTGTTGGAATCGGCCCACACCAGCCAATCCGTGCCGTTCTGCACAATCTGGCACGGCACCAGCCTGTTCAGGCGAATAGCCTCAAAGCGCGTGAATTTCAGCATACTGGCAAGCCGCGTGGCGCTGTCATTCAATTGATAAGTCCGGTAGGAGTAAGTGAGCGAAGGCAGGGCTATGGCCGTAAGAATCAGGACGATGACCAGCGACACCAAGAGTTCGACGAGGCTGAAGCCACGCATGCGGCATCGGTGCATGCCCAAGAGTCTTCCGCTCCGTCCCAAGATGGCAGCCTCTTTCACGAATCGTTGTGGGTCTTAAACGCGCCAGGGCGCCAAGCGACCCAATTATAGATGCAGTCGCAAGGCCAAGAAGGCCCCAGATAAGTCTCGCGGAAAGCGATACTTAAAGGTGCTACGACCCCCTATTTTAATATGTCCACAGAGGAATGGGTGAAAATGTAACAAAATAGCACCGCCCAGCCACCGGTCGTTCCTCCGCTAATCTAGTCACTCATCAAATAATACTGAAGGGAGTTGCCAATGCCAGCGAAAACCTCATCAGCGACTACCGGGATCGGCACGCGAACGCTGCGGCATTGCGATGCGCTATGGCTTCAATCGAGATCATGGGGTTCACTCCCGAAGCGCTGGGGAAGGATGACCCATCCATCACCAAAAGGTTTCGTGCTTCCCAGGTTTCGCCATCGGGACTGGTCGCCGAGGATTTCGGCGAACCGCCCAGCCGCGCGGTGCCTTGGATGTGGAACGAAAAGAGCGCTAAGCGCCCCGCATCCCAGCCTGCGGAGTCCATCGCTTGGGTGAAGGTATCGAGCGAACCGCTCCGACCCGGTTCGTAGGAACACCATTTGGTGTGTGGAGAAAAGATACGGCGCGCGCCGGCGGCTTCCAGAATTTTCGCGGCGCCCAGGAACCCTTTGCGAAGATGCGCGCGGTCGAACGCCGAGAGCGAGTAATGAGAAACCGGATTGCCTTCCGCGTCGATTGTGACTCGCCCGCTGTCGCGATCGCGGAGCAGAACGCCGATCGCCGACGTGTAGGGAAGTTTTTCGAGCAGCGAGCGGTAATGGGCAGGCTCGCGCCACGGCAGCACGGCGACGGCGATGACCGGTTGCAGCGCGGTGGTCTCGTATTTCACGCCGTAATTCCCCGTGAGAAAGCGATGCTCGTCGGAATAGATAGCTTGCATCGTTCCTTCCCAAGGGCGAATTTCCTCGTCGAACACGCCGCAGACATTCGAAACAGGATGTAGATGCAGGTGGCGGCCAATGTGTTCATTGCGCAAGCCGGAGCGCAGCAAGAGCGCGGGAGTGTGAATCGCGCCGCACGCGGCGACTACGGCTTTGCAACGAACGGTGACGCGGTGTCCATTTTTACTGCGGGCCTCGACGCTGCTGACGGCGCCAGCTGCCATGCGGACTCGATGCGCGCGCGTCTGCACGATAAGCCGCGCGCCCTTCTCCTGCGCATCCGCCAGCCATGTTTTTGCGGTCGACTGCTTGGCGCCAAGCGCGCACCCATAGCCGCAGTAGCCGCACACTTTTCCCTGATCGCAACCGACAACGTTGCGCGGCATCGCATCAACGTGCCATCCGAGCGCGCGCAACCCGCGATCCAGAACCTGTTCCCGAGCGGAAACACGGTTGTGGTCTACATTGACCCGCAGCCGTGAACATACGGCATCCAGGCTGCGCGTATATTCGTCGCTCGCAAACCACGGCGCGCCCGCATCGGTCCATTCCTTTCGAACCTCATCGGGCGTTCGAAACGAAGTGCAATAATTCACCACCGTCCCTCCGCCAAGGCACTCACCGGCGAGCAAGCCGACGCTATGATCCGCAGTGGAAGCGAAGCCGGCTTCGGCGTAGAGATTCTGGAAGCCGCCGAGTTCCGCTCCGTCGAAATCCACGTCATCGAAGTAGCCACCGGCTTCGAGAACTATAACGTCCTTCCCCGCTGCGGCGAGAACCGCAGCCGCGGTGCCGCCGCCGGCGCCCGATCCGATGACGCAAACCTCGCAGGACAAATCCAGATCCCGCTGGGGAATTGTGACGTTCAGAAGTTTTGGCGAAGACGGTTTCTGCACTCCAACCGGCCCGGGATACCCAAATTTCTTCCACGCCGGATTGCCTGCGCCGTTCAAACCCGGCAGCATCACGTAAAGAAATCCCACCGCCTTGCGCAGCGCCTGAAACGCCGCGCGGCGCTTGCCGAGACTGCTATCTGCCCAGGAAAGCAAAATGCTCGTGCGCGCCGCCGCCGGAAGAGAAGAAAAAGACGCGAAGCGACCGGCGGTAAAGAAACTGTGCAGTCGGGAATCCCATAAATCGAGGAGTTGCAAAAACTGAGCTTTTTCATTCGAACGCGGGTTGGAATCGAATCCGGTGGCAAGAGCGGCTGGAAGCCCGAGCTCGGCTGCCGAGGGCCAGCCATCCGCTGATGGCGCAAAGGTGTCGCAGATGGATCCCAGCGCGTGCTGCTGACGGGAAGACAGGATCATGCAGAGGGGAAGTCTAGCAAAAGACGCACACGTCGCATACTCAAGACACTTTACTATTGGCCTGGAAATTCAGTTAATGACCACTCGGAAACTGCCTCAGGCGACAGTCTTTTCGCGCGGCGGCATCAGTTGTTATCAGCCTTGGCTTTTTTGATCCCGGCTTCGACTCCGCGCTTGCTCAGAGCCTCTTTCGTGAAAAAATCCTCCGGAAATCCCGGATTGAATTTGCAGGAGTCGAAGAAAAACTGCGCGGTGCGCCTCCCATTGTGCTCGCGGACGATCTGCAGTGGCGTCCACACGCTGTCTTTCAGCTGGTAATTCGAATACCGCGTGACGTCTTCGTTCAGTTGGTGAAATTCCGGATCACTCGTAACCACTTTGCTCTGCAACAGCAGGTGATTCTGGTGGTCCACGGCAAGACGAAACTTCCGATCCTCGCTGTCCACTATCTCCACCCAATCCACTGGCTTCAAATCCACCGTATCGCTTCCGCCGTAAGTGATCGACATCCCCGGTTCCTTCAAGCGTAGCCGCACCAAATTATCAATATTGCGTTTCACCTGCTCCTGAAACTCGGAAACTGAGGTCACCGGCATTTCGTTGACGCCGCTCTTGTCCAACGTCCACCCGCGGTCGCCGTTATAAACCGCGATGACGATGCCGCCGTGCGCGAAATCCAGGCCATCGATTCCAATCAGCGCCGCCAGAATCGTGTTGCGCCCTTTCGAAACAAATTCCGTGCGGTCCTTGTCGGGGTAACGGCGGTCTTCCGTGAAGTCGATGTAGCCGGTGAGCTCGCCGCTGTGGCCAAATTGCGCCCGCCGGCCGTGGCATTGGCTTTCGCGGACATCCGTGTAGCCGGCGCCCCCGAAGGCGTTAATCATGTCGCTCAGAACTTGCTTGGCCTTGGCGGTGCTCTCCTCGGGCATCAGAGTATCCGCTGCCTGCGCCGGGGCGCGGGGAACGGACACCACTCCGCCGATGAGAACCATCGCCGCAATAGGAGCGAGCCTTAGCCGCACAAGACCGAACCTCCATTTACATTGATGACTTCTCCGGTCATGAAGTTGGCCAGGTCAGACGCCACAAACAGGATCGGCCCGGCAATTTCTTCCGCGGTGGCGGCGCGGCCCAATGGAATCATCGAGGCGGCCATCTTTTGCCCCGATTTCGAGTTTAAGACGGCATTGGACATGTCCGTGGCCACCCAGCCGGGTGCAACGGAATTGACCAGGATATTGTGCCGCGCCAGCTCCGACGCCAGGCCCTTCGTGAGGCTGATGATCCCGCCCTTCGAAGCCCCGTAATGCGTGTGGAACGATTCGCCTCGCTGCCCGGCCGTGGAACTGATGGGAATAATCTTGCCGGACTTCTGCTTGATCATGTGCGGCACGCTGAAGTGGATGATCGAGTACACACTCTTCAGATTGACGCGCATCATGTCGTCCCACTGCTTTTCCGTCATTTTTTCGATTGGCAGATCTTCGGGGTTCCATACACCCGCGTTCGCCACCAAAATGTCCAGGCGGCCCAGCCGCGCGATGCACTGGTCCACAAGTTTTTTGTTGTCCGCGTGGCGGCCTACGTCAGCCTTGAATCCTTCCACTCTCGTGCCGTGTTTCCCCGCTTCCTGCTGGATTTGCAGCGCGGCGTCTTTCGATTTGGAGTAGTTGAAGATCACATCCGCGCCGGCTTGCGCGAAAAGTTTAACGGCGGCCGCACCGATGCCGCGTGATCCGCCGGTAATAAGAGCGGCCTTGCCTGCCAGTGAAATCATCCTAATCCCCCCGAAAGTTTATGACCCGAAATTCGAAAAGCTGCAAACCTACGTCTTTTGAGCCGCGACCGCGCGTGCACTACAAACCGCGGCAACGAAATCATGAAACAACTCTTCCGAAAACGCGTCGCCAACCATGCGCTCGGGATGCCATTGCACCCCAATCACCCAATTCGAATCCCCGGTCCACTCCACTCCTTCAATAATTCCGTCCGTCGAACGCGCCGTAACGCGCAGGTTTTCTCCGGGCCGGTCTATCGCCTGATGGTGGCTACTATTGATCGTCGGAACGGCGTGCCTGCTGAGAGTTGCCAGTCGGCTGCCGCGTTCCAACTCCGCCTGGTGCCTGGCATCCGGCCTTCTCTCTCCCGGAGCCAAATCCGTGTTCCCGTGCGTGATCGCGCCGGGCTTTTGCACCGGAATATCCTGCACCAGCGTCCCCTTCAAATGGACATTCAGAATTTGGCAGCCGTAGCATATCGCTAAAACAGGCTTGGACGCCTCCAACGCGTGACGAAGAATGGCCTCATCCGTATTGTCCCGATTCGCGTCTAAGTCTTTTGTCTCTATGTGTCTAGCTTCGCCGTAGCGTGCCGGCTCGACGTCTGCCGGGCTTCCTGGCAGCACAAATCCGTCAAGCTCCTCGACCTGCCGCTCAAGTTCCTTCGGCGAAAGCTCCAGCGACACTTCCACCGGATTTGCTCCGGCCTTTCGCACCGCCGCAAAGTAATAGTCCAGCTTTGAGCGCTCCCCGGCGCGTTCCTCGCGAGTCGTGCGCCAGGGGATACCCACACGAGGCCGATTAGCGTTGTCCAGTTGGCTTTCAACAGGGGTCATGGAATGTGAAATCGTAGCATCCGGGCAGAAGGGCGGCAACCAGGCGAAAAAACAGGCCATATTGGTCTGTTTTTCTCTTTCCGCAGTTCTTCCACTATCTCGCCAAGCCCTGTTATCCCGTTTACTCGGTTTGCTTTACGCGCGAACGGAGGCTGAAGGTGCCAAGGCGGCTGCAAGACAGTAGTCCGGTCGGTGAAAGAACGACGGAAGTTCGGAAAGGCGCAGAGAAAGACGCTCGGGGGAAGCGGCGCGCACGGTGACGTGCCCGATTTTCCGGCCGGCACGGGGAGATTTGCCGTACAGGTGCAAATGCGCGTCAGGGATTGCAAGAATTTCCGATGGATCGGGGAGTTCCCCGATGAGATTGAGCATCGCCGAATGCCCGGTGAGGGCCGCTGCACCCAGTGGCAGGCCAAGAACGGCGCGGAGATGATTTTCAAACTGGCTGGTGACGGAGCCTTCAATGGTCCAATGCCCGGAATTGTGGACGCGCGGCGCCATTTCGTTGGCGATAAGCCGTCCATTGCACTCGAAAAACTCGATAGTCAGCACGCCAACGTATTTAAGCGATTCCAGGATGCGGAGCGCGGCGTCTTCCGCGGAGCGCTGGAGCGAAGGTTCCAGCCGTGGAGCGGGAGCGAGCGAAAGTCGCAAAATCCCGCTGCGATGATGGTTTTCCACGAGCGGATAGAAGACGGTCTCGCCGACACGTGAACGCGCTGCAATCAATGAGAGCTCTCGCGTGAAGGAGACGAACTTTTCCAAAATAAGAGGGGCGCGATGCTTTGCGCCCGCGAAAAGCTCCTCGGGCAATTCCGACTTGGCGCGCGCCACGTCTTCGGAAGATTTCAGTATCCATTGACCTTTGCCGTCATAGCCCATGCGGCAGGTCTTGAGGACGGCGGGAATTCCAATTCGTTCGAGAGCCGGTTCGATATCGCGAGGTTTAAGGATGGGAGCGTATTCGGTGCTCGCGATATTCAGCTTTTGAAACAGCTGTTTTTCATGGATGCGGTCCTGTGCGACTTCCAGCGCGGTTGGTGGAGGAAAAACGGGAACGCGCTCGGCCAGAAACTTTGCGGCGGCGACGGGAACATTCTCAAATTCGTAGGTGACCAGTTCGAGACCGCTCACGAATTTTTCGAGCGCGGCCTCATCCGTGTATTCCGCCGTGACGCGCTGCGCGATGCGGCCGACGGGAGCTTCCGGCGAAGGATCGAGGAAGCGAAAGTGCAAACCCAGCGGATAGCCCGCTAGCGCCAGCATATAGCCCAACTGTCCGCCGCCAAGGATCCCGATGGTCATGCGGACTTCCCTTCCTTATTCCCGCGTGCAGGAACCGCCGGGTCTGGAGTCGCCAGTACCCGCCCAGTCTGCTCGCTGCGGAATCGCCGCAGAGCCTCGCGAATGCCGGGATGTTTCCCTCCCAGAATCGCCGCCGCCAGCAGCGCCGCATTGATCGCCCCCGCCTTGCCGATCGCCAGCGTCCCGACCGGAATTCCGCCGGGCATCTGCGCAATCGAAAGCAGCGAATCGAGTCCCTTCAATGCCTTTGATTCCACGGGAACGCCGAGAACCGGCAGCACCGTCTTCGAAGCGGTCATGCCGGGAAGATGCGCGGCGCCTCCCGCGCCTGCGATGATGACTTCAATGCCGCGTTCTTCGGCCGTGGATGCATATTCGAAAAGGAGATCGGGCGTGCGGTGCGCGGAGACGACGCGGGTTTCATGCGCCACGCCTAGACCCGCGAGCGTATTCGCAGCGTGTTCCATCGTTTCCCAATCGGAAGTCGAGCCCATGATGATGCCGACGAGGGCGCTGCCGTTGGCTGGGGCTCCACTCTTCGCACGCGCGGAAGTCTTGGCTTTCTTTTTTGGCATAAACGCACGCCTTGGCGAACGCAAAAATCCCGCGCAGCAGCGGGCACGATACGATCGAACCCAAATCTTGAGGAACACATTCTACGTAATTTCCTAGCGCGTGGCGACTTGCGCTCGCTGCTTCCAGTAGTGCCGAAGCTGGCCGACCAGATAGAGCGAGCCGGTGATGAAAATGGCGTCGCCTGGTGCGGCTCTCGATAGCACGCGATCGAACGCGTCTTCCGCGCTGGGTATTACGGCGAAACTTGTGGCGTGGTGACCGGCGATTTCGGCAAGCTGCTTTGCAGAAATCGAGCGGGGAGTGCGCGGTTCCGTGAAAATGACTTCCGCGGCATGAGGGAAGAGAACTCCTGCCACTTCGTCGACCGCCTTATCGCGAAGCGCTCCATAGAGCAGCCAGATTTTCCTCCCGGCGAAATTTTGTTCGAGGAAAGTGGAAAGTTCGCGGGCCGCGGAAGGGTTGTGCGCCCCGTCCAGATAAACGTCTGGGTGTGACTGGAGTTTTTCAAGGCGGCCGGGCCAAGTGGCGCTGGCGATTCCGTTCGCAACGGCCTCATTCGGGATGCTGAATCCGCGGTCGGACAAGACTCGCGCCGCAGCGACGGCACTGAGCGCATTCAGCAACTGGAAGCGCCCTGGAAGTCGTGGCGCAATTTCGAAACTGGCCTCGGAGGCGATTTCCGTCACCCGCGCTCGCACGCAGCCATCCTCAATGGATTCGCTGTCGATGCGGAAACTTTCGGCAGGCGCAATTACCGGGCAATTCAATTCTTTGGCGCGAGCCAGGATGACTTCGCGAACTTCCGTCCGCTGTTCGGCCACTACTGCCGGCACTGATGGCTTGAGGATGCCGGCCTTCTCCGAGGCAATTTCACGCAGCGAATGGCCCAGAAAGTTTTCGTGATCGAAATCGATGCGCGTGATGATCGTAACGACCGGTGAAAGAATGTTCGTGGCGTCCAGCCGGCCGCCCAGGCCCACTTCAAACACACCGAATTCCACGCGCTCCCGGGCGAAATATTCAAAAGCCATCGCCGTGACACATTCAAAATAAGTCGGGTGCGCGCGCAATTTGCCTGCGGCCAGAAGCTCTTCGGCGATGGTTTGTATCCAAGTGAGCGTTTCCGCGAAATCTTCGTCGCTGATCTCCTCGCCACTGATGCGGATACGCTCGTTGATTTTTTCTAGATGTGGCGAAGTGTTGAGCCCGGTTCGAAAGCCCGCTTGTCGAAGGATGGATTCCAGAAAAGCTGCGGTGGATCCTTTGCCGTTGGTGCCCGCGATGTGCGCGCTGGCATACGCTCGATCGGGGCGCCCAAGGCGTTCGGCGAGTGCGCCAATATTTTCCAGGTCGAACTTTGCAGCCGCAGCCTGCGTTGGCGCTGCCAATTCCCTCCCCAGTGAAAGCAAATACCGAACGGCGGAATCGTAGTTCATCTTAGCTGATCAGCAGATCGAGCGAACTGGAGATGAAGGACTTCAAATCCTTGCGGTGCACGACGGCGTCGAGAAACCCGTGCTCCAGCAGGAATTCCGAGCGCTGAAATCCTTCGGGAAGTTTTTGACGGATCGTCTGCTCGATGACCCGCGGTCCGGCAAAACCGATCAGCGCGCCCGGTTCGGCAATATTCAGATCGCCGAGCATCGCGAAACTGGCAGTGACTCCGCCGGTCGTGGGATCGGTGAGCAACGAAATATAAGGAAGCTTGGCGTCATCGAACTTGGCCAGCGCCGCGGAAACTTTCGCCAGTTGCATCAAGCTAATGGTGCCTTCCATCATGCGCGCGCCGCCGGAACACGAAACGGCTATGAACGGCTGGCGCGTTTCCATCGCTAGCTCAATGCCGCGAGTTACCTTCTCGCCGACGACGGCGCCCATCGAGCCGCCGATAAACCCAAACTCCATGGCGCAGCAAACGACCGGTCGTCCATTGAGCTGGCCTTCGGCGGTGATGATGGCGTCATTCATCCCAAGTTTTTTCTGCGCTTCCTTGATGCGCCGCGCGTACGGTTTGGTGTCGACAAACTTCAGCGGGTCGGTGGACATCATGCCGCCGTCGTGCTCGGTCCAGCGGCCGTCGAGCAGCATCCCCAGACGTTGCTTGGCGTTCATTTTGAAATGGAATTGACACTTGGGGCAGACGAAAAGATTCTCTTCCAGATCTTTGCGGAAGACGATGGTGCGGCAAGACTCGCACTTGACCCACAGGCCTTCGGTGCGCACGCGGCGCTCTTCGGGCGGCGTGGTTTGTTCGATTGGTTTTTTGTCGCGCTTGAACCAGGCCATAAGAAAGTTGTCAGTTCTTGGCTTTCAGTTGTCAGTCAAAAAGTGAGACCGGCGCGTGTTGGACCGATTTTGATTCGCCGCTCGCCTCAATCCCTTTTTTGGCGGCGATGAGAAGTGCTGATCCTCGTGCCGTCCCGCCTGCGCCACCACGCGCGGCGGCGCTAGTAGTCAATTCCCCGCTGAGCCAGTATACCCTTGGTGTACGGGTGTTTCACCTCGCGCATCTCCGTCACCAGGTCCGCCAGCTCCGTCAGCTTTGGGTGCGCGTTGCGGCCGGTGCAAATAACGTGGACGCGCTCGGGACGATTCTTGAGCGCCTCCGCCACCTCATCGGCATCCAGCATTTTGTAGCTGATGGTGTAGTTGATCTCGTCGAGCACCACCAAATCGTATTTCCCGCCGTAGATGGCGTCGCGCCCAGCCTGCCAGCACTCGTTTGCCAGTTTGATGTCCTCTGGATCGGTCTCCGCACCGCCGATTTTTACGAAACCTCGCCCCATCGGCCGAATTTCAAACTTGTCATCGCCCAGCATTTTCGCCGCGTCCAGCTCGCCGTAATGCCACGAGCCTTTGATGAACTGCACCATCAAAACGCGCAGTCCTTGCCCCACCGCGCGAAACGCCGTCCCCAGCGCGCAAGTCGTCTTCCCCTTGCCCGGCCCCGTGTAAACAATCAACAATCCTTTTTCTTCTGGCATGTTCCTTCGCGTCTATGTGTCTCTCTTGGAGCGCGGCGAAAAGTTTAGAGTTTGCGGAGTTGCAAGACAAACGTCAAGTTGCGCTGCCAAATCCAAAATCAATCTATCGCCATTTAAGCGAGCTGCAGCCGCTTCACAAATTCGGCGGCGATGGTGGCGATCCGCTGCTGCGTGGCTGCGGGCAAAGTTGTTCTTGGTTTGCCGTGGGGGTCGTGAATGACGATCCACAGGCCGGGGCGGTAAACCTCGTCATCGCCGGGGCAGATCGCTCCGGTAAGCTGCGTGAGTTCGAGAGCCGTGGGCGTTGAATGCGTGAAGTCGAGGTTGGCGTGCTCCGGAGAGTTCGCCTGGTATGGCGGATGCGCGAGAAGATCCATCAGCACGCCCCGGGCATCGTCAATGAGGTCGCGAAAACCTTGCGAGACGAGAATGGCATCGACATCGCGCGGCGTCGGTTGATCGAGTTGTTCGAGATCGTAGTCGGGCAGAGGTTTGCTCAACGGGATCTCGATGGATGCTGAAGGCTGATTATCGTCGGGCACTATGCGCAGGGACATGGTGAATATGTTTGTACACCAGGCGGGCTATTTCGGGTAGGGGCTGCCGGAGAGAATGGCGAACGCGCGATAAAGTTGTTCGGCGAGCATGACGCGGGCGAGCTCGTGAGAAAACGTCATGGCGCTGAGCGAGAGTTTCTGGTGGGCGCGCTCGCGGAGGCTTTCCGGGAAGCCGTCGGCGTCTCCGCAGAGGAAGATGACCTCGCGCGTGCCGCGATCGCGCAGTTCACCGAGCCACTTGGCAAGCGCGTTGGAATCGTGATTTTTTCCAGCCGCGTCCAGCAGGACTACCGTGGCGGCGCGGTCCGCATCGAGTTTCTTCAGCGCTGCGCCGCCGTCGCGCGCTTCGGTGATTTCGATGGGGCAAGAACGGCCGATGCGTTTCACGTAGTCGTCGAGCACGGCGCGCATTTCCGGACGCCGCGTCTTCCCCAGCATGAGCAGACGGATTTTCACTTCAGCCCGTATTTCTTGCGCTTCTCGAGGAGCGTTTTCCGGCTGATTCCCAGCGCTTTGGCGGAGAGGCTGATCTGATAGTGAGTGGCTTCGAGCGTCGCCGTGATAACTTCCTTTTCGATGTCGGCAAGAGAGCGCAAGCCGGCAAGCGAAACAGCCCCTCCAGAGCCCGCCGCACGCACGTTCTCCGGGAAATTGTCCGGCTCCAAAAGGTCGGCGTGGGAAAAGACGACGGCGCGCTCGAGCGCATTTCGCAATTCTCGAATGTTTCCGGGCCACGCATATGCCGCAAGCATGTGTTTTGTCGCGTCGCTCAACTCCAGCGTATGGCGCGCATGGATGTTGCGCAGGGTGGCGAACAAATAGTTTGCCAGGGGAAGAATATCCGCGCGGCGCTCGCGCAGCGGCGGCACCACCAGGGTCAGCACGTTCAAACGAAAAAAAAGATCCTCGCGAAAGTGCCCGCTTTTTACCGCCGCGGGAAGATCGACGTTGGTCAGCGCAACGAGGCGCGCCTCGATATGCAGCGTTTCCGTGCCACCCAGGCGCTCGAACGAGCGTTCCTGCAGCACGCGCAGGAGCTTGCTCTGCGCGCTGGATGTCAGCGCCGCAATTTCGTCGAGGACGATGGTACCGTTGCCGCCAAGTTCAAAGCGGCCCAGCTTGCGTTCCACCGCCCCGGTGAACGCGCCGCGCTCGTGACCGAACAGTTCGCTTTCCACCAGTTGCGGCGGAAGGCTGGCGCAGTCTATTTTTAGATACGGTGCGTCGCGCCGCGGCCCGAGTTCGTGCACGAGGCGCGCGAGGTGATCCTTGCCTGTTCCACTTTCGCCGGTGATGAGCAAAGTGGTGGGGACGATGGCGACTTTTTGAGCTAGTTCGAAGAGATGGAGCGAAGCGGGATCTTCCGAGATCCACGGCAACCGCTCCGCGATCATTTGGAAACCGCTTCGCCTGAGAAATGATCGCCGTCAAAGGCGGAAGCGCGCAGCGGATCCGCCGGCGGACGGGACTCCGGCTGATCGTGAATTTCCAGCTTCGGTGCGGAGCGCCACAAGCGTTCGAGATCGTAATAGCGGCGCGCTTGTTCGCTGAAGACGTGGACGATAAAACTCCCAAAATCCAATAGCGCCCATTCCGCGGAGCGATGCCCTTCCCGGTGTTCGGGAGAGCGCTTTAGTTTTTTGTGAAGCTGGCCTTCCACTTCCGTGCAAATGGCCTGCACTTGCGGGGTGCTAAAGCCGGTACAAATCACAAAGTATTGCGTGAACGCTCCAACCTCGCTGAGGTCCAGCACGGTAATCCCCGCGGCTTTTTTCTCTTGTGCGGCTTCGACGGCTAAACGGACGCCTTGTGGCAACGATTCTAATTTCAACGGTATAGGCCTTGTTTAAGAATGTATTCCTCGACGCGCCCCGAGACAAGCCCATGAATGGCCTGGCCCTTGCTGGAGCGCCGCCGAATATCGGTGGCGGAAACTTCGCTCGCTACGTTCTCGAGCAAATAGACCGTCGTACGGTGAAGATGCGCCACCACCATAGAAGGATGTGCGGCCTCCGCTTCTTTCGCGGCATCGGGGCGCGCCATCAAATCCGGCGGAATCACCAGGCGCAGCGCTTCGGGGCGAATGCCGGGACGGTTCGCGATAATGAAATCGCAAAGCCCGAGAAGCGTTTCGTACTCTTTCCACATCGGAATATCCAGAAAGGCGTCGGCGCCGATGATGAAAAAAATGCGGTCGCCTTGGCCGTGGTAGGCATGGCGAAAGTAGCGCACGGTATCGACGGAATAATGAAGCTGCGTGCCGCTGAAATCCTCTCCGGCTTCCGCGAGCGAAGGGACAAAATGCGGATGCTCCGTGCACGCAAGCGAAACCATCGCAAAGCGGTGCGGAAACGGCGCGAGGTGCTGCTTCAGCTTGTGCGGCGGCCGGCTCGCCGGCACGAAATGCATTTCGTCGAAATTAAACCGCCGGTCGGCGGCCCGGGCCACGGCCAGATGTCCATTGTGAATGGGGTCGAAAGAACCGCCGAACAAAGCGATGCGTCGAGGATGATGTTTTGCGGCGGTGCGATGGGCCTGGGCCGTGGTCAATGCGCCTCCCGGGAAGCTGCTGCCAGTAATTCTCTCACGAATCTCCGTCTTCCTTAGATACGCCCGCGGAACGGTTAACTTTCACCGAAGCTGGCGATGCGGCTTCATCCGGCGCCGCCCCTGCAGTTTCCGGCTCGTCAGACTCATCGGTGACCGGCTCTTCTTCTATGCGGGGAATCTTGTCCAGCGCGTCCGCAATGGACCGTACCAACTCCTTTACACCGATGCCGGTAGCCGCGGAAATAGCATGGAACTCGAGTTCGCGCTCCGCGCAAAATTCGCGAAGTGCGTCGAGGCGCGTGGCGTCCGTGGTCGCGTCCAGCTTTGTGGCGACGACGATCATGGGTTTCTCAGTGAGCAGTTCGCTGAAAGAATTCAGCTCCTCGGCAATAATTTCGTAAGCGTGAACGGGATCGTCGGCGTTGGAATCGCTCGTATCGATAAGATGAACGAGCAACCGGGTTCGCTCCACGTGGCGCAAAAAGCGAATCCCAAGACCTGCGCCGAGGTGCGCGCCTTCGATGAGTCCGGGAAGATCGGCGACGACGAAGGTGCGGCCGAGTTCGGTGCCGTGGCCGCCGGTTCCGCCGTCGGCATTCACAACGCCAAGGTTTGGTTCGAGAGTCGTGAACGGATAGTTCGCAATTTTCGGACGCGCCGCGCTGATGACCGAAATTAGCGTCGACTTGCCGGCATTCGGGAATCCGACAAGACCGACGTCGGCGAGAAGCTTAAGTTCCAGCCGCAGATGCCGCTCTTCGCCGGGGAAACCATCTTCATGTTCGCGCGGCGCCTGATGCCAGGGTTTGGCGAAATTTTGATTGCCGCGGCCGCCGCGGCCGCCGTGCGCGATCAACACGCGCTGGCCGGCCTTGGCCAAATCCGCAAGAGTCTCCCCTGTCTGTTCGTCAAAAACGAGGGTGCCGACAGGAACCTGCAAAATCATGTCGTCGCCGGAATGGCCAGTGCAGTTCGAGCCTTCGCCGTGGCGCCCGCGATCGGCTTTGAATTCGCGGTTGTAGCGGTAACGCAAGAGCGTGTTGTCGTTCGGGTTGGCTTCCACGAAAATGCTTCCGCCATGTCCCCCGTCGCCGCCGGAGGGTCCGCCGCGGGGCACATATTTCTCGCGGCGAAAGGCCACGCAGCCGTTGCCGCCGTTGCCGGCCTTCACGAAAATTTTTGCTTCATCAACAAACACGTCGATAATGCTCCTGAAACTGCGATGCTAGGCCGCCACTCGTGAAAACGATAACATAGGCCAACGCTGGAAACTCTTTCGTACAAAGACGAGGGCCGCTGAACGATGTATCGAATCCTGAAGCGAATCGCCGCGTTACTCGTCGTTGCCGGCTTCTCTTTTGCCTCTGCGCTGTACGTTCTCTATTTTCGGAGAACCCCGCTCCCGGCTGTGGCGCCCCGCGCACGCGTTGCGCCGATCATTTCCACTATTCCCGGGCTCTCCGCTTGCTGGGTGGAGACCGGAAAAACGTTCAGCAATTTCTCCTTCGGATCGACCGCCGGAAGCATTCTTGTGCGGCACCCGGCGGGTGACTTGCTTATCGATACCGGAAATTCGAGCCACCTCAACGAAGAAGTCGCCGTCTATCCGTTCTGGCTTCGACTAAAACTCAAATCGCTGGCCGGCGAATTAAATCCCTCCGTTCCACTTCCGGAATTGCTGCGGCGCATCGGAGAAGATCCGGCAAAGCTTCGCTGGGTGATTCTCTCGCACGTCCACCTGGATCATGCAGGCGGCCTGATGGACTTGCCGAATGTTCCGGTGCTGCTTACTCCCGAAGAATTGCAATTCGCAAACGATCCGAAAACGCAAGCCAAGGGATTCACCATCGCCGCGCATATTCCAAAATTGACGACTCCGCATTTCCCCGCGCTGCAATTCGATCCGATACCGTACGAGACGTTTGACGAAAGCGCCGATCTCTACAAGGATGGCTCGGTGGTCGTTGTGCCGCTGCGCGGACACACGCCGGGAAGCGTCGGCATCTTCGTGAATCTCGCTCCCGACCGGCGCATTTTCTACGTCGGCGACGCCATCGATGACGAGCGCGGATTCGAGGAACGTGTGGGCAAGTCCTTGATCCTGCGGGACAGCGATAGCGACGAAGCGCTCGCCA
>Ga0210407_10000551_pt1 | contig 41762 bp, 31 predicted proteins | sample IncBWC27MmetaG_FD_150860 | JGI IMG/M metagenome (GOLD analysis project Ga0210407, IMG submission 150860) | Forest soil microbial communities from Barre Woods Harvard Forest LTER site, Petersham, Massachusetts, United States - Inc-BW-C-27-M | ecosystem: Environmental > Terrestrial > Soil >...
GGCGATGAGGCCACCGGAGCGGAGATCGTGCGCCGTTCGCTCGAAGAGCCGCTGCGGCAGATCGTGGCCAATTCCGGCGAAGAGGGCGCGATCATTGTCGGAAAAATCCGCGACTCGGAGCAGCACAACTATGGCTACAACGCCCAGACCGACAAGTTCGAGGACCTGGTCAAGGCCGGCGTGATTGATCCTACCAAAGTCACGCGAACTGCCCTGCAAAACGCCGGTTCCATCGCGGCGCTCATGCTCACCACCGAAGCCCTGGTCTCGGAGATTCCTGACGATAAGAAGGAAGCTCCCATGCCCGGCGGACACGGCGGCGGAATGGGCGGCTTCTAACCCCAGGTTTCAAAACATGCTTCATGGCCCCGCAGAAATGCGGGGCTTTTTTACACCACAAATGCAAGAAGTTGCGCTTCGATCCGGGGCCCGGAAGTCTAAGGAACGCCGTTCTAAAGGAACCCCTGGCATAGCCCCAAGGTAATTATTTCCCTGGGGACCAGCGTGGTAAGCTCCCTACTAGACGTAATAGAGCGCAGCGGTAGTGTGCGTCGCATCAGTGTATGTTCAGATACCAGGCAGAGAATGGGCCATTCAGGGAACCGGGAATTAAGAGAAAATAATTATTTCGGCAGACGCAACTGCTGCCGCAGCTCAGAGTTCTAATCACGAAGCGACAGCCAGATTCGTGGGTTGTGGAGCAAAACATGGCACAGATAAACCCAATCAATCTTCATGACCGGAAGGCGGCAAGAGGCGCGGGAGCGGCCGGGGCCAATCTGCGTTTGCCTCCGCAAGCCCGCAACGAGCCTGTGCTGTTTGCAAAATTTGAACTCCAGCCACAACCCCGCAAGACCAGGTTTGTGCTGAGCGTCGTGTTGCACACGGCCGCTCTCGCCCTCCTGGTGGAGATTGTGGCCCTGCTCGCCTCGCCGAGAGTTGAGCCAGCAGCCTATGCCCGTGTGACACCGCTGATTGCTCCGGTGCCGCCGGCCATCGTGAAAAAGAGGGTGACGATACCGCCTACACCAGTCGTGGCGAAACTGGAAACCTTCAAACCGGTCATAGCGCCTCCTCCTCCTCCGAAACCGGTCGAGGTAGTGAAGGCGACGCCGTCGGTGATCCACCCGAAAGAGTGGGACGCTCCTGTCGTTGCTGAAATCAAGCCCATACCAGCGAAGAAAGTGGTCCTTAACAACGTTTTGGCTTCCGGCAGTTCCGCTGCCCCGACTTTGCAGAAACCGCCACGCCTGGTCCAAACCGGCGGCTTCGGAGATCCACAGGGCGTGCGTGGAACGTCCGACAAAGGCCAGCTTCGCGCGGCCGCTCTGGGCTCGTTTGATCTGCCAGCAGGTCAGGGCAACGGCAATGGCACTGCCGGATCGCGCGGCGTCAAGGGCACCGTAGCCAGCGCCGGATTTGGGGACGGCGTTGCCGGACCAGGTTCGGGCGACCACGGAAGAAAAGGCCAGGTAGCGCAGGCAGGATTTGATCAGGTAGCGGGAGCATCGCCATCGTCGAAACCGAAGGCAGAAGCGAAGCCGGACCTGACGCCAGTTGAAATTCTATACAAGCCGCGTCCGGTCTACACCGACGAAGCCCGCAAACTCCATGTGGAAGGCGAAGTCCTGATGGAGGTAACCTTTTCCGCCGCCGGCAGCCTGCAGGACATGCGCGTAGTGCGCGGTCTGGGACACGGGCTCGACGAAGCGGCGCGACGTGCCGCGGCGCAGATCAAGTTCCGTCCGGCAAAGCGCGCTGGACAACCGGTGGATTCTGTCGCTGTCGTACATATTGTTTTCGAACTGGCCGAATAAGGCCTTTGGACCCTTGGAGGATGTATGCGTTTCGTTGCTAGAGCCTTGACATTGTTTGCGGTGATGGCGTTCACCCTGGCCGCCTTCGCGGCGCACTCTGACCGGCCCGCAGCGAATGCTGCCGCCCAGTCGTCGCAGAACGATCCGGTGGCCGCACGCATTTTCGCCCAGGAAGCCAAGCTGGTGGAGACCATGCACACCTTCACGCCGCTGGTGGAGACCTACATCCAGACTCTGCAGCCGGACAAAGACCTGGGCCTGGTGCCGCAAAGCGACCGCTACTTCCTCGGCCGAATGGTGCTGAACGATCAGGGCGTCCAGGACCAGATTTTTCAGGAGAAGGACAACAAAATGAAGCAGGGCTTCTTCTCCAACATCTTCGCCATGAAGTACATCCCCAAGGGGTTCATGCAACTGGTTTTCCTCGACTATGACTTTAACGCGCAGAGTTACGAATTGAAGCCGCTCCGCCAGCAATTTCTGGGAGAAGTACGCACGCTGGTCTATGACGTGGTGCCCCGCGCGGGGCTGAAGGGGCCGCATTTTGTGGGCCGCATCTGGGTGGAAGACCAGGATTACAACATTGTTCGTCTCAACGGGACCTACCAGGGACACTCCGGCACCAAGTTCTATTTCCATTTTGACAGCTGGCGCATGAACATGCGCCCCGGCCTGTGGCTGCCCGCGTACATCTACACCGAAGAAACTAACGAACACTATTCCTACTTCCGGCAGCTGACCATGAAGGGCCAGACCAGGATCTGGGGATACGACGTAAAGCGCGGCGGCTCGAGCAGTGAGTTTACCAGCATGCAGGTGGAGGCCCCGGGGGCCAAGGACATCGCCGACACCAGTGGTGTCGGCCCCAACGAAGCCGCGCCGGTCCAGAGCCAGCATCAGTGGGAGCGCGAAGCCGAAGACAACGTGCTGGACCGTATGGTGCGCGCCGGCATTCTGGCCCCTGATGGCGAAGTCTCCAAGGTCATGCAGACGGTGGTCAATAACCTTGAGGTCACCAACAACGTCAACATCGAGCCGGAAGTTCGCTGCCGCGTGCTGCTCACTGCGCCTCTGGAATCGTTCACTATCGGCCATACCATCGTGGTCAGCCGTGGATTGCTCGACGTTTTGCCCGACGAATCTTCCCTCGCCATGGTGCTGGCGCATGAACTCGGGAACATCGCCCTCGGACATCGCATCAACACGCAGTACGCCTTCACTGACCGCATGATCTTTACCGACGAGGCCATCTTCCGCAAATTCAAGCTGGCCAATAGTCCAGCCGACGAACTGGCGGCCGATCAGAAAGGCCTGGCGTTTCTCCAGAACTCTCCCTACAAAGACAAACTTGCCGAAGCCGGCCTTTTCCTGCGCGCGCTGGATGCCCACTCGAAAAACCTGCCCGCGCTCCTTAACACCCACTACGGGACAGCGATGGCCACGAGCACTCAGGTCAACAGAATGCCGACATTGGAACAGACCGCGCCCCAGTTGGAAGCCCGGAACGTGAGCCAGGTCCCGGCCTTACCGCTGGGCAGCCGCATAAAAATGGATCCCTGGGACGACCACATCGAAATGCAAAAGAGCAAGCCGGGAACGCTGCTCTCCATCCGCGACAAGATGTCTTTCGAGGTCACGCCGACGTTCCTCAACCTGGTCCGTTTTAAGACTGAAGCCCCGGACCTAGCGGCAAAGCCTAGCGCGGCCAGTAAATAGGATTGGCTTCTGGAAATTCCTGGCTTGTAAAGATTAAAGAGCGCATCGGCCCCGCCGGTGCGCTCTTTTACTTTTCCGCCTTTGCTCGCGCCCTGCCGCATGGGTTGGATCAGCGCTTTTCACCGAACATCTGCGGCGAAAAACCGGTTAGGTGCGGAACCCTTTCGCCGCCTTGATGCCCAACCACACAAAGAGCGCCATGATAACGAGCTGCGCTATCAGAAAAGGCGGCCCGGACTGTGTCGGGTCCAGCGCTTTCAATGCCGGCACGCGGCGAAAACTCTGTACGATCAGCACAAAGACATTCAAATACAGGGCAACCACAGCGCCGATCACGTACGTCCGGCGCCATCCGCCGGCGAGGTGGTAGAAGTAGCGCGCGGGGACCGCGGCCGCAAGCGCCAGCAACGAAACAATCCCGACCCCGTGCGAGGGCATGAATTGATGCACCGGAAAGCCAAACCCGGTCAGGCTGGTGGCCGCTGTGGTCGCGAGAAAAAGCGCAGTCAGCGCGTTGAACCGCTTCCCAGCCATCATGCCAAACACCACGATAAGCCCAGAGCCAATCCCAACCAGGCTCAGCGCCACGTGAATCAGGGTGTAGGTTTCTGCGCTCATGCCAAGAATCATGGTGCATGTCCTTTCCAGTAACTCGAGTTGAAGGCTGGCTGCCCGAAGCAAGTCTGGTCCTGGGAATCTCGACCTCGCGCCCACGCCGGCATGGAGAGACTGTAACACGGGAGAAGGAGAGCTAAGCACTTGACGGGGCCGCAAGGCCATTTCGGTTAATACGCGTCCATGTCCGTTAAGATCCCTCGAGTTCAGAGAGCGTATAGGTCAGCCACCCAGACAATATGGGAGTTCTCTGTGGAGTCGTTTTCTGAGAAAATACACACCGTGTTGTCCTTATCGGAAGGAAGAAGATCGTCGCGATTAACTCGTCGTGAAATGCTCGGTCTTGTGGGCGCCAGCGTGGGACTGCTCTCAGCCTGGAAAGCCTATGCCGGATTGCTGGAGACGCCGTTTCCGTTCCCCACGACCAGCGCTAAAAACGGTACATTTCCCAAGGACGCAGTCATTCGAACGATTCTGAAGGACATCTCGCCTCAGGAGCTGGCTTCAGGACCAACGCTCTTCCACGAACATCTCTCGCTTCGCCTGGCCGGACTGGAAGAGCACTTTACTGACGATGTTGCCCTGATGATTGAAGAGGTCAAAGCCGCCGCCAACGAGGGCGTCCGTTGCATCGTTGACGCGGGCCATGCCGACATGGGCCGGAACATGGATGCGCTGCAACGCATTTCCACTGAATCACGGATGGCGATCGTCGCCAGCGGCGGTTACTATATGCAACGGACATATCCTCCCGAAATTGCAACGAATACCCCCGATGAAATTGCGGACCGGCTCGTCCGCGAAGCGAGAACGCAACGGTGGGGCGCTCTGGGCGAGATCGGACAAGAGACCGGTCAGCTGACGGACGACGAAAAGAAGGTGTTTCAAGCGGTTGCCAAGGTGCAAGCGCGCACCGGCCTGCCGATCTTTACCCATAACGCCTATTTTGGCTCCATCCCCACGAAGAACCCTCCTGTGCCGAAGGACGCCGCCTTCCGCCAACTGGATGTGCTGGAATCCGCGGGCGCTAAACCAGAGCACGTGGCCATAGGACACGTGTGCTGTCTCGATGATGCAAAGGCCGAAGTGCCCCGGCAACTCGCCCGCCGCGGCGCGTTCGTTGGCTTTGATCGCGTCACGATTCCGATTGTCCCGGACACCCAGAAGGCGGCCACGGTCATGGCCATGGTCGAAGGCGGCTACGCTGACAAAGTCCTCATTTCTTCCGACTTCTACTCCGCCCGTTCGCTGAAGAAGAACGGCGGAGCCGGTGTTGGCCAGGCGGTCACCGCATTAAAACCCATGCTGCTCAAAGCCGGGATGACCGAAGAAATGCTCCACGGTATCCTGGTCGACAATCCTCGTCGTTTCCTTGCCTTTGTACCCCGGAAATCATAGTTCAGGGCGGGAGCTGAGACTAGTGCTTGCCGCGACCGTGCCAGGGATAAGGTGAACCCTGCACTAATCGCATCTTGAGGTCTTGTCAACAACAAAACAGCGCACCGGGAGGAACCGGTGCGCTGTTAGTTCTGGCAAGTGGCTTGAAGGTTAGAACAGCAACTTCATCGCAAACTGCAACTGCCGGGACGATCCGGAATCGCCCGCTGGGAAGCGCGTGCTGCTAATCGCGCCGAACGTGGTCGCGCCCGTAACATAGCTGAGACTAGGCTGGCCAAAGTTCGGGTGATTGAAAGCATCAAAGGCGTCCAGGCGAAGCTGAGCGCTGACTTTCTCCGTTATTTTTGTGGTCTTGATTAGGGAGAGGTCAGCATCCGCGAAACCGGGGCCATATAAGTTATTACGCCCCAGATTTCCGAAATGGTTCGTGGGATTAACCAGTGTGCCAGGCGTTACCGAGAACCATGCAGCCGGATTGCCGGTAATGTTCACCGTACCAAAAAGGTCGGGCCGAATCGTCGTGAGTCCGCCAAACAGAACGCCTCCGTTGATGCCTGTGGAACCACCGCTGAGAGTGAGCGGGTTGCCGCTTTGCAGGCTGAGGATAGTTGCGAGTTCCCACCCCGCGACGAAGCGGTTGCCTTTGAATGGCAGGTCGTAGATCGCGTTGGCAACGAAGCGATGCCGCGCGTCAAAATCGGAACTGCCCTTGTCTCCCGCTATATTCAAGCTATTCTGCAGGGACGTGCCTTCGGCGTTGCGCGAATTCTGATCAATCGAATGCGACCAGGTGTAGGACGCATTGAACTGCACTCCCCGCGCAAGCTTCCGGTTGGCACTGATCCACAGGGCGTTGTAAGTCGAGGTGCCGGAGCTGTCGTGCTCCGTGATGATCGTCGACAAACTTGTTCCCGCTGGAATATTGCCGACCGTGTTGCCCAGAGTCTTGAGTGGGGATGAAGTTGGATCGGCCGGATTGAGAGGTTGATTGATGTTGCGATCAATCTGCAGGTGCGTACCTTTGCTTCCAAAGTAACCCACCATGAGGGACGTATTGCGGTCAACTTCCTGCTGAATGTTGAGGTTCCAGGATTGGACATTCGCATTCTTAAAATGGGGGTCAATGGCAGTCGGAGAAATGCTTGCTGGTGGACCATTCATGATGGCGCCCACGTTGGCCAGCGAGTTAGCTCCGTTTACGCTCACCAATGCGCCGAATGGAGGATTTGACGTCAAGCCAGTCACGTAGCCGGTAATCGGCTGGTCTACCTGATAGCCATAGCCGCTGCGCAGCACGGTCTTGCCGCTATGGAAAACATCCCACGAGAAACCCAGCCGCGGCTGGAAATTGTTGTTGTTCTGACCATAAGGGTTCACTCCCTGCGTAAGAATTCCCGTGGTCCCTGGGCCAGCCTGGAAAGCGACGAACCGGTTCAGTGCTTCGCTCGGCGTCATGTTCCACGCATAGCGCAGGCCAAGCTCAAGAGTGAAACTCGGCGACAGCTTCCAGCTGTCTTGAGCAAAGAAATCCAGAGCATTCTGGTTGATGCGATTGGCGATATTGCCGGGGTTTCTGGCAAAGGACGCGACCGTACCGGCCTTAAAGTTGGTCACGCTGCTGAAGATGAGCTGCCCCGGGTCGTTATTGAAGTTGTCATTGCGAAAATCGCGGAACTCTCCGCCAAACTTGAACGAGTGGCGGCCACGCACGTAGCTTACAACGTCCGCAATCTCAGATCCCGTATCTCCACGTCCCTGAGGAAAATTCCGCTCCGCGCCAAACAACAGGTTCGTGCCAAAGCCCGGCCCTTGAATTCTGATCGTTGGAATGAATGCCGGGTTGGGCCCAAAATTAATACCCACGGCTGATGCCAATGTGGTGTTGTTGGGAGTGAACGTAAGGTGGATGCGATTCGCTCCCAAACGAAATTCATTGACCACATTCGAACTAAATACATGGGTCTCATTCAGAGTCAGTACCTGGCGATGGCCTGAGCGCGTATCGCCGAATCCAGGGATCGACGCGCCCTGCGTTGACTCCTGCCGGAGGTCACGCTGGTAGACGTAGTAGCCGTGCAGGTTGTCTGCGTTGCTGAAGTTGTGACTGATGTCCGCGGTACCCTGGTCGATATCGACCGGAGCGGTCGCCGAACCCTGGAAGGCGGGTGCTGCACCCAATGTTGAATTCGCCGCTGGGATGAATGGCAATAGAGCTTTGGCAACCGCATTTGTGCCCGCTTGAACTGCGGCCCTGTCCGCATCTGATAAAACGTTGCTTGCCGTATTCAGTCCCTGCCGGTGACGCAGGCCCTCATAACTTAAAAAGAAATAAGTCGTCCCGCGATGGAGCGGTCCGCCGAAATCCGCTCCAAACTGGTTGCGCTTAAACGGCGACTGAGCGAGAGGGCTGCCCGTAAGACTCGTCTTAGAATTGAACGCGTTGCGGGCATCGAACCAGTTGTTGCGGAGGTAGTCATACAGTTCCCCGTGGAATTCGTCCGTGCCCGAGCGGGTCGCGATATTCACAATAGAGCCGGAGTTCCGCCCGAATTCCGCGCTGTAGGTCGAGTTGTCAATCTTGAACTCAGAGACCGTGTTGATGGTCGGCTGGAAGGTGACTTGGTTCTGCACCATGTCATTCAGGTTGATGCCGTTGATCATGAAGTTTACGGCATCTTCGCGGCCGCCGGCGCTGTTGAAGGCAAAGGAACCTTGTCCGCGCAACGGAGCGGTAAGAAAGCCATTCTGAGGCGGGACCACCGTGCCGGGAACCAGCAAAGCTAGATCAACGAAGTGGCGTCCGTTGAGAGGAATATCCTGCACCGTGCGTTGATTAATGGACTGGCCTACAGTCATTGTGGTGGTTTCAATCACAGGCACCGTGGCTTCCACTGTGACCACTTCGGTAGCACTCGCAGGCTTCAGGCTGAAATTCTGCACGGAGTTCTGGCTGACCGCCACAACCACGTCATTGGCCTGCTGCGACTGGAAACCGCTCATCTGGACTTCCACGCTGTAACTTCCTGGAGGCAATGCTGGAACTTCATAGTTGCCGGCTGAGCCCGTCTGGGTAGTACGTTCAAGTCCCTGGGACGCGCTCTTGACCACTACGTTGGCGCCAACCACGGCCGCGCCCGAGGAATCGGTGACCGTACCTTGAATGCTGGCAGTATTTTGGGCAAATGCCGCCACCGCAGATATCAGGACCAGTGGCAATATCCATATCCATCGCGAAAAGGCTATTCTCTTGGACATTTACTCCCTCCTAAGAAGCGAATGTTCGTAATGCATCAGAATTGGTTGGTGAATCTTGGTTGCAGCGGCAACGGGCTACACGCTCGCCGGCCCGGCGCTCGCTCACGGTTGAACGCTGAAGAAGCCATTGGCAAATCTAAATGCATTCTTTCGGCCAATCAAAAAGCCAGATAAACGCCTTATTTATTAATTACTTGGACACTGCCCACACGGGAGCGTATACGCAATTTGGTATTTCTTGAAGGTCGGTATATTAAACTTTGTAGGCTTGGAGAATTAATGTGTTTATCAAGAAAGCTGGCACTCTCTCATAAGATAGTTAGACAGATGGGCCCACTTGTATCACCTTCGCTGGGCGATAGGCTAGGAGGTTCTTTCCCAGCGAATCCTTCGGAACGAATTCAGCCGCCCCTTTTTTACTGCGGGCTACGGTCACGATTCGGAACGCGCATCCTGTGGTGGTTCGTGGGACGGGGTACAATTCCGGCGTCACTGCGCTCGCCTTCGCTGATATCGACCGTGAGGGGACGCTGCAGGACCATCTCCAACGCAGTTCCCTGCTCGATGTGTACGTCCTGGCCACGAGTCAGCAACACTTCGGCGATCCCAACTGCCGCGCCGATGCCGCCGCCGATACCCGCGCCTTTGATACTCTGGCCGGCGACCGCGCCGATCGCCGCGCCGCCACCGGCGGTCTTCGCGACTGTGGCCGCATCCTTGCCTTTCTGGCTGTCAGCTTTGACTGTGCCCTCTTTATCGGATACAGACTGATTGGTCGCGCCCGGTATGTCTTCCAGGCTACCGGGCAGCTCGACCGTATAGCCGCCGGGGAAAATCATGGTATCGAAGTTGAACAACACCTCTGCGCGGCCTTTTACCCGGCCCGCGCGCTTCACTTCCGTAATCCGGCCCTTCACATAAGTCCCGGCTGGGATCACGACCAGGTTTTCCTGGGTAACCGGAAAATTGGTCTGGCAATAAACGCCGTCACCAACTCGTGCATGTTTCGTGCTGATTGGGCTCTTCAGATAAAGCAGGACTTTGGTTCCTGCCGGAATCGTGACCTTCCGGCCAGAAGTGGCGGCGTCGGAGTTGCCCTGAGTATCGGTGGGCTGAGAAGCTGTCTGTGCGGCAGCGCCCGCCTGGGTGTTGCTCTTGGTGGCGGGTTCAGAAGTTGTCTGGGCCGCAGCGGCAGCAAGCGCGACAAGAAGGAAAGCAATAAAAAGACGCATGGGGTTGAACCTCTCTGCACTTCACTGGAGAAATGTTGAATGAGATTTTAGATGCAGAAACCGCCGGAGTCACGCCCGAAAAAATGCGCTTACCATCTCCGCGATGACCGCCTCGGCGGCGGCAGCCGGGTCGGGCGACTGGGTGATCGGCCGTCCCACCACAATGTGGCTGGCCCCGGACGAAATGGCCTCGGCCGGAGTCGCCGTCCGCTCCTGGTCATTCTTGTCGGTCCCTGCCGGGCGCACGCCGGGATTGACTATCGCAAAGTCCCCGCCCATGGACCGTCTGAGCTGTGCGGTTTCCCGCGGTGAGCAGACGACGCCTTTGCAGCCGGCAGCTTGTGCCAGCGAAGCAAGCCGCACGACCTGGCCTGCACAATCGTCCGAAACGCCGGTTTGCCGGAGATCGTCGTCGCTAAAGCTCGTCAGCACGGTGACAGCCCATACTGCCACCCTGGGGCCGGCGGCTTCCACTGCCGCGCGGAGCACAGCCGGACCGCCGCTGGCGTGGACCGTAATCATGCTCGGCCCCAGCTCGGCGACGGACTTTACAGCGCGCGCTACGGTGTTGGGAATGTCGTGAAGCTTCAGGTCCAGGAAGACCCGGCGGCCGGAACTGACCATCTCCCGCACCACGTCCGGACCCTCGGCCGTGAATAGCTGCAGGCCGATCTTGTAAATACCCGCAGATTCGCCGAGCCTTTGCACTGTTTGGCGGGCCATCCGGGCGTCCGGAACATCCAGGGCGACAATGAGCCTTTCCCGCATCTGCGTGGCTCTTGCCAGTGCAGATGCGGGCGCGGATCCAGTGGCGTGAGCGGGCATCGCCCTCAAGTATAGTACGGTTTTTGGACTATGGGATTACTGGGTTTCGCCGTAGGTTTCGGCTGAAGCCAGAGTTTCCGGGTGGACCAGATCCAGGCGGACCTTTTCCACTCCACGAAGGTTAAGCATCCGGGCGGCGCTATAACTCAGGTCCACGATGCGATCGCCAACGTACGGTCCCCGGTCATTGATCCGGACCACGATCGAGCGGTGGTTTCTCAGGTTGGTGACCTTTACGTAGGTCCCCAGGGGAAGTCGTTTGTGGGCCGCCGTCAGGTCGAACATGTCAAAACTCTCGCCATTGGCGGTGGTGCGGCCATGGAACTGTTTGCCATACCACGAAGCGGGGCCAATCTGGTAAGGCTTGTCTTCAGACTTGTGCGCTTTAGACTTGGACGGGGCTTTGACCCTGGCCGTGGCTGATGGAACTGTAGCCGCCCCCATGCTGGTGACCGTTACCCAGGCCGCCATCAAAATGGACAGTACTCGATTCATGCAGACTCCTTTAAACTTCAATAGGATCTTACCGTTCCTTTCATATGAATATGTATCTCCCTAATTATATGAAAAATAAGAATATAGTGGAAATCTTATGTCTCCGTTCAAATTACAGAACTGTTGCTTTTTTGCCACATCCATGCTAGAAATGTGGCCTTCCCGGACGAGCCCTGTTCCCTGCCTGCTGCCCATTAGACTGTCCGAAATCGCTCTCGGTTGAGATTTTTTAGGACGTTGATGCACCATTTATTGTGCAATAGGAGGGAAGGTTGCTCTGCGACGAAACTCCCCCTGGGTAACGTTAGATGTTTATACTGGCTCTCTGGTTATGCCATCCCAACGCGAAATCGAGATTAAATTCCGCATTAAGAACCTTAAATCACTTACTCGGAAGCTCAAAACATGCGGGTTTAGTCTGGTCACTCGCCGCACACACGAGATGAACACCCTTTATGACCTACCGGGCGGCGTCCTGCGCGGGCGGGGTGAGTTGCTGCGTATCCGTCAATATGGTGCCAAATGGACCGTCACCTACAAGGACAAAGGAAAGATCGGGCGGCATAAGTCGCGCCGGGAGATTGAAACAGCCGTACAGCACGGTAGGGCGTTGGAGGGCATCTTCCAGGCCCTTGGCTTTAGCCCAACTTTCAGCTACGAGAAATTCCGCACCGAATGGCGCCTTGGCGGAGGCCACGTCGTGGTGGACGAAACGCCGATTGGCGATTTCGGCGAAATCGAAGGTCCTCCCAGGTGGATTGACAAAGTGGCCAAACGGCTGGGAATCAGTTCGGACGAGTACATTACGGCCTCTTATACCGAGTTATTTCAGTCGTGGAAAAGGGAAACCGGCAGCAAAGCGGAACACCTGCTATTTTCAGCGGTCGGGCGGCGTTCCCGGTAGTTTGCCCTTTCCCCCACAGCGGAATGGCGGAGCGACAGTCTAACTCTAGTACACTCTAATGACACCTCAAGGCTTCAAAGGTTCAAAATCCAGGGGAGTTGCCAATGTATGACTATGTCGTCATAGGCGCGGGGTCGGCCGGCTGTGTTCTCGCCAACCGGCTGACGGAGGATCCATCGGTCAAGGTCCTGCTGCTGGAAGCCGGTGGGCCGGACAAACGCAAGGCGATCCGTATCCCCGTTGCGTTCCCAAAGTTGTTCCGCGGGCCCTGCGACTGGGCGTTTTACACGCAGGAGGAGCCCCGCCTGGCAAACCGCAAACTGTACTGGCCGCGGGGCAAGGTCCTGGGCGGAAGCAGTTCGATCAACGCCATGATCTATGTCCGGGGCCATCGCCATGACTACGACCATTGGCGCGATCTGGGTAATCCCGGCTGGGGCTTTGCGGATGTCCTGCCTTACTTTAAGAAGTCCGAAGACCAGGTGCGCGGCGCTTCCGATCTCCATGGCGCGGGCGGGCCGCTGCACGTGAGCGAGCTGCGCTGCATTAACCCGCTTTCCAGGGCGTTCGTAGAGGCCGCAGAACAGTCCGGCTTTCCCCGTAATCCGGATTTCAACGGCGCATCCCAAGAGGGCTTTGGTCTCTACCAGGTCACCCAATGGAACGGCGCGCGGCACAGCGCGGCCGATGCGTTTCTGCGCCCGGCCATGGGCCGCCCTAATTTGAAGGTCCGAACCGGGGCGCACGTGGCGGGAATCGTGTTTGAAGGCAAACGCGCGGTCGGAGTGAGTTTGCTGGAAGGCACGGGGACAGTCCATGTCCGGGCGGAACGCGAAGTCATTCTGTGTGCAGGGGCCATCGGTTCTCCGCATTTGCTTCTGCTTTCCGGCGTGGGGCCGGCCGACCATCTCCGCAAGATTGACCTTCCGGCCATTCATGACTTGCCGGGCCTCGGGGCAAACCTGCAGGACCATTTGTGCGTACCGGTAGCTTATGAATCCACACAGCCCGTAAGCCTGGCCAATGCCGAGAGTCTGGGAAGCCTTGTCCGCTACATCTGTTTCAAAAACGGACCCCTGACCTCCAACGTGGCCGAAGCCGGAGGATTTGTCACCGTCACCTCCGGTTCGCCCGTTCCTGACATCCAATATCACTTTGGCCCGGGCTATTTCGTGGAGCACGGATTCCAGAAGTTCAACGGCCATGCGTTTGCCCTTGGCCCGACACATATACGTCCCGGAAGCCGTGGCCATATCCTGCTGCGCTCCCATGATCCGCTGGACGCGCCGATGATTTACGCCAACTACCTTTCTGATTCCAGGGACATGACAGCGTTGGTGGAAGGCGTGAAACTGGCGCGCACGCTGGCGGCCGCGCCGGCCTTCGCAAAATACAAAGGACGTGAGATCCTCCCCGGTCCGGACGCCAAAGACGACAACGCTTTGCGGGTCTACGTCTCAAAGATGGCGGAAACGCTCTACCATCCGGTCGGGACCTGCAGAATGGGAAACGATTCCATGGCGGTTGTCGACTCCGAGCTCAGGGTCCGAGGACTGGACGGCTTGCGCGTGGTGGACGCGTCCATCATGCCCACAGTTCCCGGCGGCAACACCAATGCGCCGACTATCATGATCGCGGAAAAGGCAGCGGATTTGATCAGGAATGGCAGAAGCACGGCGGTTGAGCAACGCGGTTTGCCCGCGGCAACATTCCAGTAGCGTTCGCTGAGGACCAGCCGCGAATGCACGCGAAAACCATGTACTCATTTTCGCGTGGATTCTCACTCTTCGCGGCCATCCTTGTCTGAGCCTCCTGCCAGGGGCGCTATCTCCCATGCAGAAAATCATCAATCGCCTTGAGATAGATCATCGGCTGGTCCACGAATACCATGTGTCCGGACTGGGGCACAATCACCAGCTTTGATCCGGCGATCTTCTCGTGCATGGTGCGGGAGAGTGACGGGTCCGACTCGTCGTGGTCGCCGCAAATTACCAGCGTGGGGACATGAATGGTGGAAAGACGGTCCGTGTACTCCACCGATTTCAAATTGCCGTCAATGACGAACTCGCCGTGCGAGCCCCACATCTCGCGATACAAGTCCCATGCCGTCGAAGTGTTTCCCGACAGCGGATCGTAATTCGGGTCAGGACGGCGTTGATATAAGAACGGAAAATATCCATCGCCCCAGGCGAGCTTGGCGTAGTCTTCCGGATAGCGGTTCTTTTCCCAGTCTTTGCCTTTGCCGAACAGCCCGGCTTTTTCGAGGGCTTCCAGTCTTTCGCGTTCGTCCGCGGGCATGTTCTGCTTCATTTTGGCCAGCACTTCATTGATGGCTGCGGTGCTCTGGAAAGTGCTTCCCAGAATCAAGTGCGTGAGGTTCTTCTGATATTTCAGGGCATAGGCCTGCGCCAGAACACCGCCGTAGGAGTGTCCCATCAAGCTGATCTTGCCGAGACCCAGAGCCTGCCGCACGTCCTCAACATCTTCCACCATGTTTTCGACCGTGTACTGGCTCGCGTCTTCCAGCTTCTGGGAGCGTCCGGAACCACGCTCGTCGATGAAGATGAGTCTGTTGGTGCGAGCCAGCGGCAGCAGATGAGGCAGCAGGTAGTCATGGGACGCGCCGGGGCCGCCGTGGACGATCAGCAATGGCGCACCGCGTCCAAGGATCTTGTAGTAGATGAACACGCCGCGCGCGTCGACGAAGCCTTCGTCCACGCGGTAGACGCCGGCTGCTTCATGGGACTGGGTTTTTGGTTTCTGGCTTTGCGCGATGGCGGAGACGAGCGCAAGACTGCAGGTCAGGGCAAAATAAAGACTTTTCATGGCGCGTAATTATATTCAATTCCCTGCACTGCCGCAGATGCTTGCAAACGCAGGATTTATAGTTCTCCTTTCTGCACACGAGCAGGGCTAGAATACATCCATGCGATGGCTTCCCATTACGGTGGTCGTTTCCCTGGTGATTGTGCCGGCGACAATCCAGGCGCAGCGGGGAGGGAGGGGCGGGACATCCGGCCGCTCATCGGCTGGATTCTCTCGCGGCAATTCCGGTATTGCTGGCAGGAGCGTTTCTCCAGGGTCCCGCGGCGGCTTTACTTCCGGCCACGTCCGCACTGGCGGATCGTTTGTTCCAGCTCATCGGACATTCGCCGGCGGCCGACCGGCTGGCTTCCGCCGGGCTAACGACTTCGACCGTTTCCATCGTTTTAACCGCTTCAACCGTTTTAACCGTTTTCCCAGGCCATTCATATTTTCCGGCGGGTGCGTACATGGACCGTTCTTCAGCGGCTTCCCGTGCCGGCGGTTCCTGTTCTCCGGGAATTTCGTATGGGGTTACGCGCCGTTTTATGCCGATTACAGCTACTATCCCAATTACTATTCTGAAGAAACCTATGCCCAGCCCCAGCCCGCGTCCGTAGAGAGCAATAACGACAGCGAACTGGCGTATGAAGTGGGCCGGCTGTCCAGCGAAGTAGACTATTTGCGCGAAGAAGAAATCCAGCATCGCACTGAAGCACAACCACCCGCGGCGCAGTCCCGTGAGTCCGCTGCCGAATCTTCTACCAACGCCACCCTGGTGTTTCGAGACGGGAAGAGCCTGGCGGTCCAGAACTATGCCATCGTCGGCCAGACCGTCTGGGTGCTGAACAGCCGCACGGCCCGCAAGATTCCGATCGCGGACCTGGACCTCGCGGCCACCCGGAAGGTCAACGACGACAATGGCGTTGAATTTCATTTTTCCGACACTACCGGCAACCCCTGATCCCCCTCTTTCCTGATTTCGCAAAGGACCCTTTGAAATACAGAGGATCAGAGTAAGCAGAGGAAGCAGTGTCAAAGTATCCTCTGTTTACTCCTCTCCTCTGTGTTTCAAAGATCTTGTTTCCCCGATTTCAGGCTTTCCCAAAACGTGTGCCAGGGTGCATACTTACGCTTTCAATTTTCTTCTCATTTCGAGGGGGAGCCGCCTTACCATGAAGTCACTACGCCATCTCGCTGTTGTTCTCATTCTGTCCAGCCTGACCTGCGCCATTGCCGAGCAGAAGAAATCCGCGCACGCTCCAACGCCATCGGAGTTCCTGGGGTTCGAAGTCGGCGCCGACCGCCAGCTCGCGGACTACAGGCAGATTGCGTCTTATTTCAAAGCGCTGAGCGCGGCTTCCAGTCGTGTGCAGATTGAGGCCCTGGGCAAGACCACGTTAGGCGAAGAAATGATCATGGCGGTCATTTCCAGCGAAGAGAATTTACACAACAAGGCCAGATACCAGGAGATCGCGCGCAAGCTTGCCGACCCGCGGGGCCTGAGCCAGGAACAAATTGACGCGCTGGCGACGGAAGGCAAGACCATTTTCCTCCTGACGTGCAACATTCATTCCACGGAAATTGGATCGAGTCAGATGGCCATGGAATGGGCCTACAAGCTGGCCACATCTGAAGATCCGGAAACTCGCCGGCGCCTGAATGACTCGATCGTGTTGCTCGTGCCTTCGCTGAACCCAGACGGCCAGATCATGGTGACGGAGTGGTATCGAAAATACAAAGGCACGAAATATGAAGGCGGCGCTCTGCCGTATCTCTATCACCATTATGTCGGGCATGACAATAATCGCGACTGGTACATGCTCACGCAGATCGAAACCAGGAACGTCAACCACATGGTGTACCACGAGTGGCATCCTCAGTTCTGGCTCGACGAGCACCAGATGGGCTACTACGGGCCGCGCATCTACATTCCGCCGAATGCCGACCCTGTCGCTAAGCTCGTCAATCCGCTGGTCCATCGCGGCAATAACCTGATGGGCGCTGCCATGGGATGGCGGCTGGAAGAAGCGGGAAAATCCGGCGTGATTTACGGATATTCCTTTGACGCTTACTGGCCCGGCGGAACGCGCAACACCGGCTGGTGGAAAAACGCGTTCGGTGTGCTCACCGAAGTTGCTTCCGCTCGCATCGCCACTCCTCTGGAAATTACAACCGACGAACTGCAAGGCGGAATCAAGGGACTGACTACCTACGAGCAACAGATCAACTTTCCCAATCCCTGGCCCGGCGGAGTCTGGCGGCTGCGGGACATCATGGATTACGAACTGCTGGTCTCAGACGCCGCTCTGGAAACCGTGAGCAATTACCGTCGCGAGTTCCTGCGCGGCGTGGCCACCATGGCAACGCAGGCCATCCGGTCGGCCGACCCTGACGTGTATTGGCGCATTCCCCTCGAGGATCAGCGCGATCCAGTCACAGCCACCCGCCTCGCAACCCTGATGCTGGAGCATGGAGCGGAAGTGAAGCTCTCCGGCGACAAGAAATCTTTTCTTATTCCCACAGCACAGCCGTACGGACGTTTTGTAGACGAGATGATGGGGTTGCAACGCTACCCCGAAGTGAAGCCTGCGCCCAACAGCGGAATACTTGAACCTTACGATGTGGCGGCGTGGTCACTGCCGCTGATGATGGGAGTCAAGTCGGAAAGAATCAAGGTTACGCCAGGCGAAAAGTCCGCGGCGATTGCAATCAAGAATGTTCCGTGGCCCAACGGTAGCCTGGCTGACGCCAGTTCCAAGTATTATTTTGCGGACGATTTAGGAAACAACGTCTTTGCTCTGGTGAACGCGACGCAAAAAGCGGGCGCGCAGGTTTTCCTGGCTAAAGATGCTCGCCAAAGGCCGATCGTAGTTTTTGCCGCACACCCGCAGTTGGCAACCAATGCAGAGAAACTGCATTTGCAGCTTCAGTCCTCGACTGGTTTACCCTCCGGGGCTAGTCCTCTCAAACCCGTGCGTCTCGGCCTCTACAAGTCTTACGTTCCTTCTCTTGACGAAGGCTGGACGCGCTTCGTGCTCGATCAATACGGCTTCAATCTCAAGAACATCGAGAACAAAGAGATGAAGGCGGGGAATCTCAACGCCGCATTCGACGTGATTATTCTTCCCGACTCCACGCGCGAGATCATCGTGGAAGGTAAGCCGAGCCGTGAAGGCTATTTTGAAGAGCTGCCGCCGGAATACACGGGCGGCATCGGCAAAGAAGGGGTGCATGCGCTGAAAGAGTTTGTTGACAAGGGCGGGACGCTGATCACGCTGGCACGCGCGTCTGAGGTCGCGATGGGCGAGGAGTTTAATCTGCCGATACGCAACGCTCTGGGCGGCGGCACAGGCCGCGGCACGAGCGCTACGGCCGCGGACTTCAACATTCCGGGCTCGTTGCTGCGCGTCTACCTGGACACCGACCATCCCGTTGGATACGGCATGCCGCATGAGATCGCGGCATTTGTTGACGCTCCGCTCGCGTTCCAAACCTCCGCCCCAGCGCCCGACGTCCAACGGTCGGTCATCGCCTGGTACCCCGATGATGCCAAAGACATCCTCCTCTCAGGCTACGCGCACGGAGCGGAACGTCTGGAACGCAAGGCCGCCATCGTAAGTTTCAGCAAAGGCAAAGGAAAAATCGTGATGTTTGGCTTCCGCGTCCAGCACCGGGCGCAGACGGAAGGCACCTTCCAGTTACTCTTCAACGCCATCCTATGGGGAGGAATGTAGGACGCGCAGTGCTACGCCACGGGATGTTCTTCCAGATACTTCCCGACAACGCCGCCACAAGCTTCCACAAAATTGCGATCGACGTCTCCAAAAGTGTCGGCGAAATAGCTTCCCACGCTGATTTCAGCGGCCAGCGTTCCGCGGGCGAATATCGGCACGACAATTTCTGACTTGACCAGTTCCGAGGCCGAGAGATAACGCGGGTCGGCTGCTACGTTGTTCACCACCACAGTGTTCCCGCTGGCGGCGGCCGCGCCGACAAGTCCCTGCCCAAACGATATCCGTGACACCGGGCTGAAACTGCCGGTATAAGGGCCCAGAAGCAAAGACCCGGGATCAACCTTGTCTACGACAAAAAACTTCACGCAGTTGTAACGCGCCATCACGGAATGGATGCGGTCCGCAATGCGCTGCATGAGCGTCTCCGCGCTGGCCGCGGAGAGGCCCATGTCTTCCACTTCCTGCAACAGGTTGTCGTGTATGGAGATGGTGGTACTCTCAGACGAGCGGATGCGTTTTCAGAAACTTCGCCACCACTCCGGCACACGCCTCCACGAAATTGCGGTCATCGTCCGCGCGGAAGGTGTCAGTAAAATAGCTTTCCACGTCAATTTCGCCGGCCAGTTTTCCTGCGACAGATATGGGCACCACAATTTCTGACTTGACCAATTCTGAGCCCGCAAGATAGCGGTGGTCGCCGGCCACGTTGTCCACTACCAAGGTCTTGCCGGTCGCGGCGGCTGCCCCGCAAAGCCCCTGTTCAAAAGGTATCCGCGGCACGGGCGTAAAGCTGCCGGTAAAAGGTCCCAGGACCAGCACTCTGGGGTCTGTTTTATCAACCAGATAAAACCCCACCCAGTTGTACCGCGCCATTGCAGCGTGTATGTGGTCGGACAGGCGTTGCATGAGCGATTCCGGGCTGGTAGCGACCGTGGCCAGGTCTTCAACTTCCTTGAGTAGCGTGGTGTGTACGGACATACTTTGATTCTATATTCCGGAGGCTGACCCCGATGTCAAACTTGCTTTGTAGTGCCAATCGTGAACCAAAACTGCTACCATGGCCTTCGTCCGAAAAACCACCGGAAGGTCTATTTATTTCTTAACTATTCGGCATAGGTGGGATTTATGCGCAATCGTCCTCAGACAACAGTCTTTCGCGCGATGCTCCTGGCGCTCTTGCTGGCAGGATTGGCCAAGACGCAGCAAACGCCGCCAACCACCCAGTCCAGCCAGTCTGCTCAGCCACAATCTCCCGCGCAGGCACAGTCTGCTCCCGCGTCCACGGAAACGCCGACGGTATTGAAGGTCACGTCCCGGCTTGTGGTGGTGGACGTAGTAGCGTTGGACCGCAAGGACCAACCTGTCACCGATCTTAAGCCTGAGGACTTCACTTTGCTGGAGGAAGGTAAGGAGCAAAAGGTACGTTCTTTTTCTTTCCAGCACCCGGTGTCGGCGGGAGAAGCCGACGGAGCGCAGGGCGGGAAGCAAAGTGCTGCGGTGATTCCGGCGAAACTTCCTCCCAACATGTTCACCAACATTCCCATGTACCGCGCCAACGGCGCCTTGAACGTGCTTTTATTGGATGGCCTCAATACCAAGCGGACCAACCAGATATACGCGCGCGAGGAAATGATCAAGTTCCTGGAAAAATTGCCGGCTGGGCAGCCGGTGGCGGTGTACGCTCTGGGGGCCAGGCTGCATTTGCTCCAGGACTTCACCACAGACCCGTCCTTGCTTAAGAGCGCCATCAAGGCGATGAAGGACCACAATTCTCCGGTCCTGAAAAATGCCACGGGAGGGGCCGAGTCACCTTTTCTAACTCCTGCTGCAACAGAAGTACTACCTCAGCAGGTTGTGCAACAGATGCTGGCCTTTGAGCGGGAAGATGTCTCCAATCTGACGGACTTGCGCGTCACCATGACCCTGAACATGCTGGACTCACTTTCGCGAACGCTTGCTGGGCATTCCGGAAGAAAGAACCTGATCTGGGTTTCTGAGAGCTTTCCAGTCCTGATCGTACCTGGTGTAACGGACTCCCCTTCTTCGGCCGCGACCCGCACCGACCAACGAGACTATACTCTTGCCGTTGCCCGGACGGCGAACCGTCTCACCGACGCCCAGGTGGCGGTCTATCCCATCGACGCCCGCGGGCTTGTCAACAATACTGTCTATTCCAATTTGAGCAATACCAGCAGCACTGGAGACGACCTGGGGCGGACTTTGTCGACGGCCCGCGGCATGGGCCGCGAATTGGACCAGACCTCCGACGAGCTGATGAATGCCCGCAACACCATGAATGAACTGGCGGAGAGAACGGGCGGCAAGGCTTACTACAATCACAACGAACTTGACAGCGCCATCGCAAAAAGCTTCGAGGATGGATCCACCTATTACACGCTGACCTACTCGCCCGAAAACAAAGATTGGACCGGCAAGTTTCGCAAGATCAGCGTCAAGACAAGCCGCGCAGGAGTCAAGCTGCGCTATCGGTCGGGATATTTCGCTTTTGATCCCCAATCGTATGCCAAGGTTGATGACCGGCATCGCGCCATGGAGTTTGGCCTGGCCCTCAACCTGGACTACCCCGTTTCCACGGCCCTGCTGTTTCGCGTAAAGGTCCTGCCACCTTCGGAAATAACCAAAAACCAGGTGGTCATTAATTATGCGATTGATCCGCATGCCGTCAGCTTTGAAGAACAGCCGGATGGATTGCAACATGCCGCCGTGGAATGCGCCGCCGAGGTCTATTCAACTCAAGGCAAGACGATCAAGACCGAAGGCGATGGCATCAACGCCGCGCTGGCCCCGGATGTTTTCAAGAAAGTCATGCAGACATTCCTTCCCTGCTCGCAGAAATTCAGCCTTGCGCCAGGGGACTATGTGTTGCGGGTGGGTGTACGCGACAATCGTACCGGTCTGATCGGAACCGCGAACGCCACCCTGACCGTTCCAGCCTCGACCGGCGCCAAAACGGAGGACCAGAAACCCCGCTAACGCCGCTATGAGTGAAAACCCGGCGAGGATCTGTTGCCCGTGATATCCTCTGCGGTCGGTCTTCTAAAGACCTGGTTTTCCAAATTATCATTATTCATTCATGAGCCAACTTTTTCTGGTACGGCACGGACAAGCCTCGTTTCTCGAGTCTAATTACGACCGCCTCTCCGCCAAGGGGGAAGCCCAGTCCCGCATGCTGGGGGAATACTGGGCGCGCCACCAGATGGTCTTCGATCGTGTGTACTCCGGACCCAAGGTCCGCCAGACTGAAACCGCAAGGATCGCGGGTGAGGCCTGCCGGTCGGAAGGAATCCCATGGCCGGAATCCACCGTTCTTCGGGAATTCGATGAGTTTCAGGCGGAAGCCGTGCTCGAAAAGAGCCTTCCGGGCCTGCTGGAAACCGACGCGCACGTCCGCCAGTTGCACCAGGATTTCAAGGAGAGCGAAGCCCGCGACGACCAGTTCAGGACTTTCCAACGGATATTTGAAGTGGTCATCGGCCGCTGGGCGAAAGGAGAAATCCCGCTGCCGGAGATCGAACCGTGGCCCGACTTCTGCCAGAGAGTGCAAAAGGGTCTGGCCCAACTCACCGGAAACGGGGGCCCGAACCAGCGCATCGCCATTTTCAGTTCCGGTGGCCCGGTCGCCGTGGCCATGCAGCGCGCTTTGGACCTTTCCTCCGAAACGACGCTCCGGACGGCCTGGATGGTGCGCAACAGTTCGTACAGCGAATTCCTGTTTTCCAGTAATCGTTTTACTTTGAGTTCCTACAACGCCTCTCCGCATTTGACGGATGCGGCGTTCCTGACATACCGATGACCGACACCTTGGACTTTCAAGATCATTCGAGTGCCACGCGGCCGGGCGAAGAACTGGACCTCCCCAGGCTGGAAGTCTTCCTGCGCGCCAGCCTTCCGCATGAACCAGGAGAGCTGGCAGTGCGCCAATTTCCCAGCGGCCACTCCAACCTGACTTACTCCGTTTGCTTGGGAACCCGGCAGATGGTGTTGCGGCGTCCGCCGTTCGGCAGCAAGGTCAAGAGCGCGCACGACATGGGCCGCGAGTTTCACGTGCTGTCCAAATTGCACGCGGCGTTCCCTGCCCCCAAACCGCTGGTCTACTGCACTGACGAGTCGGTCCTGGGCGCTCCTTTTTATGTGATGGAGCGAGTCCACGGAGTCATCTTGCGCAAAAAGCTGCCCGCCGGGCTGGAGATTCCTCCGGCAACAGCGCGCCGCCTGAGTGAGGCTTTTATCGACAACCTTGCCGCGTTGCACGGCCTGGACTACGCGGCTATCGGACTCGCCGATCTGGGCAAGCCGCAAGGCTATCTGGAGCGCCAGGTAAAGGGCTGGATGGAACGCTACCACGGTTCCAAGACCCACGAACTGCCGGAAGTAGAGCGTATCTCCGCGTGGCTGCTGGAGCGAATGCCACAGCAAACCGGGGCCTCGTTGATACACAACGACTACAAGTACGACAATATGGCGCTTGATCCTGCCGACATCACTAAAATCAAGGCCGTCCTGGATTGGGAGATGTGCACGCTCGGCGACCCGCTCACCGATCTAGGCACAGCGGTCGCTTACTGGGTGGACGTTGAAGATCCACCCGAGATGCACGCCCTCCTCTGGGGACCAACCACGCTACCGGGAAGCTTGAAGCGCGGGGAGCTGATCGAGCGCTACGCGGAAAAAACCGGCCGCGACGTCTCGCAGATGCTCTTCTATTATGTCTTCGCCCTGTTCAAGGTCGGGGTGATCATTCAGCAGATCTACTACCGCTATCACCAGGGCCTGACCAAAGACCCGCGGTTTGCGTCTATGGGCGAAGCGGCCAAAATGTTAATGCGCGCGGGGCTGCGCGCGGCAGAAAGAAACAGGGTTTGAACCTGTGACAGTCTTAAGCGTCTGTCAGGATTATCGATAGTACCGCACCACCCACTCGGCCACGCAGTTGGGCTTGTCCGAGCCTGCACTTTCCACGGTGGCCAGATACACTGCTTCTACCGCGTTGGGCGGCACATCTTTCAGTGACTGCAGGGTGAAGCGGGCGCGGACCTTCGAATCCGAGAGCACCGGTGAAACAAAGCGGACACGGTTCAGCCCGTAATTGATCCCCATGCGCACCGCATCTCGCATCTGCAGCACTTGGGGTATGAATTGCGGCAGAAGTGACAGCGTGAGAAAACCATGGGCGATGGTGTCCTTAAACGGCGACTCCCGGCGGGCGCGCTCGCGGTCAATGTGGATCCATTGATGGTCGAGCGTGGCATCGGCAAACTGCTGTATCCGTTCCTGCGTGACGGTGAACCAGTCCGTCACGCCGATCTCCTGGCCGACGTGGCTCTTCAGGGTTTCGAGAGAGTTTATAGTGAGCGGCATAGGGCAGTACTTAGTAGTTAGTACTTAGTATTTAGTGGAGCAGAACCACCTCGGCCTCAAGCTAAATACTCAATACTAAGTACTAAATACTACGCACTTCCCTTCCCCACCATCTCCGGCCGGATGCCTTCCTGACCCGACCAGTATTTCTTGCGCAACTCTTTTTTCAGGACCTTGCCCGTCCCGGTTTTGGGAAGGGTATCCAAGAACTCCACCGAGCGCGGACACTTGTAGTGAGAAAGGCGGGAGCGGCAGAATTCCAGCAACTCGTCTTCCGTGGCTTGCGCACCCGGTTTTAGGACTACCAGGGCCTTCGGCGCTTCGCCCCATTTCTCGTCGGGGACGGGAATGACGGCGACCTCATACACGCTGGGATGCGCCAGAATGGCCTTCTCCACTTCAAGAGAGGAAACATTCTCGCCGCCGCTGACGATGATGTCTTTCTTGCGGTCGACAATCAGGGCGTAACCGTTTTCGTCCATCGTGGCCATATCGCCGGTGTGAAACCAACCATCACGCATGACGCTGGCGGTGGCCTCCGGCTGCCTCCAATATCCGGCCATCACACCGTCACTGCGGGCCACGATTTCGCCAATCGCTTTGCCGTCTCGGGCAACATCGTGGCCGTCAGGGTCCACAACGCGGAGTTCGACGCCCGGTATGGCATACCCCGTCCGTGCCTGGACTTCGTAACGCTCGGCGCCTTCCCACTGCACCCCGGACTTCATGCGGGAAACGGTAAGCACGGGCGCTGTTTCGGTGAGCCCGTATCCGGAATAGCACAAGCACCCGATTTTTTCTTCGACTTCGCGCACCAAGGTCGGCGAGGACGCAGCTCCACCAACGTTGATTCTGGTGAGGGTGCTCAGGTTAAACCGGTGACGGTCGGGACTGTTGACCAGGGCGGTGGCCATCGTCGGCACCAGGCAGAGGGACTGCACTCGTTCGCGTTCGATCAGGCGAAAGACTTCGACCGGATCGAACTTGCGGATCATTACGTGCATGCCGCCCATGAAGGTCAGCGAATGGGCCACGCCCCAGCCATTGGCATGAAAAAGCGGGATAGTATGGAGCTCGACGCTGTCGCCGGACGTGTTGTGCGCCAAAATGGCGTTGAGGGCGTGAAGGTATATGTTGCGGTGGGTCAGCATCACGCCTTTGGGCTGGGCGCTGGTTCCACTGGTATAAAAAAGTTCGCCCAGCGCGTTTTCATCAATTTGCATGATGTCGGCCTGATGCGGTGTGCCGCTCGCCAGAAGGTCCTCATAGTTTTTCGGCACCATCCAGCTCGCGCGAGGCTGGCCGTCCAGGAGAATGCAGGTTTTCACGCAAACAGCTTCCGGGAGGAAAGACTCAACCAGACCGACAAACTGCTCTTCCAGAAAGACGACTTTGACTTCGGCATCCATGAGGATGTACGCCAGCTCCCGCGGAGTGAGCCGGATATTCAATGGCAGGAGGACGGCCCCGGCGTCCAGGACTCCGTAGTACGCCTCGAGCAGACGATGACAGTTCCCGCTCAAGAACGCCACACGATCTCCAGGCTGCACGCCCATACGGAGAAGCGCACCGGCAAGGCGGGCCGCACGGTCGGCAAATTGAGTGTAGGTGTTCCGCACGTCGCCGCAAACCACGGCGGTCTTGTTCGGATACTGCAGGCTGGCGTATCGCAAACAACGTAGGGGTGTGAGAGGAATATTCATGTTTACCTCGGCTGCGTCGGTTCTTTCCTGTCTTCTTTCTTGTCCGAAGGCATGGCAGGACGCTGGATGGCCCCGGCTTCCCACGGCGACTTCAACTCAATTTGCCACTCCAGCAGGGCCGGACCCGGCGCGTCTAACCATGTGCGCAATTTCTCCGTCAGGCCGTCCAGCGTGGTCGCGCGTTCCGCGTGGATTCCATAAGCTTCCGCCAGCCGGCAAAAATCCGGGTTCTTCAGATCAACTTCATGCGTGTGCCCAAATGCAGCACGCTGCAGGAACCCGATGATTCCATATTTCTTGTCGTTAACCAGCAGGACCTTCACCGGCAGGTCATACTGTGCCAGCGTCGCCAGTTCATGGGCAGTGTACTGAAATCCACCGTCGCCGGCGACGCAAACTACTTTCCTCGGATCGGCGGCCCGCCGCATGGCGCACGCCGCTCCAATCGCTGCAGGAAGCCCGTACCCCAGGGTCCCCGAGCCTGAAGGATACAGGAAAGTCCTCGGCTCCAGCACGGGGAAAAACGCCGACGCCCAGTAGTTGAGAATGGATTGGTCGTTGGCCACAATGTCTCCGCGGCCCAACGCTTTTCGGAGCGCGCCCAAGGCACGATAGCCATCTGCCTGCAGCGCGTCCAGTCTTTCGCTTTCCGCGGTCCTGGCTACGGCGGTATTCCACCAGATCCGCCGCGGCCTTATTTTTCCGGCCAGTCCGCTGGCTATGGCGCCGACGGCGCCGGCAACCTGCAGGCTGGCGGGGAACATCCCGGCAAAATAGCCTGCGTCTTGGGCAATATGCAAATGCGCCGCCGGAAGTTTGAGCGAGAAGCGCCCGGTATCAAACTCCGTAATTCGGGCCCCAAAGGAAATGAGCAGATCGCTTTGCAGCAGCATTTCCTGGACCGTGCCCAGGCGCGACATGCAGCCCATGGAAAGAGGATGGTCGTCCGCAATCAGGCCTTTGCCGCTTGTCGTGGTGATGAAGGGGGCGTGCAGCGCTTCGATCAGCCGTTGTACGCCGGAGGCCGCGTCCGGCTTGACGCCCGATCCAACCAGCACTACGGGTCGCTGCCGGCTTTCGATTTGCCGGAGGGCTTCCGCCATTTCAGCCTCAGCAGCTCTTGCGGCACTTGCCTTTTCCTGCGTCGGAAAGCCGGCGGCAACTGGCGCGAGCAGCACATCGTGGGGAATTTCCACGAAAACCGGCCCCGGCGCTGGACCGCACAGGACCGCTGCCGCCGCGGCCATGGCCGCTGGTATCTCATCGGGTTGGGTCACGCGCAAGGCCAGCCGGGTAAGAGGCGCGAAAATGTCATGCTGTCGCGGTGTTTCGTGCAGCGCGTTGCAGGGCTTGTCCAGGAAAGGAGTGGCTACGTTCGTGCCAATCAACAGGACAGGAGTGTTGGTCTGCAGGCTCTCCAGCAACGGCACCAGCGTAAACAGATTCCCCGGCCCGGTGGACGCAAACACCACGGCCGGCCGTCCACTGGCGCGGAAGAACGCATCAGCTGCGAACCCGGCGGCCTGTTCGTGACGGACGATCCAATGGTGAAAATCCGGCGCATGACGCAAGGCTTCATAGATCGCAATGTTATGAATGCTGGGTATGCCGAAGCCGGAAGTTATTCCATACCGCAAAAGACCCGCGACTATGGTAGCGGCGCCCGTGGGTTGTGTGGGAACGGAAAGCGTGGGTGAGGAAGAAGACATTTATCTATGCTTGTCCAGCAACCGGACCGTGAAACACAGGGGCCGTTTGCTGGTGGCCGTTATCTGGTTGTATCAGAATAAAGATTGGGACGGCAGGGCCTTCAAAGCGCCGCCGTCCCAGCTTTTTGTTTAGAAACCTATCCGTAATCCGAACTGCAGTTGCCGCTTCGCCAGCGCCGAGGTGAACCCAAACAGAGAACCGCCGAAGTTTCCGCTCGGATGGGCTGGAATGTTGGCAAAGCCGTTCACAGTGGGAACTTCGTTGTTTACGCTGCCAAAGTTCGTGCGATTGAAGATGTTGAAGCCTTCCGCGATGAACTGCAATTGGCCTTTCTCTCCCAATTTGAAACTTTTGCTCACGCGCACATCGGTATCATAGAAATCAGGGCCGAGGCCGGTGTTTCGGCCAATTCCCAGAGGCCGGTCATTGGTGGAGTGGCGATCTCCATTAATGTCCGTTCCGGCAGCCAGAATGTTGAAGGGATGTCCGCTGTTGTAACGGAAGATCGGCGCCAGTTGCCAACCCCGCCCTAATGCGCTGCTCCACGGACTGTCAAGAATTGCTGCCGCAACAACCTTATGCCGCTGGTCGAAATCGGATAGACCCCGCTCGGCCGCCAGATTCAACTGATTGAACGGGGCAAAGTCACTGTTGAAGTCCGTCGTGGTGTCATAGGCCTTGCTGAAAGTGTAGTTGCCGAACAACGTGAAGTTCTTGTTGAACCGCTTTCTGACCTCCAGGATTGCGCCTTCGTACAGCGCTGAGCCTTTTGAGGAATACTGGTCCGTCTGAAGCCTCAGCGGGTTGGCGAAGCAAAGGAATGGATTGGCCCCGCACTGCGGCGCCGCCCAGTTCTGGAACGTGACCTGTTGCCCGGTGAACGGCGAAGTAGCGGTGGTGAAAGGCGCCGTTGGCAGCAGATTTGTATCCAGAGCCACCGGCAGGCGCAGCGTATGAACGTAGATGCCGCTGACCGCTACCGAGAATCCTTTGGAAACTTCACCCTCGATTCCAAAGGATCCCTGCATGGAGTACGGGCTTTGGTAATCAGGCTGGCCGCTAAACAGCACGGTCAGCGGGGGGACTGGACCGGTATTGGTGACATTGATACCGAACTGTGTCAAATCGGCGGGCGTGATGCACGCCGCGCTTCCCGCGGCCGGCGTGTTGCACTGGACCTTGCCCTGGGCAAAGAGGGTTTGGTAAATCAAAGCTGAGGACAGTCCGGGAGGACCTCCGGGAACCCCGGTGAGAGGTACAAACACCTGAGCGATCGGACGTACACCGTTCACCAGACCAAGAGTCTGGACAACGTCCGCAATCTGCCCGTAAATGGGTGAATAGTAAAGACCGAAGCCGCCGCGCACCGCCACTTTGTGGTTCTTAAAGGGGTCCCAGGCGAAGGACGCGCGAGGCGCGAAGTTGTCCTTGTCGGTGTTCAGCTGGCCGTATTGCGCGTCCAGCTCATAGCGCAAGCCATAGGTGAGCGTAAAGTTCGAAGCGATGGCCCACTGGTCCTGCCAGTAGAAGGAAGTGAAAGGCCGGGGATAACTGTAGATGGGATTACCAAAACCCTGCTGATAGAACTGAGGCAGTCCCAAAGAAGCGGACTGGAGTCCGTTGATGGCCGCCGGCGTTGTTGCTGCGGGCAATGAGCAGACCGCCGGTACCTGGAGGCAGGGGCTGAGGAGGCCTCCGGGAAGATTGCCAAAAACAAATCGTCCGGGGAAGAAGGTATGGGATTCGGTGTGATTGCCGCGGTACAGGAAGGAACCGCCAAACTTTATGGTGTGTTTGCCGCGGACCAGGCTCATGTTGTCGGCAATTTCTGGGCGCCGCATGATGGTCAGGCTGGGCAAAAAGATGTTCGTGCCCAGATTGGCAAAACCGGGAATCGCCAGTCCGACCTCCCCGGGCTGATTGGGAATTACATTGAAGCCGGTGTAGTTGAATTGGGCCCGCAACTCGTTCTGGGTCCTCGCGCTGAACTGGTGGAACCACGCGGCCTGAGCAGTGTTGTCGTAGGCGTGGATGGAACTGCCTGCTGAAAACCCGGTCAAGGACTGTACGTCAGGGCTTTGCTCGTTGTCGTGGGCAAAGCTGTAGCGCAGATAGACCTGGTTGTTAGGATTAAAGATATGGTCCAGACGGCCGGAGGCGAAATATTCGCGCGTGTTGTAGCTGAAAAGTCCGCCATTGCCTTCAAACTGGTTCTGCACGAAGGCCATTCGCGCGGTCTGGAGCGGTCCCTGAACCGGGCCCAGGAAGGGGGTGAAGTTTGCGTTCGGATTCAAGGTTAAAAACTGACTCAAGAACGCCGCGCATGTCGCCGCCGGCAGAGGTGTGGGTGCCGCGGGCGGATTGGTGTGGCTGATGCAAGGTACCGTAGGATTCCCGGGCAAGTTCGCCAATCCACTGATGATGCTCGCCTGGCTGCCATTCGGACGGAACACGCTCGTGTTGGTCAGCAAAGGAACGGAGTTTTGCGAATCCTGGCGCACATTCTCGAACGAAAAGAACGCGAAGGTTTTATCTTTGTCTATCGGGAAACCCAGCGTCGCGCCCCACTGCTGACGGCTCAAAGTATCCTTGGTCGGGGATGCTGTACTGTCGAGCAGCGCCGGGTTGAAATTCTGTCCTGGCTGGAGCGCCTGAGTTACGGCGAAAGGATTGCGCGCGTCAAACACGTCGTTGCGGAACAATCCGTACACGCCGCCGTGGACATCATTAGTCCCCGACTTGGACACGATATTGATGGACGCTCCGGAACCGCCGGCCAGATCGGCGCCGTAGTTGCTGCGGTTAATCTGGAACTCCTGCACCGCATCCTGGCTCAGGGTCAGGCGGACGCCGCCCGAATCGTCATTGGCTTCGCCGCCATCCACCGTCACGCTGTTGCCGCGGCCGTTGCTTCCGTAAAATGACAGACCGCTCTGCGGTGTCTGTTTGACTCGGAAATCCTGGTCGCTCGCCAGCCGCGTGGAGTCGGTCACGCCCGGCGCCAGCAGCGTAAACGTGAGATAGTCCCGCCGGTTGATGGGCAGGTTCTCGATGGACTGCGAGTCAATCACCTCGGACTGGCCCACCGCCGCGGTATCCACTACCGGCGGTTCCGTCGTCACTTCCAGCGACGTGCTCGAGCCCGATACTTGCAGGTGAAAATCCAGTGTCACGCTCAGTCCTACGTTGACTACCACGCCCTTCTGGACCTCGGTCTGGAAACCCGCATGCTCAACACTGACGCTATAGGTCGAGGGCGACAGTCCGGTAATTAAATACACACCCTGATTGTCCGAAGCACTGGAGCGCTTGGTTCCCCGGGCCACGTCTGTTGCCGTCACGGTGGCGTTGGTCAAGAGCGCGCCCGTAGGATCGGTGACCGTTCCCTTAATGTCTCCCGACGCGCCAACGCCCTGCGCGCACGCAGTACCGGCAACCATCAGCAGGCCGGCGACAAAAACACTCACTCGCTTGAACAACCTCATAGATCCTCCTATCAAAGTTCGTGCGGCAGGGCGCGCGACTGCGCACTCCTGCCTTTTCCATAAATTGTGAATGGGTATTCATTCATGATGTTGGCCGCATCCTGGCGGCGTTGATCGTTCGAAGCCACAAAACCTCTGGGTGTGATTCCAAGGACCGCTATCCGATAACTGACTCGCCCGTATTCAGCACTTCAAAAATAGCGAACAACAAGAAACAAAATAAGACCGCCAACCATGCTACCCCGGGACGCCAAAAATATCCAGCGGGTTTGCAGTCCGGTAGTGGGTCAAACTGACCCACTACCTGCAGTCCTGGCGGAGTGGCTCCGAGCGCAGCGCAAGACTTGAAGTGCAGCCGAAGGATTTATCTCCCGATCGCGGGCGAAAATCCTTTTCCGATATGCAGCGTTCCTCGTGTTTCAACTGTAGATCAGCGTGTTTTATTCCGGTTGTCTCCGGCCTTCGAAGGAGGCGGTTGGCTTGGCGCCCTTTTCTCCACGAATGAGGCCAGCATGGACGCCGCGCGTGCCGGCATCAGCCGTTGGAAACGGTCTACCTGGCGGGCGTCGGCCCCGATCAACACCCGCGGTTTGTTGCGCAATACTCCCTTCAGGATGACCTTCGCCGCAGTCTCCGGGGTCGTCGGCGCCAGTTTCTTGAACCTTTCTCTATCCTGCGCGGCGACTTCCGCACGCACTCCAGCGCCGGCCCGTGCCTTCTCCGCTATCTCCGTCCGGATCCCGCCCGGATGCACGCAGGTAACGCGAATGTTGGTGTTCTTCAGCTCCAGCCGCAACGCCTCGGTAAACCCGCGGACGGCAAACTTGCTGGACGCGTACGCTGCCTGTCCTGGAGGAGCGACCAGCCCAAACAAGCTGGATATGTTTACGATGTGGGCTTCGGGTTCGCGCTCCAGCATCGGCATGAAGAACTTGCAGCCATAGACCACGCCCCAATAATTGATCTTGAACAGCCACTCCATGTCCGCCAGGGACACCTCGGCAAACGTCCCCATGAGCGCCACGCCGGCATTATTAATGAGCAACGAAACCCGGTCGAAATCCCGTTCCACTTGCCGGGCGAAAGCTTCCACGGCGGAAACGTCGCTTACATCCAACACATAAGTCCTGGCGACGGCCGAGCTGGCCATAGCCGGACCGATTATCTTGCGGGTCTCGTCCAGCCCGGCGCTGTTGACATCGGCGATTGCCAGTTGCGCGCCCGCCGACGCCAGTTCCATCGCCAGGGCACGTCCAATCCCGGAGCCGGCCCCGGTTACCACCGCGACCGAACCGCGAATTTCCCGCATCAAGCCACCTCCAGCGCTCGAAAAGTCTAGCATGAATCTCCGCGTCAAAATCCTTACCACAGAGGACTTCAGTTGACAGTCGGCCTTACCGCTCAGACAATAGCTTCGATGCCATCATCCCTCAGTTCCAGGCTCGCCGGTATCACGTTGCCGGATTCCGAAGGCCACCAGGTTCGCTTGGGTTCTTTATGGGCGGACCGTCCTTCGGTGCTTGTCTTTCTTCGCCACTGGGGCTGAATCTTCTGCCGCGAGCACGTCGCGCAGTTGCGCGAACACGAGCAGGCATTCGGCGCGAAAGGAGCGCGACTCGCCGCCATCGGCCTTGGCGACATGAACTACGCAAGGCTCTTCCGCGAAGAAACCGGCATCCAGTTCCCTCTCTTGATTGACGAGAAGCGTGACGCGTACAAAGCAGCCGAACTGGGTAAAGCCAACCTGCTGCATCTCCTGCGGAAAGACAACAAGATCGCGCGCGGGCGCGCCACAGCCGCCGGCCATCGCCAGCACAAGTTCGGCAAGAACCCTTTCCAGCTCGGCGGCAGTTTTGTGTTTGGTCCCGGCAATGTCGACCTCTTCGCCCACATCAGCCAGACCTTCGGTGACAGCGCTTCACCCAAAGACCTGCTGGCCGCGGTTCCGTAGGTGGAAGAACGGCCTTTTCAAGGCCGTGAAAAGAAGATGCTTTAGAATTTGCGCTTCAGCGCTGGCCGCGGCCCGGGCTGAAGCCCGTTTTCCAAGAGACTCTTTCACGGCCCTAAAGGGCCGTTCTTCCACCAACCGACCGTAACCGTTTAGAATAAAAACCGCCATGACCAAAGACGAAATCATCAAGAAGCATAAGCAGTACCTGTTCCCTTCCATCAGCATTTATTACAACGACCCGCTGGTGACCGACCACGCGTCCATGCAGCACCTGTGGGACGTGGAGGGCAACAAGTATCTGGACTTTTTTGGCGGGATCGTCACCATCTCCGTGGGCCACGCTAATCCACGCGTGACCTCGAAGATCAAGGCCCAGATCGACAAACTGCAGCATGCGTCTACCTGTTTTCCCAATGAAGCGATTGTTGCGCTGGCGGAAAAGCTGGCGCAAATCACTCCCGGAGAAATCAGCCAGAGCTTCATCAGCAACAGCGGTACGGAAGCCAATGAGACCGCGGTACAACTGGCGCGCATGTTCACCGGCAACTACGAAGTCGTGGCGCTGCGTCACGGCTACAGCGGACGCTCGCAACTGGCGCAATCGCTCACCGGACACAACACCTGGCGACGTTCCCTTCCCGCCGGCGCGAACCAGGGCGTGGTCCACGCCATGAACGCCTATTGCTACCGCTGCCCGCTGGGGAAGACGTATCCCAGTTGCGAAGTGGCCTGCGCCAAAGACGTGGAGTCTGTAATTCAGACCGCCACGTCGGGCAAGATCGCCGCGTTTTTCGCCGAACCCATTCAAGGTGTCGGCGGATTCATCACACCTCCTAAAGAGTATTTCAAGATCGTCTTCAAGATCGTCAAAGACTACGGCGGACTGTTCATCTCCGACGAAGTACAAACCGGCTGGGGACGCACCGGCAAACGCTGGTTCGGCATCGAGCAATGGGAAGTCACGCCGGACATCATCACCTCCGCAAAAGGCATGGCCAACGGCACTCCGGTAGGCGTGACCATGACGCGTCCGGAAATTGCCGCCAGCTTCCAGGGGCTGCAAATCTCCACCTTCGGCGGAAATCCGGTCACTTCAGTTGCCGCCAAAGCGACCATTGATCTGATCGAAGAAGACCGCCTGATGGACAACGCCGACGTGGTCGGAACGTATTTCCGCCGCGGACTGGAAGCCCTCAAAGACAAACACGACCTGATCGGCGACGTCCGCGGCATGGGCCTGCTCCAGGCCGTGGAACTGGTCAAAGACCGCAACTCCAAAGTTCCGGCAACGCAGGAAACAGGCCAGTTCATGGAAGAAGCCCGCAAGCGAGGCCTGCTCGTCGGCAAAGGCGGACTGTATGGAAACGTAGTCCGCATGTCCCCGCCGCTGAACATTTCCAAAACCGACGTGGACGAAGCCATCGGCATCATGGACCAGTCCTTCACGGCAATCTCGCCGGCCAAAAACAAGCAGTTAGCAGTTAGCACTTAGCAGTTGGCCGACGGTCCTCACTGGTTTTCCGATGTCGGCGATGACGGCGATGAACCGATCGCGGCGATCTTCCTTCCACCCTGCTAACAGGGAAAAAAACAGGGGAGAACGCGAGCCCTTTGATACTCCAGACATGCAAAACCTCGATTCCACGCGCCTTTCGTGAACCTTTTTCCCGGACGGAGTCAGTTCGTAACAGGGGAGTAACAGGGAGCGAACAGGGGAGGAACAGGGGAGCATCGCGCGTGATCGCCGTCATCGCACGTGGTGGAAGAACGGCCTTTTTAAGGCCGTGATCCTGAATGCTAGGTTTTCAAAGATCGTTCCACGGTCCGCCTGGGCGGGCCGGTGTTGGTTTTCTCTGGCTATTTACCACTTGCTAATTGCCATTTACTTCTCTTGCGCGGCGCGCATGGTACCGCGAAGCTATAGCGAAATGCAAGAGCTAATTTGTCTGTGTTTTCAATGGGTTAGCGATGGGTCTCATTTGCCGTTTTTAACCGCGGATTTGCGCGGATGAACACTGATTGCCGAGGTCGTTGGGAAAGAAGCACTTAGCAATTAGCACTTAGCAATTAGCACTTAGCAATTAGCACTTAGCAATTAGCACTTAGCAATTAGCAATTAGCCAGAACGGCAAGGTTTGGGGTTTTCGCTTTTGTTCCTGCCCTGGCTGATTGCTGAATGCTGATTGCTGTTTTCTGCGTCATCAGCGTCATCAGTGTAATCAGCGGCCTGGTGCTGCTTTTTGTGTACCCATTTTGGGAACAGGTGTATCATGGGTCTATGATGTACGATGTGGCGCGTGAGGATCATCGCGCGCAAGACGCTGAAAACTTTCATCGAAAAGCTTCAGGGGAGCAGGGACCAGAAAGCTGTCAAATCTGCGCTGGAGTCATGGTTTCATGAAGTCCGGCACGCAGCCTGGAAATCTCCGCCGGACGTTACCAGGAATTATGGCAACGCGAGCATTGTGGGTAAGGACCGCGTGGTGTTCAACATTAAGGGCAATGACTATCGGTTGGTGGTCGCGGTGGATTATCAGCGCCAGACCGTGTTTATCAAGTGGCTGGGCACGCACGCTGCTTATGACAAAATAAATGTCGCAACGGTGAAATATGGAGATTAGACCGATTCGAAGTGAAGCCGACTATGAACCCGGGTTGCGCCGGGTTGAGGCTTTGTGGGGATCAGCGCAGGGCAGTCCGGAAGGGGACGAATTGGATGTCCTGGTCACCTTGCTGGAAGCCTACGAACGCCAGACCTATCCCATTGATCTCCCGTCTCCCATCGAGGCCATTAAGTTTCGCCTGGAGCAAAAAGGGCAGGATTATCACGCACTCATTGGCGTGATCGGGCAGCGGACCCGAGTGTATGAGGTCATGCGCGGAGACCGGCCCCTGTCGCTGAATATGATTCGCAAGTTGCATCGCCAGTTCGAAATCCCGGCAGAAGTACTGATCCAGCAACCACGACGACGAAGCAAGCGCGCCAAACGCCCGTCCGCGGACCACCGAGCCAAGAGCAGGCGTTCTGGAAGGGCCCTGCCGAAGTCTGCGTAGTCCCTTCGTGCCAGCCTGTCGTACAACAAGCACTTAGCAATTAGCCGGAGCGGTAAGTTTGGCTTTTGGGTTTTGGCTCTTGGCTCTTGGCTCTTGCCTCTTGGCCAAGTGCTACTGGCTGTCCCTTTCGCGGTTTATAATGCCCACATGAATCGTGATGCTGGTGAGATCTTGAAAGACGCCCTGGCGCTACCGTCGGAAACCCGCGCCGCCCTGGCCGATTCGTTGTGGGACAGTCTCGACCCGGAAGTGGACGCGGACGCTGAAGAAGCCTGGCGCAAGGAAATTCACCGCCGGCTTGCCGAATTGGACTCCGGGGCCGTTAAGGCCATCCCGTGGTCGGAAGCGCGTGCCCGCCTCCTGGCTAACTACTAACTGCTAAGTACTAGTGGCTGTTTTTCCCATCCGTGTCATCCGCGTAATCTGCGGTAAATTTGGGTTTTTGCTTTTGTTCTCGCCCGGGTTTTGCCAAATTGCCCGGCCATTAAGACAACTCAAGGTTGACGACAAACTTCGCATCCACCACACTCCAGCGCCATCGGCGCGGCATAGGTTAGCCCAGCCTGTGCAAGCCCGCCGGGCGCTTCGCACGGCGGACTTGTTAAAGGCTGGGTAACGAAAGAAAAGATTTCCCTACCTTGCTGCCGCAGGCCCGCGCGCAGGCGAAGCCGGAGCGCCCCTAATAAATGCCTTTTGCTCGTCGCCTTGGAAAGAAGCAAGAAAGCAAATCGGAACGGTTGCTTTTCTCATGTCGCTCCGCTGGCGCTGCGCTCCGGGCCTACGGCAGTGTGGAAGAAGGTCTTTTAATCCGTCTTTACGGCACAAATCTCGGTAGCCCATCGGGAATACTTGGAAAACGTCCCGTCTGTCCCTGTCGCCCAAAACCAAAAATCCACCGGTCGTCATACCCTGACACAAGACTCGGGAAGCTTCTCTTCCCCGATCAGCGTTCATCAGCGTAATCAGCGGCGAAGGGTTTTTACTTTTGTTCCTGCCTGGCTGAGTGCGGAGCGCTGACTGCTGAATCTGATTGCTTTTTTTTGTCTGCGGACAGGTACAACGGTAATCTGGTGGAAAATCAGGCGCGGAGATTAACATTTGAACAATTTAAGCCCAGAAAAGCATGTTGTGCCAGTGTGTGTGCGCCCCAGTTTGCCCAGTTTTATTTAGACCCAGTTTTATTTAGGAGAAGCGAAGTTTATGAATGAAACCATCGTTGCCACCTATGACTTCCGTCTGGTGGCGCTCTCGATCGTCATTGCGATCTGCGCGTCCTACGTCGCGCTCGACCTGGCAGGACGTGTTGCGGCCACGCGCAATAAAGCGCGCCAGGCGTGGTTAATCGGAGGCGCTATCGCCATGGGTACCGGTATCTGGTCCATGCACTATACGGGAATGGTCGCCTACCGCCTGCCTGTAGCCGTTTATTACCACATCCCAACGGTAATTCTGTCCCTGGTGGCGGCGATCGTGGCCTCTTTTATCGCGCTCCTTATGGTGAGCCGTGAGCGGCTTCAGGTGCTGCATATCCTGATTGCCGGTTTGTTGATGGGTACCGCGATTGCGGTCATGCACTACACCGGTATGGCTTCCATGCGGCTGGCTGCCATGCACCATTGGGAGACCGATGTGGTGGTGTTTTCCGTAGTGATTGCCGTAGTGGTTTCCTGGGCCGCGCTGGTGCTGACCTTCCTGTTCCGCGAAGAAAAGCAGGGCTTACTCATGAAGATTGGATGTGCGGTCCTCATGGGCTCCGCGATTCCAGCCATGCACTATACCGCGATGGCCGCCGTAAGCTATACGTCCATGCCGATGCCCCCCGACCTGACCTTCGCCGTGGAAATTTCCGGACTGGCCAATGTGGTGATCGTCATCGTGACATTTGCCTTTCTCGGCTTTGTTTTTTTCTTTAGCAGGAAAAGGAAAGAAGCGGGTTCAGTGCGCAAGGCCACCGTTTCCCCGGCCTGACAGGAAAAAAGCACTTAGCACTTAGCAATTAGCCGGAAAAAGGCAGTACTTGTCATTCCGAACGGAGTGAGGAATCTGCTTTCCTTGCTTTTGTTCTTGCCTGGCTGATTGCTGATTGCTGAATGCTGACTGCTGCTTTTGTCGGCGGTAAGGTTTGGGTTTTTGCTTTTGTTCCTGCCCTGGCTGAGTGCTGACTGCTGATTGCTTGTTTTCTCAGCGCCATCGGCGCGGCATAGGTTAGCCCAGTCTGTGCAAGCCCGCCGGGCGCTTCGCCCGGCGGACTTGCTAAAGGCTGGGTAAACGAAGAAAAGATCTCCCTACCTTGCTGCCGCAGGCCGGCGCGCAGGCGAAGCAGGAGCGCCCCCAAATAAATGCCTTTTGCTCGTCGCCTTGGAAAGAAGCAAGAAAGCAAATCGGAACGGTTGCTTTTCTCATGTCGCTCCGCAGGCGCTGCGCTCCGGCCCATTCGACTTCGCTCAGGGCAGGCTCTACGGCAGCGGTGCTGCACACGACCTAGTGATGGACCTGCGAGACACGTTCGCCAGCCGCGAACAAGATGCCGGTGTCGAAGTTTTCAGCCTTTTTCGACGTCTCATCAATTTCGCGAAGCTTCTCGTACCCTAAAAACCTGATCACTTCATTCAGACGCAAGCATGGTCCAGAAAAGGTCGGACGCCTCAACTCGTCGAACACCTTCTTCCTCCTGTCTTCGGACGCAACGATGAACAGGGGATAGTTCGAATTTGGCGCCTCCGCTCTGAGATCGGACAACCGGAGAATCCCCGAATAGACGGAGGTGGAATGCTCGATTTCGAAGGCGGACTTTATTGAGTAGGGTCCGAATTTCCAGACTACGTCGATATTCTGAATGCTGCGGGGTACGTCCATTGTGTCGTGGAATTCGTCTAGCACAAAGTCACGGAACTTGTTCCCGTGGTACTGCTTAGGTTGATCGTTCCGAGGCACCCATACGTCACATTTCGCAAGGTGACCCAGGCGAATCAGTCGCCACTGCATCTCATCATGCTCTGTGGATACGCGTTCGATACGCTCGTCAATCTGCGCAATTAACGCTTCCTTCCGCGCAGGTAGGTGGATCAGCTCCTCTCCCCGCTCGAGCGTCTTAAGGACTCCCAGAATGTCGCCGTAATTCTGTGCAAACTTCGAAACAGCCGCCTCGTTGATCATTGAGAACCCTTGCGGGCGGTAATGGGGCTGATAATCAAACAACGGATTAAGTTTCTCGATAGGCACATCTGTTCTTTCGTCGTTCACGATGAAGTACACAAGCTCCCACGTGCTGCCGGTCTCGTCTTCCTTCCAAAAATGGCGGGCGAGTTCAGCGTTTCTGACTTTTGCGGCAATCTCCCCGGCAAAACAAATGCGACCGCTGTTGTAGACAAGCACGACGTCTCCAGGCGCCATTTTCTCCCACCGCGATTCATTCATTGGTCCGGGAACAGATCCCCAGACGATAAAGTTCGAGCCGTGGTAAATCTTCTCCAAGTTGCTAATCTCTTGAGAGGGTAGGAATCCTCTAACCTCTGCCAGGGTTCTTCTACGTTGGATCGTGTCCTCAAAATTCCGCTGTGCGGCAGGGTTTCCGCCGGCGAGTACGAGAAAGATCTTTCTTGGATTTCGGTTAGACATCGACACGCTCATCATACATCGAGCCCTAATGGCGATCACTTACAAAAGACCTCTCTTGTGAACTCGAATCTGGCATTTTCTAGACGAATGGGTGCGCGCCGTGAACGGACACGGCGGGTTCGGGAAATGGACGGCGGACGTGTCGCGTCATCCCAAAGACGTGTTGGAAATACTGGAACGACACAACACGGCTAAGGTTGCTGCGGATTAATCTTGTCGCTCCGCGCTTGGCGCGCTCCACTCCGGGCCTGCGGCAGCAAGGTAGGGGAATCTTTTTCTTTCGTTTACCCAGCCTTTAGCAAGTCCGCCGCGCGAAACGCCCGGCGCACTTGCACAGACTTCGTTTCGCCTGCGGCTCAGTCCGGGATGAATCCCGGACCTGCAAAGCCCTATGCCGCGCCGATGGCGCTGGAGTGACGTTAGAAAACAAGCAATCAGCATTCAGCATTCAGCAATCAGCAATCAGCCAGGCAAGAACAAAAGCAAGAAAAGCAGATTCCTCACTCCGTTCGGAATGACAAGAACTTAAACCAAGCAGATTCCTCCCCTTCGGCAAGCTCAGGGTCGGAATGACAAGAACATTTTTCACTAATGCAAACGGCCGAAACCGGTAACTCCTTTTGTTTGCAACACAATTCCGGGCGATCCCGGCGCGGCGATTCCGCATCTAACTTAGCCAAAACAAAAATCTTTACCGCTGATAAAGAAGCAATTGGCAATTGGCAATTAGCCAGGGCAAGAACAAAACCAACACCCGCGAACGGCCGAAACTGGGGCATTCGCGACAACATTTCTTAACATAACCTCCCAACGCGAGCGGAAACATATTTGGCGGGCACGGGTTGGGATTTTGAGCAGGACTTTTGCCTTTGTTCTCGTTTTAGCTAATTGCCAATTGCTAATTGCTAAGTGCTTGTTTTCTGGAACTGGCGGAACCATTCTGATTCGGAGGCTGACATGAAACTACCTGCTCGATTATTTACAGGCATAAGCTTTCTTGCATTTCTTCTTCTTTTTGCGGCGGTTAGCGCCCTGGGGCAACAACTGGACGGAGCGTTCAGCGTGAGCACGTTCCAATCGACTTCGGCGGCCAGCGCGGGGACGCAGTATTCGCCCCAGTCCATTGGCGGCGGAGCGTTTATCGGGGCCAGCGCCGATTTTCTCCTGTGGCACCACCTGGGGATAGGCGGCGAGGTGAACTGGAGGGCGCGGCGGAATGTTTATCAGGCAGTGCAGCCGTTTCGTCCGGTATTTTATGACTTCAATGCCGTGTGGGCGCCGCCGCTGGGAAAAAGAGCGTCGGCGGAGCTGCAGGGCGGGTTCGGCGGGACCAACACGCGGTTCTACCAACCGTTTTTAAGCTGCAATTTTTTTTCCTGCACGGACTTCAGCAGCGTGAACCATCTTGACGGACACCTCGGCGGCGGGTTGCGGGTCTACATCTGGCACAACGTGTTTCTCCGTCCGGAAGCGCACTTCTACTTCATCCGCCACAACTACGAGTTCAGCGGTCCGGCGGCGACCCGCCTGGGCATGTCGCTGGGATACTCGTTCCGCGGAGCACCGTGAAAAGAAGCAATTGGCAATTGGCATTGGCAATTAGCAAAAACCAAGACCAAAAACTTACCGCTGATTTACGCGGATGACGCAGATCGGAAAGAGAAAATCGCGTTCCAGCGCGGGAGTGTAGTTCCGTGCCCGAATCCAAAACGTTTATAGGAGAGAAAAAACTAAACCCTGCAGCGCAAAGCAGATTCCTCACTCCGTTCGGAATGACAAGAACTTAAACATTTTTCACTAATGCAAACGGCCGAAACTGCGCCACTGCCGCAGAGTCTCACACCCCGAACAGGTTAGGACTTAGTTTCTGGTAGTTGTTTTCAGTGGCCCACAGGTTGAGCGAGACGCTGGCCAGTTCGTCCACTACCGGGACGGCGTTGCCGTTTTTGGTGAGGTCAATGGCCTTGATGTAGGTGTGGCAGGTGTCGCAGGCGTCCACGCGGACGTAGTCGAATTCCGTGGCGATGAAGATTGGCAAGCGGTCTTTCTGCTCTTCGCCGCAGTTT
>Ga0210407_10000552_pt1 | contig 41743 bp, 36 predicted proteins | sample IncBWC27MmetaG_FD_150860 | JGI IMG/M metagenome (GOLD analysis project Ga0210407, IMG submission 150860) | Forest soil microbial communities from Barre Woods Harvard Forest LTER site, Petersham, Massachusetts, United States - Inc-BW-C-27-M | ecosystem: Environmental > Terrestrial > Soil >...
AGAGAGAAACCGCTCGCCGTGCGACACCGAATGGCCGTCGCCGTTCCCGCCAAAAACGCGAGCATATACGTTATGAGGAAGACCGTTAGCGTTCCCTCCACTGGCGCCGCCACCTACGCCGGCAGTGATGTTCTGAGAGAGAGACGCGCTCTCAGTGTTGACGGCCTGGGCATCTGCCTCCACCGTCACCTGTTCTGACGTCGTCCCTATGTCAAGCACCGGCTGCAGCATGGCAAGTTGGCTCGGATTCAACTGGATCGATTGTTCGATTGTCTTGAAGCCACGTGCCGTCGCTATTAACTCGTACCGTCCAGCCGGTAGTTCTGTCAGATAGAAGCTTCCATCCCCGCTGGTCGTAGTCTGTCGCATCTTGCCGGTCCCATCGCGCAGAGTTACCGCCGCCCCCAGGATGGCGGCGCCGCTTCGATCCGTGATGCGCCCGGAGACTCCCGCAAGCGTCTCGCTTTGCCCCCTGGCGCGCTCAACCTCTAATGTAGTCAGGTCTTCTTTCTTCGCTAAGCTATTTTGTGACGCTGCGCCCTTTGTGTCTGCGGGCGTCGAGAGCTGCTGCGGATCCATGACATTCCGTCCATTCAACGGCAAATTGGATATGGTTCCGGAACCGATGCCGCCACCCGACCCAGTCGCCGCATCGGCAACGGGACCCGAGGCAGACGGAACGGTTACCGCTGCCTGCGCAGCGACGTTTGCGGTCGCTTGATCGCTCTTTGATTTTGGCAAAGATTTGGGCAAATTCAAGCCACCTGCGACGAGCCTCTTTCGCCCGGAGACGTCGGTCCCTGCCGCGCCTGGCGCGAAACTGCCCTGTGGTCCTCCGGATTGCGCAACTCGTTCTGAGTTGGTGGTCGGAGCAATCGTCGTTCGAGGATGCTCGATCTCTGGCTGCCTTACGCTTGCAATCTGTTGCGAGGTCGTAGGAGCGGCGCCATGTGGCCAAATATAGATAAAGACGGCTAACAGCCCGCAGGCAACCGCGGCCGCGGGCAGCCCTATTGGCACGAGCCGCCGCCAGACCCATCGCTTCACCGGCGTTGCTGTAGTTCGTTCGATCTCTTCATGCGGTTGCATGAGAAACGCAGCCTTCCGGCACTCCGCGCATTCGGCCAGGTGCGCCAGCATCCGCTCCTGTTCCCGCGCGGTGGCTGCACCCTCAATGAACACACTGAGCTGGTCGGCGTCCGGATGTATCTCGGGTTGGAGATTTCGGTTCAAACTTGGTCTTCCTTATCGGGGATCGTGTTGCCCTCCGATTTTTGCAGCAACCTACGCAGATTGAGGTCTACATCCCTCGGATCGGTCCCCAGCGCTTCCTCTGCCCCACGCCGGCTCAGGCCCCGTGCCCTAAGGGTCTGCAGAAGCTGCTTGCGCAGACGCTCGGTTGCACGCTTGAGTTTGCGGCTAACCGTCGCTTCATGAACCCGCAGAACGCGGCTCATCTCATGCAGAGTATGCTGGTCCAGGTAGTAGGCCGAGAGCAGGAAGCGTTCTTCCGCGGATACCTCGCTCAGCGTCATCTTTATAGCCACCCGCAAATCTTCTAGTCGTTCGAGCTCAAGCTGCTCAGAAACTGCTGCGGCTGGTTCAATCTCACCTAGCGCAGTTTCCCGACCGAGCTTCCGGTACTGGTTCACGCGGCGTTGCGCCAGGATCGCACGCAGCCACCCCATCAGCGATCCTCGCCCCGAGTATCGAAGTAGCGGAGACCAGCGCTTGCCTTCGCGCTCCGTCAGCCCGAACAACTCTGAATAAAGCGCACTTGCCAACTCTTCGCCCAACGCCGCCGATCCTGTCATCTCCACCGCGGCTCTGGTCAGCTGTTCCTGATATTGTGCAAGAAAGCGCCGCCATGCGGACTCCCGCCCCAGCGCGCATCCGCGCGCGATAGCAAGCTCCTCCAGGTGCAGAGCCCGCCAGAATGTTTCCCGCTGCCGCTCATTGGCCTGCCTTTCTGGATCGAGACCGAAATTGTCCCTGGCTCCTATCGTTTCAAGTGCATCGGCAAATTCCGCCTTGCTCACCTCGACCAGCGCTGCACCGGCCCCCCGCCAAAGCTCTTCGCTGAGCATTTCGGGCAGAAGTCGGATCTCTGGCACGAGCTCCGCCTCGACCGCGATCCCCTTCGCCACCGATGCGGCGCAGTCTTCTGCCCCTGTAGGTTCTGTTTGAGTAATGTTGGCCGGCGGAATGTCCACGCCCGCCCATTAAATCATATCGTCCCGTCGTAGGCCTCGCCTCTGCCAATTGTCGAACCTCTCACGGTTTGTGCTAAGTTCGCGTCGAGGCGTTAGTGTTTCGTGTTCCGGCAATTGCGGCGAAGAGCCAGGGAGCCAATCTGCCCGTTTGGCCGGTTATCGCCGCGAATGACCAAGGAAGGGGTGTCGGTGGGTTCAACAGACGCTGAGTTTTCCGAGCGTGTGCTTACGGGCTTCGCTGCCCGAAAGGGCAGTCACACTCCGAAGTGAACCACTGAATCGGAACAGCAGGTCCCATGACGGCTTAGTTTGCTAAACCGTTATAGGGTCTAACAACTCTATTGGGGGCTGGCCGCCTCCTGAGAACTGAGAGCCGGGAACTGAGAACTGCGCTTACGCCGTAGCCGGCCGCTCGCCGCCTTTGGCAGGAGACCGTTCCGGCTTGATCACCTGCTGCACGCCGTCGTCAGTCTTCGCCGGCAGCGGCTTGATCGGCGGAAGGTCCAGGCCCTCGACCAGCAACTTGATCTCGGATGCGTCCAGCACTTCGCGTTCGATCAGCGCTTTCGCGATCCGGATCAGCGTTTCGCGATTCTCCGAGAGTATCCGCTTCGCGGTCGCGTACCCCGCGCTCACCATCTTCCTGACTTCTTCGTCAATCTGGATGGCGGTGGCTTCGCTGTAGTCGCGGTGTTGCGCGATCTCGCGTCCGAGGAAAATCTGCTCTTCCTTCTTGCCGAAGGTCAGCGGTCCCAGGTCGCTCATGCCCCACTCGCAAACCATCTTGCGCGCCAGTTCCGTGGCTCGCTCAATGTCGTTGCCCGCGCCCGTCGACATCTGGCCCAGGAAAAGCTCTTCCGCGATGCGCCCGCCCATCAGGATGGCGACCTGGGTGTCCAGATAGTTCTTGTAGTAGTTGTGGCGATCGTCGGTCGGCAACTGCATGGTCAAGCCAAGAGCCATGCCGCGCGGAATGATCGTGACCTTGTGCACCGGATCGGAGTGCGGCAGCATGGCAGCCACCAGTGCGTGTCCAGCCTCGTGGTACGCGGTGTTCTTCTTCTCTTCATCGGAAAGCAGAAGCGACTTGCGTTCCACGCCCATCAGCACTTTATCTTTCGCCACTTCGAAGTCGTACATCAGCACAGCCTTGCGGTTCTGCCGGGCAGCAGCCAATGCCGCTTCATTCACCATGTTCGCCAGGTCGGCCCCGGAGAATCCCGGTGTGCCTCGGGCGAGCACCGACAAATCCACATCGTCCGCCAGAGGAATCTTGCGGGTGTGCACTCGGAGAATTTCTTCCCGTCCGCGAACATCGGGACGATTCACCACCACGCGCCGGTCGAAACGCCCCGGCCGCAACAGCGCCGGATCGAGCACGTCCGGACGGTTGGTCGCTGCCATCAGGATCACGCCTTCGTTCGATTCGAAGCCGTCCATTTCAACTAGCAGCTGATTCAAAGTCTGCTCGCGCTCATCGTGTCCGCCACCGAGCCCAGCGCCGCGGTGACGTCCCACGGCGTCAATTTCGTCGATGAAGATGATGCAGGGAGCGTTTTTCTTTCCCTGTTCGAACAGGTCGCGCACGCGGCTTGCGCCCACGCCCACGAACATCTCAACAAAGTCCGAGCCGGAGATAGAGAAGAACGGTACATTCGCTTCGCCCGCAACCGCGCGTGCCAGCAAGGTCTTGCCCGTTCCCGGAGGTCCAACCAGCAGCACGCCCTTCGGAATGCGTCCGCCAAGTTTCTGGAACTTCTGCGCTTCGCGCAGGAATTCGATAATCTCGCGAAGTTCTTCCTTCGCCTCATCCACGCCAGCCACGTCTTTGAACGTGATCTTTTTCTGCTGCATGGAGAGCAACCGCGCCCGGCTCTTGCCGAACGACAACGCCTTGTTTCCACCCGTCTGCATCTGCCGGATCATGAAGAACCAGAGCGCGCCCAGCAGAACCAGCGGCAACAGGTTCAGAATCCAGCTTGGCCAGGTGCCGTTGCTGATGTCCTTGAAGCCATACGGAACGTTCTTGTCCGTCAGCTTCTTGTACATGTCGGGATAGTTCGCCGGCACAATCGTATGAAACGGCGAGTCGTTCTTGAACTTGCCTTTGACTTCCTGGCCGATAAACATTACGTCGCGGACATTGCCTTGGTCCACGTCGGACAGGAATTCAGAAAAGCCGATTTCTTTTTCTTTCTGCGCGTTGCTACCGGTTTTCACAACCTGCCAGAGCAGGAAGGCCGAGACCACGATGACCGCCCAGAAAAGTACCGTTTTAATCGTAGAATTCACTTAAAACTCCTCTAAGTACCACTCCCCAGTCAAGAAGAAGCCGCCTCTGTTATCCGGTATTAGATGCCCGAGGCGAAAATTCGACTGGGAAGCCTGTCTCTTTATTCTAGACCTTTTCGCTGGAAAACGGAGTGATAAAGCCGGGGCACCACCGCTCACGTAGAGGCGGACGCATTCGTCCGCCCCGCTCGGACGGGCAGAGCGCGGTCCCCCACACGATCTACGCGGTCGCTGCCAGGTAGGGCAGGTTCCGTCCCGTCTGCTCCGGACTGCCCAGCCCGTAGCCGCAAAGGAACGTGTCATCCACCAGAAATCCGAAATAGTCGGGCTGCAGCGGCACCCGGCGCGCCGACTGCCGATCCAGCAGCGTTACCAGCTTCACCGAAGCCGCTCCCCGCGCCCGCAGGTCGTTCATCAGGTACTCGCTCGTCACCCCCGAGTGCACCAACCCTTCCACCAGCAGCACATGCTTGCCGGCAATCGCCAGTTCGTGGCTGAAGAGAATCTCCAACACGGCGGATTCACCGTGCTGGCTCTGCTTGTAGCTCGGCTTGATAAACGAGCAGATGAGGGGGACATCTACCGTCCGCACCAGGTCGGCCATGAAGAGGAAGCTGTTCTCCAGAATACCCAGCGCGATCATGGTCTCGCCGCGATAGTCGTCGGAAATCTGCCGTCCCAGTTCCCGAACTCTTTTCTGAATCTGGTCGGCGGAGATCACTTGGCGCAACCCGGCATTCGGGGAAACATTCATAGTGGAAGTGGCGCCTCCAGCGTGGTATTTAATTTTGTCATCCCGAGCGAAGCGAGGGATCTGCATCTTGCGGCGAACTGCAGATCCCTCGCTTCGCTCGGGATGACAACTTAAGATAACCGTGCCCAAGGGCATGTTACATCATGCCCGCAATCTCCCGAATCCAAATCGCTTTTGCAGCTCCCGCAGGCGCCTGCAAAGCGGCCGGAACCGCAAAACCCCGCATCCAGATCAGCCCGCCGCCTTCGGCGACCGCAACCGGCCAGAGTTTTTTCTCCGCTCCGCTTGCATGACGGTCACTTAACAGCTCCTTCACCTTCTTTGTCGCCGCCGTACGCGCCGGCCAGAAACGATCTCCCGCCCGCCAGTTGCGGATCAGAACCTCCTTCGGCATGCGCGCCAGGTCCAGCAACTCGCCGCGCTTATCTTCCGGAAGGCCATTCGCCTCCACCACACGAGCTTCGATTCGAGTACCCAGTTCGCGAACCTCCACCGCGCCCGGCACCAGTAAAGCGTACTGATAGTCTGCCGCCTCGTCGCGGCGGTTGGAAGTTTCCAGTTCCAACACGAGGTCGTGCCGTCCAGGTTGCGAATTTTGCCTGACAAGATTCCACCCGCCGGGCAGTTCCAGTTTCTTGCCCGCCGCTCCTCGATTTAACGATCCGCGCGCCAGTTCCAGCGCCTCCTCGATCAGCCGGAACGAGACGGTCAAATCTGGCGCATTCATTTCCAGCCATGCGCGGACCAGTCGTCGCTGGGCCGCCAGCGGAAGGGCCAACAGCGGCGTCACTGCAAGTCCTGGTTGAGACGCGGCTTGCCGCGTCTCAGCAGCGCCACCGCCCTCGCCCCGAATCTCCGGATGCACTCGCTCCCAATGCTCCTCCTCGGCTCTCGCAATTTCCGCGAGCTCGCCCATGTGTTCGATCGCGGTCTCGCCAAATTCTTCCCCGATGAGCGGCAGCAGCCGATGCCGAACGCGATTGCGAAGGAAGGCAAGGTCGCGATTCGACGAGTCCTCGCGCCAGCCCTGACCCAGCTCGCGCAGAAATTCCTGCAATGCAGCGCGCCGGAAGCCGAGCAGCGGCCGCACTAACTCGCCAAACGCGTGCCCCTCGTCTTCGAAAACAATTCGCGGGTGAATGCCCGAAAGTCCTCGAATGCCGGTACCACGAAAGATACGCAGCAGCACGGTTTCCGCCTGATCGTCGAGCGTGTGCGCCGTGGCAATTTTCGTAACTCGACCCTCGCGCGCGAGTTGGCGAAAAAAACCGAAGCGCAGTTCACGCGCGGCCGCCTCGACACCGGAACGAATGCCGGGAGTATTACTGCCGTCAACCGGCGCGTCCCGAACATGCAATTCCAGCCCGTGCTGCCGCGCCAACTTCGCGACGAACCGCTCGTCCTCGTCCGACTCTTCTCCGCGCAGCTTGTGATTTACATGCGCAACCGACAGCACGATCCCTAACTCGGCGCGCAACTCCAGCAGCAGGCAAAGCAAAGCCACAGAATCCGCGCCACCTGAAACCGCCACCGCCAGGCGGTCCCCCGCCCGAATCGACTGCTGCTTCCGAATTGTCTTCAACAGCCGTTCCGTCAGCCCCTGCACGGAGAAATGGTACAGCAGGAATAAAGTTCCCAGTTCTCAGTTCTTAGGGGCAGCGGATTGGCGGGTACTGGGATACTGGCAACCGAGTACCAGCAACTGCTATCCTGAACGCAAATGTGTAGACCTTCTCGCTGGATTGCAAGATTTCTGCTGCTGGTCATGCTCGCCCCGGCCTTCGGGCCGCTGGCGATGGCCCGTGCTGCCCAGCCGGGAGCAATGCACTGCATGCGCCAGCCGGTATCCGGGCACCCGGCACAGCCTGCGATGCAATGCCATCATGCGATTGCACAGTCGAAACCGCCATCATCAGAGGCCTCATTTCAAGGCGTCAATAACTGCTGCCCGAACCACGATTGCTGCTGCCGCTTAGCCACCGTGGAATGGGCACAGCCCGCCGCCAGTCTGCTCTCTTTCTTAAGCCTTCTGATCGAACCCGCGCGTGCGTCGCAAAGCATGATTCTCCTCTCAAGCGACATCTCCGGACACGATTCCGCCCGCGCTCCTCCTCATAGCTAACCCTTGCCTAGTCCTGAAAATTAGCGCCTGTTGCGCACTGCAGCAGCGCCCCTGGCCCCTAAAGGGGCGTCCGATTTCGCAAATCTGCGGCATCGCTGAAGCGATGCCCTGATACGAAACCGGATTGTTCCGCTGCCTGCAAAGGCATGCGGATGGCGATTCTGCTTACGAGCGCAATCTGGCCGAAGAGAACCGCCACAGAACTTGAGGACCTAAAGAGGACACGAAATTATGACTCGCCCCAAGCTGCTAGCATTTGCCGCTTTGCTATTGATATCGATCACCCCCGCAGCGTTCGCCAACATCTATGGCGCCATCCGCGGCGTGGTGCATGACCCGCAGCATCGTCCCATCCAGAACGCCATGGTGATGCTCAGAGCAAAGTCTTCGGACTGGGCCAAAAGCGCCACCACCGACGCCAACGGCGAATTCCAGCTCAACGCTGTGCCGCTCGGCGATTATTCCGTCAGCGTCGCCAGTGAGGGCTTCGCGCAAACTTCGCAGGACGTCACTGTCATCTCGGGATCTGTGCCGGTCGTGCACTTTCTTTTGAAGGTCGCAACGGCTAGCGCCAACGTCACTGTCTCGGGCGAGCCCGAGGTGGCCCCGACCGATTCCGCCACTCCCACCACCCTCGTCAGCCGCCTCGATATCGAGCGCACTCCCGGGGCCGAGCGCACCAACAGCATGGCCATGATTACCAACTATGTGCCGGGCGCGTACGTCACCCACGATCAGTTGCACATTCGCGGAGGCCACCAGACCAGCTGGCTGGTGGACGGCGTTCCAGTGCCCAACACCAACATTGCGTCCAATCTTGGACCACAATTCGATCCCAAAGACATCGACTACATGGAAGTGAATCGCGGGAGTTACGGCGCTGAGTTTGGCGACAGGACGTATGGCGTGTTCAACGTCGTGCCGCGCTCCGGATTCGAACGCAACAATCAGGCCGAACTGGTTCTTAGCGCGGGCAACTTCAATCAAACCAACGACTCGTTCAGCTTCGGCAGTCATACCCAACGCTTCGCGTACTACGGGAGCGTCAATGGGAACCGAAGCGACCTCGGCTTGCAAACACCCGTTTCGAAAGTGATCCACGATGCGGCCAATGGTTACGGCGGTTTCGCGTCATTTATTTTCAACACCGATCCTTCTAACCAGCTGCGGCTCGTAACCTCGTTGCGCAAGGACTACTACCAGATCCCGTACGATCCTTTTCCCAACGACCTTGAAAATGGGTCGATCCCGGGAAATAACTTTATGCCGCAATATCCGAGCATCGGCCTGCGCGATGGCAACCATGAAACCGACGCGCTGGTGAATTTCTCCTGGGTACACACCTTCAATTCCAAGGCGTTGCTGACGGTGTCACCCTTCTATCACCACAACGACGCCAATTATGACAGCTCACCCGCCGATGTCCCGCTCGCCACAACCGATCACCATGCCTCGACCTACGCCGGTGGGCAAGTCAGCTTCGCGGCGAACCTGGCAAAGAATGATCTGCAAGCCGGCTTCTACGGCTTTCACCAAAACGACAACCAGTTCTTTGGAATCATCTTCAACAGCGGCACCCCCCCGCCTCCTCCTCTGGCTGAGAGCGACCCTGCTTCTGGCGGGTTAGAAGCTTTCTTCATTGACGACAAATTCAAACCATTCTCGTGGCTGACGCTCACGGCTGGAATGCGCCCGACACACTTTAGCGGTGGGCAGACGGAGAATGCCATCAGCCCTCGCTTTGGCGCAACCCTGACGATTCCCCACTTGAATTGGACCTTCCGCGCCTTCTATGGCCACTATTTCCAAGCTCCGCCTTTACTCACGGTTGGAGGCTCTTTGGAGGGATTTTGTACTGTGAACAATTGCAGGTTCCTTCCTCTTCGGGGCGAACGCGACGAAGAACATCAGTTCGGAGTCACCATCCCCTATCACGGGTGGGTACTCGACGCCGATAACTTCCAGACCAACGCGCACAATTTCTTCGACCATAGCTGCATCGGATCGGGACTGTGTTTGCCCATCACGATTGACAGGGCCAAAATCCGCGGCTGGGAACTGACGCTCCGCTCTCCGCGCATCGCCCACCGTGGACAAATACATCTGGCGTACTCCAATCAGGTCGCCGATGGCAAACTGCCAATCACGGGCGGCTTGACGAATTTCGCTCTGCCCACCCCGTTCTTCGCCCTCGATCACGATCAGACCAACACGCTCAACATCGGCGCCGACGTTTCTCTGCCGTGGCGCTCCTACGCATCGACCAACGTCTACTACGGCTCCGGCTTCAGTAACGCGTTCCCCGGGAGCCCTTATCCTGGACGCCATTTGCCCCAGCACACCACGTTCGATCTGTCTCTCGGCAAGGACTTCGGAGAGCGTGTTTCCGCCTCGCTGAACGCCCTGAACGTGGCCAACCGCCGCGTGAACCTCGACAACAGCCAGACGTTCGGCGGTTTTCATTGGAACAACCCGCGCGAGATCTATGTCGAACTGCGTTACCGGTTCCACTATTGAGGGGTGAGTCCGCTGGGAGGAAGGCCGCGCGACAAATGAGCTGGCCGCCTCCGCCTAAACCCATGATTCCAGGAGATCGAGGGAGAGACACCGTGAAACCAAACCGCGACCCAGAGGGCGTTTGCTTTTCCAGGCAACCACGAACTGATGGCTCACATCTGCCGGCTTGGCTGCATCGAACTAATTAGAGAAGAACGGCGAGCAAGAATAGCTAGGTCCGTTTGACGCTGTTCCGGACGCTCCGTATAATGCAGAGCGTCCACACCCTGATCACCACGCGTGCGGTCCGTGTGAAGAAGGCCGGGCGTCGTATGCGCCTTGCGCTCGCTGCGCCGGTTTTCAGGTTTATGTTTCAGGACTACGACCAATAAGCTCGGGTTGCGATCAGTTTCGTTGAGCCCAGCGAGCTGAAGCTTCCGGCATTTCCGAAAAATCCGAAGGAGTTCAAAGGATCCAATGATTAAGAAGTTTGTGATTAAGAAGTCTGCGTGCGTCACCGTGGCCGTAGTGTTCGGCCTTTCCCTAATCGCTCTGGCCCAGGCCGACGCGGCTGCCAGTTCTCCCGCCGCGGCTGCTGCCACCACACCCAACGCTCCCTCCGCTGCTGCTGCGGCCGCAGCCAAGATCAATGGCACCAAAATCGGCACCCTCAACGTCGAACAGGCGATCTTCGCCTCCAATGAAGGACGGCGCGATTTCGAAGCGCTCGCCAAAAAGTTTGAACCTAAGCAGAACGAACTGAAAGGCTTGGCGGACGAAATCGACGGCCTCAAGAAGCAGCTCAGCGCCCAGCAGGACAAATTGAATGAGGACGCGCGCGACAAGCTGGTAAAGCAGATCGAGGCGAAGCAGAAGAGCTTTGATCGCTCCACGCAGGACGCGCAGGAAGATTTCCAGAACCAGCAGGGCGAGATCGGAAACAAGATTCTGACCAAGATGGCACCCTTGATTCAGAAATACGTTGCCGACAATGGTTACGGTCTCATCTTTGACACTTCTCAGGCTTGGCCTCGCGGCCCTGTGATGGTGTCTGGACCGGCGATGGACATCACGCTACCGATCGTTGAAGCCTACAACGTTCAATCCGGTGTGGCGGCGCCAGCGGCGGGTAGCGTGGCTCCCAAGCCCGCAAGGCCAGCAACGTCTCCCGCCAGCAAACCCGCTGCGCCTAAGGCGCCGGCGACCACTCCGCCGAAACAGTAGCGACACCGCTCGGATAGTTTCAGTTCCAAATTATCTTTTGAGACCGCGTGCAAACGCGGTCTTTTTTGTCTGTCCAGCTTGTGGAGAGCCGGCTTGAATCTCCCCGCATCGCTCAGGATCAAATCGCAAGGCGCAGGTGTCTGTACGGAATAACGGGGCCCGTTCCGGAGGACACATTATGTTCAGCACACTCGAAAGCAACTGGGACCACTCCGCCCGGCGAGGATGGACTACACTCGCATCCTTCGCCATGCAAGCTCTTGGCCTGAGCTTGCTGCTCGCGATCCCGTTGGTGTGGGTTCAGCGGCCGCCGCAATTGCATTGGCTGGAGCGGCTCGTTTCGCCCACAGCACTCACCCCACCCGCAGCAACACAGGCTGCGCACACGCATTCTGCGGCCACTGCAGTCAGCAGCCTGCCCCAACGACCGTTCATCGCGCCGCGATCGATCCCTCGTCACGCCGGGGTAATCAACGATGCGGACTCGGTTCTTCCGGCGCCGGACTTCCCCACCATTGGCACTGGATCGGGTCGCGGATCAGGCGACGGCGTTGCGCATGGCCTCGGAGACAGCATCCCCGTGGTAATCCCGGCGCACCCAGTCGCCGCCAAGCCCATGCCGGTCTCGCACTGGGCCGAGGGCAACATTATCTATCGCGTCCAGCCCAGCTATCCACCTATCGCACGCCAGGCGCGCGTTCAGGGCACGGTCGAGTTGCGGGCGATCATCAGCAAGGCAGGGACGATCGAGAATCTGGTCGTGGTTAGCGGGCACCCGATGCTGGTCAAATCCGCGATTGAAGCGGTCCGGCAATGGCGGTACCGCGCGTATCTCCTGAACAACGAGCCCATCGAAGTAGAGACCGAAATCACGGTGAACTTTGTGTTGTCGGGCAGTTGAAGTCATTAGTTACTATCGGCACTTAACAGCGCGACGCGTGCGGTCACTATAATCGGCTAGGTGAACGCCCCACGCCCCGATTTGTCGAAGATGCCGGAAATCCGCTCGCTGATTCTCGACGGCCGGACTTGGGCGGAGGTTTCTCTCGGAGCGCTGGGACAAAATTTTCACGCGATCCAGAACCACGTCGGAGCAGGCGTCACCATTTGTGCCGTGGTCAAAGCCGACGGTTACGGCCACGGGGCAGTGGAGTGCGCGCGGGCGCTCGAATCCGAGGGCGCGCGGTGGCTGGGCGTGACCGATGCCGCGGAAGGCCTGGCGCTCCGGGGCGCCGGCGTCACGGCGCGCATCCTGCTGATGACAGGAATCTGGAAGGGCGAGGAAGACGGAATCGTCGCCCAGAATCTCACTCCCACGATCTGGGAACCTTGGCACATCGAGTTGCTCGAACGCGCGGCGCGGAAGCGCCAGAGCGATCTTCCGTTACATCGTTTGCCCGTACATCTGAAAATCGACACGGGCATGAACCGTCTTGGAGCGTCGAAGGAAGCGTTGCCGCGTTTGTGCGAGATGTTAGGCAAATGCGAACACCTGACTCTTGAAGGAGTGAGCACGCATTTCGCGTCGGCGGAAGTGCTCGACTCCGAAGATGCTGTGCGCCAGATGAAGCGCTTTGAAGAGGGACTTGCGGTGTTGCGGAATTGCGGGCTCCGGCCGCCGCTGGTTCACATGGGAAATTCCGCCGCCATGAGCGCGCGGCCGGAGACCTGGAAGACAATGGTGCGTCCGGGAATCGCACTCTACGGTTATTCGCTGGCCTTCACGCGTGGCGGCGAGCCTGCGGCCGTCGCGCCGCTAACGCTGCGTCCGGTACTTTCGTGGAAAACGCGCGTGCTGACAGTAAAGGAGGTTGCGGCGGGACAAGCGGTCGGCTACATGGGCACCTTCGTGACCAAATCGCGGAGCCGCATCGCAGTGCTGCCCGTCGGTTACGCGGACGGTTATCCGCGGCTGCTATCGAATCGCGCGCGAGTGATCGTGCGCGGCGAATACGCGCCGGTGGTGGGACGCGTCTCAATGGATCTGACGATCGTGGATGTCAGCCACATAAGCGGCGTCGCCGTGGGGGATGAAGTCGTCTTGATCGGCCAGAGCAACAGCAAGAGCGTGGACGCCGTAGAACTGGCGCGTTGGTGCGAGAGCGTGCCTTACGAAATTCTGTGCGGATTGTCGCAGAGGGTGCCGAGGGTTTACCTCTGAGCCGTCAGCACTCAGCATTCAGCCGTCAGCATTCAGCCATCAGCCAACATGGTTTGTATCACGGTATCGCTTTAGCGATACCGTAAGTCCTTCGAAATGAGATCTCCCTCCAGGGCTGGCCTCAGACAACTACTGAATGCTGAGTGCTGACTGCTGAGTGCTAAATCCCGCCATTAAGCTGACGCAAGTCGCCAATATACGCCCTGTTATTGTATTTCTAAAGGATTGATGCCCTCGCGCTACGCTCAATGGATGTACGACTGGGAGACCCGGCTCACGTCGGTGGACAATAATCGCGTGGTGCGTCCGCTCGACTGGGGGCTCGATTGGACACAGAGCTGGCCCGGCCGCAACGGCGGTCCTTCTGGACAAAGCTCCGGGCATGACTCGGGACGGGGCTCGCGCGAGCTGCTCGAATATTTTTCGCGTTTCAACGATCGCATCGTCCAGACGAGCGACGACTTTTACTCTTACCTGAAGCCCGTGGATTTCCGTTTGGAGCGCCGTGAGGTTCAGGTCTTCAGCACGCGCGAAATGCCGGACCCGCGCCTCGAAAAAAAAGTTAGTGGGACGCATGCGGAGTTTCTGCGCTTTACCTCGCCGGTGGTAACGCCTTTCCCCGACAATAATCTGGTGAATGCGCGCTGGTTTCCGGCCCGCGGACGCCGCGCCGTGGTTCTGCTGCCGCACTGGAATTCCGATGCGCTCTCCTACAACAGCCTCTGCCGGGTGCTGAACTGGATGGGGATCGCAGTGCTACGGCTGAGCATGCCGTATCACGACATTCGCCGTCCGGCGGAGATCGACCGCGCCGACTATGCCGTTTCCGCCAACATTGGGCGCACGCTCGATTCGGTACGCCAGGGCGTGATCGATGTCCGCTGTTGTCTCGACTGGCTGGAATCGCAGGGTTACAACCGGCTCGGCATCGTCGGGACGAGCCTCGGGTCCTGCTACGCGTTTATCGCCACCGCGCATGATCCGCGGATTCAGGTGGCTGCGTTCAATCACGCTTCGACTTACTTTGCCGACGTGGTGTGGCACGGGCAGTCCACGCGCCATATCCGTGAGGGACTGGAAACGGCCATCGATTTGGAGAATCTGCGGCAGGTGTGGCGCGCCGTCAGTCCGATGGTGTACTTCGACAAATTTTCGCGCTGGCCGCGCCGCTCGCTCATTATCTATGCGAAGTACGACATGACGTTCCTGCCGGAATTTTCGGAGCAGGTGGTCGAGCAGTTCGAGAAGCACCAACTGGATCACAAAGTCGTCGTGCTCCCCTGCGGGCATTACACCATGGGAGAGACGCCGTACAAATACATGGATGGGTGGCAGCTGGCGAGTTTTCTGCGGACGGCGTTCGAGTAGTTTGGCTGCGGCCAGCTTCCGGTTTGCGACCATCCGCCCAGAAACCGATCGCGATGCCTCCGACGAGCCAACTCTTAGCCCCGCCAACTATCGGTCAGATCCTTTCAGGCGGCGAGTAATGTGATCATCGCCGACCCGGCCTTGCGCGCAACCGCCCCCACGAGCCGTTCGTAATATCGTTTCGCATCGCGCCGGACGGAGTTCGAGATACTTGCGGTGCTTGCCCCTGAGGAGCGGTCGTCTCCACCATGACTGTAGTCGCAGCCCTCGACGCCAAAATGATTCTCGTCGCACGGGTCAGCGGAACGGAGCGTTTGTCGCCGTTCGAATCCGCTGCTGAAGCTGCTGAAGTCGAGTTCTCAATTGAAGCCGCAACCTGTCCCGAGATCGACATAACGGGAGAACCTGTTGGAACACTGAAAGTAACCCGGTTTTATTGCCGTCTTCCCGCTGGGACAGGCCGTTGAAACCTTGGCCGCACAACTGTAATAGCTGTATGCAGTGCAATAGCCGGTCAGTTTCCCACCAGACACCCCGCAATATCCTTTATAGTGCCCGTAGAGTGGGCCCAGCAATTGTTCGCCTTCTAAATCGACGCTGCCAGTGTTGGCAGAAGACGTTTGCTCCGCAACAGGCGTCCGTACGTTCCCGGAGACAAGAGTCCGCTGACCCACTCGGGAACGAAAACGATTCAACATTCCCGCGGGCATGCGGCTGGGTGGGGTCGCGGCTGCCGGACGTTGGGTAGCGGGTGGCGCAGTCTGTTGCAGCGTCGCGGCATCCACCATGCTGTAGTCGCAGCCCTCGACGCCCGGATGATTCTCGTCGCAGGGAGTCAGCACGAACGCGTGGATGTCGCCGTTGGAGAAAGTTCCGATGGCGGCAATTTCTCCGGGGTCGTTGACATAAGCCGCCCAGTTCAGTTGTAGACCAGGGTTCGGAGGGATCAGGCTGTTTAAGTCGGCCATAGGCTCGCCGTCTTCCGACAGGGAGGCGTGGTAGCCGGGGATGAAAATGTCTTGGCAATCCCACCCGAACCCCACGATCTGGTGCCTTGAATTAATGGCATCCGCTACGCTGCAGGGATCGTTGTCAGGCGCCCCCAGATCGGTCATGACCCCGTTCTTCCAAAGAAACGCGTGCGCCGGCGTAAACGCGTCGCAACCCACTCCGTCGGGCAAATTCGCCGCGCCGACCACCTCCCCGGCATCGTTGACAAAGAAGGCTTGTCCGCTGTCTCCTCCCAGGGTGCCGAGGTCTCTCATGCCTCCCTTCTTATCCCAAAGAAACGGGTGGCAACTCTGATCCCCAGCCAAGTCCGAAGAGCCGGCGACCTGACCGCGGTTGTTGAGAGAAAACGATTTACCGAATGTGCCACCCAGGGTGCCGAGGTCCACCATCCTGCCGTCTTCCCAAAGGAACGGGTCCATGGTGGGAGCTCCCGTCGAAGAATTCACTGTTGTGTTGGTGAAGGACCACCCGCCAATCTGTCCACGGTCGTTGATGAAGAAAGCAGCGCTGTCGGTGCCACCGAGAGTGCCCAAGTCCTGCAGCGCCCGGGACTTCGTCCAGCGAAACGCATGCACTTGGGTTGCTCCAGAGATGAGGAAAACGCCAGTGTAAGGGTCGGGAATCGCGTTCAGAGCCGCTCCGGCCACCTGGTCCCGGTTGTTGACAGCGTTCGCGGAGCTGTCGTTTCCCCCAAACGTCCCTAAGTCGTCGATGGAGCCGTCCTCTCCCCAGAGAATCGCTTCAAGTGCCGGACCGCCGGTCAGGGGGTCGATTCCGTTTTCCGATATTCCTGTAACCAGCCCGTTATCGTTTACCCACCCAGGGATGCTGCTGTTAGAGCCAGGGAGAGCGCCCAAATTGCTGACTACGCCATCCTGCCACTTAAAGGTGGAAGAGACATAGCAGTCGAAGTTAAAGTTAATGCATAAGGGATCGAGGGTGGGAGTGTCGGCACTACCGACCGCTACCCCGCTGTTGTTCAGGAGTCTGACCTCTGGAGAGGGCAAGACAAAGCTGCTATTGGGTCCGCCGAACGTGCCCATGTCGTTGAGCTGGTAGTGATGGTATTGATGGTGGTGATCTGATTTTGTTTTATTTTGCGCGGCCAGCGAAACTGGCATGGCCAAAGCGAACAGCGTCATTGCGATGATGCCGGTCAGTCTTAGGGATTTCATGCGCACTTCTCCTTTTGGGTTGATCGGCGCGCCGGCTATGTCGGGGCTCGGTGGGGAAGTGCCGACCGCGATTCGAGGCCCAACTGTGAACCGGTTGGCCTTCGTCCGTCAATGACCTGGAGGTGACCTGAGATGACATGTTGGGGACATGCCGTAAATATCTTGTGTTCTTCAAGATGACGCTCCGGGCGTTTTGCCGTGTATGGTGGACGAGGCGAATGCTAAACTCTTCCATCGTTCGCGATGGCGCCATGGCAAAGCCCGAAGGGTTCAAGCAGACCGTGGGTTTCGGAAAGTTCGAACTTGATCTGCGCACGCGAGAACTGCGGAGCAACGGCCGGAACTTGACCCTCCAGGACCAGCCTTTCGAGATTCTGGCTGCGCTGCTGGAACGTCCCGGCCAGTTAGTGACCCGCGATGAACTGACCAAGAGGCTCTGGTCTTCAGACACCTTTGTAGATTTTGAGCACAGCTTGAACAAGGCTGTGAATCGATTGCGCGAGGCGCTGGAGGACTCGGCCGAGCACCCTTCCTTTATAGAAACTCTGCCCCGGCGGGGGTATCGTTTCATTGCCCCGGTGGAATCAGCGGCCTCCGGTGGAGGCGGTGCCGCCGTACACCAGCCCGCAGCCAAACCTGCGCCTGCGCGTCGCTTCTTGTTCCCTCTCGGAATTGTTCTCAGTCTGGCGTGCCTGCTGGCCGCGTGGTCGTGGATTCGCCATCGCGACGCCAAGTCACATGAACCAGCTTTTCAGCGGCTCAGTTTTGGCCGGGGAACGATTCTGTCGGCACGCTTTACTCCGGACGGACAGAGTGTCGTCTACGGAGCTAGATGGGACGGAAAACCGTTCCAACTTTTCTGGACGAGGACGGGCAGTCTCGAGTCTCGGTCACTCGGAGTGGAAGCCGATATTCTCGCGATCTCCCCCTCGGGAGAGATGGCGATCTTGCTGAATCCACGTTTCGGCATCGCTAGCCGCCAGGGCACGCTCGCGCTGATGTCTCTCACCGGCAGCGGACCCCGCAAGCTGCTCGACAATGTTCAGGATGCCGATTGGTCCCCGGATGGTTCGAAACTGGCGGTTACACACTACGTCGGTGGTCGTTGCGCCCTCGAGTTTCCGGCGGGAAGGGTTTTGTATGAGACCACGGGAGGAGCGTGGCTGAGCGATCCCCGCGTCTCTCCCCATGGGGATCGGATTGCGTTTCTGGAACATCCGCTGGGAAGAGATGATTATGCCGGCTTTGCGGCGGTGATCGACCTGGCTGGCAACAAAAAGACCCTGTCCCAGGAGTTCCAAGGTATTTCCGGAATGGCTTGGGACCCGGCAGCCGATGCCATCTGGTTTTCCGGGGATGAACCAGCTCCGGGTGGCCCAGGAGCATTGTTCAAGGTAACGACTGCGGGACAGCAACTCTTAGTCCGGCGGGAGTCCAGCTATCTAAGTGTGCACGATGTGTCTCGGGATGGGCGTCTGCTGCTGACACGCGACGCCGGTCGCGGTGAGGTGTTCGGGCGTATCTATCCGGAGACTCAGGAACGCGAACTCGGCTGGCGTAATAATTCTTTTGCCTCCGATCTCAGTGCAGACGGAGCCACCCTTTTGTTATCCGTGCAAGGAGAATCGTCTGGTTCGGGTTATGAGGTATATCTTCGCAAGACCGACAGTTCACCAGCGGTCCGCTTAGGCGACGGTCTCCCGCAGCGGTTTTCGCCTGATGGCAAGTGGGCGCTGACGGTCTATCCCTGGGGTATACGGCCGACATCAGCACCGCAATTGCTTCTCTTGCCCACCGGAGCAGGCCAACCTGTCACGTTAACTCACGATGCCATCTCCCACCATTTTGCGACCTTGCTCCCTGATGGAAAAACGCTTTTATTTGAGGGCAGCGAACCTGGACATGCGCTGCGGAATTGGGTTCAGGATATACCCGGTGGGAAACCGTTGCCCATCACTCCAGAGGGTACGGTAGGAAAGTGGCTATCACCGGACGGCAAACTGCTGGTGGCAGCTGATCCGGGGCAGAAATTCTGGCTTTACCCAACGGGCGGCGGCAAGCCTAAAGCGCTTTCCGGCATTGAGCCTGAAGACGAAACAATTCGCTGGAGTGCTGACGGTAAGCATCTGTTTGTTGCGAACTACGGTATTATCCCGGTCAAGGTTTATCAAATCGAAGTCCTCACTGGCCGCCGGCAACTCGTTTACAACTTGGCCCCAAGCGATCTCGCTGGACTATGGAACATCTGGCCAGTTCTTATGACGCCCGACGGCAAGTCCTATGTTTATTCCGATTACAAGATGCTCTCTGATTTGTATGTCGCCAGTGGATTGAGGTAGGTAACCGTCATGTCGCGGATTGACGGCATTTCCGACACCTCGGCTGTTGTTCGCGAGGGACGGGCAACCTGAAATTGATCCATTACAAACATAGTCCGCCGCCTTTCGCGGACAGGAGTGTCCGTGCCACAGTAAAATAGCTTCCGGTCCCTAACCGGGTATCAAACTATGAAAAATTCTGATATGTCCCGCCCGCTCTATGAAGTTGATCCGCAGATTGCCAATGCTATCGACAACGAAACTCGCCGCCAGCACGAGGGGCTGGAGCTGATCGCTTCGGAAAACTTTGTGAGCGAGGCTGTGCTTGAGGCGGCCGGGTCCGTGTTCACCAACAAGTATGCGGAAGGGTATCCCGGCAAGCGCTATTACGGCGGATGCGAGTTTACCGACGTGGTAGAAGAACTGGCGCGCGAACGGGCGAAGAAACTTTTTGGCGCGGAAAATGCCAACGTGCAGCCGCACTCGGGATCGCAGGCCAATCAGGCCGCTTACTCGGCCGTGCTGAAGCCTGGCGACACGATTCTCGGTTTGAATCTGGCTCATGGCGGGCACCTCACGCATGGGCACCCTCTGAATTTCTCTGGCAAGACATACAAGATCGTTCCCTACGGGGTAACCAAGGAAACGGAGACGATTGATTATGACGACCTGGAAAAGATCGCCGTGGCGGAGCGCCCGAAGCTGATTATTGGTGGCGGCAGCGCTTATCCGCGGATCATTGATTTCGCCCGCATGCGTCAGATTGCCGACAAAGTTGGCGCGCTCTTTCTTGTCGACATGGCGCACTTCGCGGGACTGGTCGCCGGTGGAGCGCATCCATCGCCCGTGCCGCACGCGCACATTGTGACTTCGACCACGCACAAGACGCTGCGCGGGCCGCGCTCGGGCATGATCCTGAGCACGCAGGAATTTGCGGCGGCGATCGATAAGACCGTCTTCCCCGGAATGCAGGGCGGGCCGCTGGTGCACATCATTGCGGCCAAGGCGGTGTGCTTTCTCGAGGCGTCGCAGCCGAGCTTCCGCGAGTATGCGCGGCAGATTGTGGCCAATGCCAAAGTGATGGCCGATACGCTGGCCGCCGATGGCTATCGCATCGTCTCCGGTGGAACCGACACCCACCTCATGCTGGTAGACGTGTTTGCGAAGGGCATGCTGGGGAGCGAGGCTGAGAAGGCTCTCGGCGATGCCGGCATTACGGTCAACAAAAATGCGATTCCGTTTGATACGAATCCGCCGATGAAACCTAGCGGCATTCGCATTGGCACTCCGGCGGTGACTACGCGGGGAATGAAAGAAGCGGAGATGCGGCAGATTTCGCACTGGATCGCCGAGGCGCTCAATCATCGGGCGGACGCCGCGGTGCTGGGGAAAATCCGCAAGCAGGTGCTGGGGCTGGCAGAAGAGTTCCCCCTTTATACCGAGCGGCGGGCGCGGGCCCAGGCGGAAGTTCGGGCTTAGGAGGCGCAAAGCGAGACGGGCAAGCCCGTCTCTACCATTGGTTTCGATCCGATCTCTGTGAATTCCCTGTGTTCCCTATCCTCCCTGTGGTTAAATTCAGGTTGTGAAAGTAGCCATCGACATCCGCCGCATGACGGAATTCGGGGTGGGCACTTATATCCGGAATGTCGTCCGTACGCTGGCGCGCCTCGACCGCGATAGCCAATACTTCCTCATCGGATCGCTGGCGAAGGTGGCGGAATGTGGCCCGCTGCCGCCAAACTTCCACGCGGTGGAGCTGACCGGGCGCGACGACACACTGAAGGCGAATCTCGCTTTCCGGGCGATCGTGCGACGGCTGGAGTGCGACGTGGTTCACGTTCCGCACCTGTTCTGGATTCCGCGCGGCCTAAGTTGTCCCTATGTTCTAACCGTGCACGACCTGTTGGATCATATGTATGGATCGCGCAACGCTTCCAGTTTGCGCCGCAGCCTGCACTTTTATCTGACGCGGCGCGTGTTGCGCAAGGCTGCGCGCGTGATCGCGGTATCACAATTCACCAAGAACGAAATCGAAAAACTGCTGGCTATTCCGGATGAGCGCATCGAGGTGGTATACAACGCGATTGACGAACGCTTTCTGCACGGACATGCCACCGAAGCGGATCGCGAACTGATTGCTCAGCGCTATCTGGTGAACTATCCGTTCATTCTTTATGCGGGCGCGATTCGGCCACATAAGAATGTGGTACGCATCATCGAAGCATTTTCGGCGCTAAAGAGCGAGCTTCAGAAGGAGCAGCAGTTCCCGGACCTGAAGCTCATCATCATCGGAGACGATCTTTCGAGTCATCCGCGGCTGCGGCGCACCGTGGTGCGCAGCGGCGTGCAGAACGACGTGCGTTTTCTGGGATTCGTGCCCATCGAAGTGCTGCGCATTTTTTATGATGTAGCCAAGATTTTTGTGTTTCCATCGCTTTACGAGGGATTTGGGCTGCCACCACTCGAAGCTATGGCCCACGGAACTCCTGTGGTCACGTCGAACACGTCGAGCCTGCCGGAAGTTGCGGGCAACGCGGCGTTGCTGGTGAATCCGGAAAACGTGTTTGAGATTCGGCGGGGTTTGCAGCGAGTGCTCCTTGATCCTGTACTCCGCGCGCAAATGAAGCAACGCAGCTATGAGCAAGCGCAGCGATTTTCCTGGACCAGTTCGGTGTCGAGAATCCTTGAGATTTACCGTGAAGTGGCGGGCGACCGTGTTCCTCGCGGGGTCGCCGCGGATTGAGGCGGTTGTCGCTCCCGTATAATGAGAATTTCCGCGATGAATTTCGGCGCCACGCCCAATCTCGAACAGCCGACAATTGAGACTGTGACAATGACCCGTCCGAACGGGTTGCTCTCGGACTGGCGGATTTCCGTGCTGGTGTTGATTGCGCTGTGGGCCGTCATCTACATGGCGGGACTCTCCGGGCCTGCCTTGCTCGACGATGCCGACACGGTACACGCCGAGGCCGCGCGCGAAATGGTGCAACGGCACGACTGGGTGACGCTGTACGCCAATGGCGTCCGCTATCTGGAAAAAGCTCCGCTCATGTATTGGGGCGTGGCAACGAGCTACACGCTGTTCGGCGTCAGCGAGTGGAGCACCCGCTTCCCGCTCATGCTGGGCGTGCTGGCGATGATTCTTTCCACGTACGGTTTAGGACGCTGGGTCTTAGGCAGCGAAGGCGGATTCGATTCCGGGTTAGTGCTGGCAACCGCGCTCGGACCGTTTCTTTTTACGCGCTTTCTGATTCCGGACGTCGCCGTCGGTCTGTGGCTTACGCTGACGTTCTGGCTTTTCCTGATATCGCTTGAGCAAGCGAAGCCGGCGCGCTGGACCTGCTGGGGTATCGGCGCCATGTGCGCGCTCAACGTACTCACCAAGGGACTGATCGGGCTCGTATTTCCGATAGGAGCGATCGGGCTTTATCTGCTGCTGACGGGGAATTTGCGGCACTTGCTTAAGCTGCGTCTGGTTTCAAGCGCGCTGGTATTTTTCGCCATCGCTGCGCCATGGCACATTCTCGCCGCTCTCCGAAATCCGGCGCAGGGAAATGTCCGCGGGTTTCTGTGGTTCTACTTTGTCAACGAGCACATCTTGCGATTCTTGAACCGACGCGTCCCGCGCGACTACGATAAGGTGCCCCTGCTTCTGTTCTGGGCGCTTCTGGTTTTGTGGCTCATTCCGTGGACCGTGTTTCTTCCGCAGTCGCTGCAGGAAGTGCCACGGCGGTGGCGTGAGTTCCGAGCACAGATGACGCGGCGCCAGCGTGCGTACCTGTTATTTTTCTTGTGGAACGTGGTCATCGTGGGCTTCTTCAGCCTCTCGACGCGGCAGGAATATTACACGATCCCAGCGATTCCGGGGATGGCATTGCTGGTGGGCGGATGGCTACAACGGGAGAGAGCATCCGCCGCGGATACCCGGGAGCGGCGCAGCGGAATGATTTCGTCGGCGGTGTTGCTGGCAGTCGGCGTCATTATTGCGGTGGTTGGCTTTGCGTTGCTCTTTGTCTCGAAGGCGCCGGTTACGGGCACGGATCTCTCGGACCTGCTGCGAAAAAATCCGCAGGATTACGCGCTCTCGTTCGGGCATTTTCTGGATTTAACCCCGCAGGCGATGGGTGCATTCCGCGTGCCGCTGTTCGGCTTTTCACTCGCATTTCTGGTGGGAACGATTGCCAACTGGATTCTGCGCCGTCGCGGGCGGGCGGGAGCCGGGAATGTTGCGCTAGTGGCGATGATGGTGGTTGTGCTGGCGTCCGTGCGGATTGCGTTTGGCATCTTCTCTCCGATACTTTCGTCGAAGGATCTGGCGATGGCGATTCGCGAGCAGTACCGGCCGGGCGATCAGATTGTGCTGATAGGGCTGTATGAAAATGCGTCTAGTTTGAATTTCTACACTGGGCTGCGACTGCTTAGTTTGCACGCGCCCGGCGGAAACATGTGGTACGGGGCACAGTTTCCGGGGGCACCGCGGGTTTTCGAGACGCAGGCATCGTTTGTCGAGATGTGGCGTGGGCCGCAGCGCGTTTTCTTGTGGGCCGAAGAGGATGCACCGCCGGCGCTGCGCGGATTGACAAACTATGTGGTCGCGCGGCGGGGCGGGAAAATTATTTTTTCCAATCGGGCGGTGACGCAGGCCTCGCGATAGTCAGGCTGCCGTCTTTCAGATCGAAGACATCTCCTCGCCAATGGACGCGATTCCCCATAAAACTTGCGGCCCAGACGAACGGCACGAGCAGGTCTCGCAGGGGAAGCAGGAGAATGTAACGAAAAAACTGGTCATCGTTGAGCACGACGATCGACGCGACAGAGCCTACGGCCATGCGCGCAGCGAACGTTAACGCGAATAGTGCCCACGCCCACGCCGCCCCGCCTGCGGCTAGCAGCGTCACCAATGCCCATGGCAGGCCGAAGGTGAAAACCAATCCCGCATATCCCCGTCGGCGGGCGTCTCGAATGGTCCGCGACCAGCGGAGTTGATGACGGAAAAACTCCCGCAGCGTGTAGGCGGGCAGAAACGTGACGACGGTCGCCGCACTGAGTTCGACTTTCTTTCCCGTCGATGCGATGCGGCAGCCGAGTTCATAGTCGTCCGCCAGATAATCCAGCAAGGCTTCGAAGCCGCCGATGGCCTCGAGGTCACGGCGGCGAAAGGCGAGCGTTGAACCCAATCCGAAGTGCAATCCTCTTTCGAGAAACCTTGCGCTCAGAACCCCCGGAACAAAGTCGGTGCTGATGCCCAATGCTTCGAGGCGCGATTCAAGTGTCGGACAGGCAGTCGGGCTGGCGACACCGCGGTAAAGGCACGTCACCAGTCCCACAGAAGCGTCAGCGAGCGGCGTGATCACTTTGCGCAAATAATCCGCAGGGACACGGATGTCGCTGTCATTTACCAGGAGAAGTTCGTGCCGTGCCGCCGGCAGCATCTGCACCAGGTTGCTGACTTTGATGTTTGCCCCCAGAATCCGATCGCACACGACCAGCTCAATCGGAAGGTTCGGATATTTTGCCTGAAGCCTACGCACCACCTCTACGGCGGGATCGGCGGGATCGCTAACCCCGAAGATCAATTGAAATTTGGGATAATCCTGTTCGCAGTGGCTGGAGAAACTCTCCCAGATCTCGGGATCGACACCTTTCAAGGGCTTGAGGATGGAAACGGGGGGAAATTGGTTTTCCTGCAGCGGAGGCTGGTTGAGTTTTTTGCGCCTGTCGCTGATGAAACTCGCGATCGAGAGCGCGGAGAGAAAGTAGAAAAACAGACTGCCGACAGTTCCAATCGCGCCTATCGTTTCGAGCGCAGCTCTTAATGTGAAAGGCTGAGTGAATAGCGCCATCAGCAGCATGTTACTCGTAGCGCAGCGACTCAATCGGATCCAGGTTGGCCGCTTTCCATGCGGGATATATGCCGAAGACCAGGCCTACCGCGGCCGAGGCGACGAAGGCGAACATCGACCAGTACAACGACATGGTGGCCGGAAGCGATGGAAACGCCACCGGGACGATCGTAGTGATGAGCGCACCCAGCGCGAGCCCGATCACTCCGCCCACGGCGGTTAGCATCACGGCTTCGAGCGTGAATTGAACGAGGATGTCGCGCTTGCGGGCCCCCATGGCTTTGCGCACTCCGATTTCGCGCGTGCGCTCGGTCACTGACACCAGCATGATGTTCATCACGCCCACGCCGCCAACGATCAACCCGACACTCGAAACCGCGAACATGAAGATAAAGATCATGCTCGTAATCTGGTTCCAGAAATCGGAAAGCGAGTCCTGGGTAAAGACCGCAAAATTGTCGGGCTTTTCGGTGGGTACCCGGCGGCGCCGACGGAGCATCTCGCGCATCTCATCCATGGCCTTGGGCATGTCGTCGTGGGAAGTGGCTTTGACGCTGATCCAGTGCTGCTTGAGTTCGGGGTGCAGCTTGCGGAACGTCGCCAGCGGGAAGAAGACGATGTTGTCGTCGGGATTTTTCCCTCCGCCGAACACCGATTTGCGCTGGGCCGCGACACCGATCACGGTGAACATCTCGCCTTCGATGTTGATTTCTTTGCCCAGCGGCTGTTCGTGAGGGAAGAGTTCCGAGGCGGTGTCATGGCCAATGACGATCACCGGCGAGTGCCGCTCGTCATCGATGTCGCTGAACCAGCGGCCCGCATCCATATCCATGTCGTAAACGTCTTTGACCGCGGCGGTGTCGCCTTCGAGGATAGTCTGTTTCGCTTTGCGGTCTTTGTACTTTACCGCGTAGGTGCCCGTGCCGAACTCCGGCCGGAAGTAGCGCACACCGGCTGTGACCGCTTTCACATGCGGCAGGTCTTTCATCGCCATGGCATCGTCAAAGGTGAGTTCCTTGCGCGTGCGCACTTCTTCCGTCGGACGACCGAAAGTGAAAGGTTCAAGGTGGAAGGCAAAAATAATGTTGGAGCCCATGGTACTGACGACTTGGCGAACGTTGTCATTGAGGCCGCGCACAATCGACGAAATCCCGATGACGACGGCAACTCCAATCACGATGCCAAGCACGGTCAGCGACGACCGCAGTTTGTTGCTGCGGATCGTGTCCACGGCCATGTTGAGGCCTTCGCCGAGTTCGCCTTTGACTAGCATTGCAGCACAACCTTTTCACCGCCGAGACACGGAGTGCACCGAGAAACCCCGTTCTTCCTCTGTGGCTTTTCCCTGTGAACCTCTGTGTCCCCTGTGGTTCAAGGTCTCATGTCTCAAACCGCAGCGCCGCGATTGGATCCAGTACAGCAGCGCGTTTCGCGGGATACACGCCGAAAAAAATACCAACGCTCGCCGCTACGAATACTCCTGCCAATACTGCCCAGAGCTTAATCTCCGAGGGCATGCCGATTGCCAGCGTGACGACCTTAGCGAAGGTGATGCCGAACAGCACGCCGATCGCGCCGCCAAGAAGCGCCAAGGTAACGGACTCGATCAGAAACTGCAGCAGGATGTCACCACTGCGCGCGCCCATGGCCTTGCGGATGCCGATCTCCCGAGTCCGTTCCGTCACCGAAACCAGCATGATGTTCATGATCACGATGCCGCCCACCACCAGCGAGATGGCGGCGATTCCGATCATGGCATAAAAGAACGTTCCACTGAAGTTCGACCAGATACTCAACAGGCTGTCGTTGGTCTCAATGTCGAAATTGTCGTCGTCTCCAGGGTGGACGTGGCGGCGAGCGCGCAGGATGGCGCGCGTCTCATCCATCGCTTCTTCGAATCCGGCGCCGCTGGCAGCCGCCTTGCCCGAGATGCGGATACTGCTGTGGGAACCATTCTGTTTCTGAAACGCGGTGATCGGCATCAGCGCATAGTTATCCATGCTCTGGCCGAGCGTTTTGCCTTTGCGTTTGCCAACGCCGATTACACGATAGACCCAGCCATCGATGCGGAGTTCCTTGTTGATGGGATCCACGCCAGGTATCAGGTTATCCACGATGTCCGGTCCTACGACGACGACGGCGGAGTTGTTCCTCATATCCACATCGTTGATCATGCGTCCGGCGACGAGGTCGATATCAAGAATCGGCACCATGGAGGGCGTCATGCCGCGGACGATGGTATCGCTGATCGACTGCTCGCCGTACTTAACGTGTCCGCTCTCGTTGCGGAGCGCCGCTCCCACCCATTCGCAATGCTTGCAGGCTTCGAGGACGGCTTCGTAGTCCTCCATGGTGAGATCCTTGCGCTTTTCGCCCTCGAGGTACTTGTCGATATTGGTGACGGCGGGCGAATTCTTGAAGACGATGAAAACATCGGCGCCGAGATTGAAAATCTTCGTAGCCACGTAACCATTGATGCCGTTGACGAAAGTGACCACGGCAATCACGGCGGCAACTCCGATCACGACGCCGAGCAAGGTGAGCGCGGAGCGAAGTTTATTCGCCCACAACGACAGGAACGCGATCTTGACGGCTTCGGTGATGTTCATCGGCCAGGTCGCAGGCTTCTCGCTGCGGACTCTTTGAGTGGAATCAGTTTAACAGCCCAAGCTTGGGCTTCTGCGACCTAGCGTTTAAGAATTCGCGCTAGCGGAGTCTACATGGCTAGGTGTTATGTAGGTTGAACCAACGGATGGATGGGCATCTCGTCTGTCAGTCGGGTGGCCGGGCGGGGACGCCCGGCGCTCCATTACCAAGCATCACATCCTGCCGGAAGCAACGCGCATCGAGAGTTTTACCGACACAAACGCCACCAGCAATGCCAGCACGGTCCAGATCGCTGCGGACCCGATGCCTCCGTGGAAGATCGGAGGAGGCACGGGCGGCATGGACATGGAAAGCTGTGCAGTTGTTGCTTTGCCCAACCGCGCGATGGCCGCAACTCCCCTAACCAGAATTAGCATCAGTGTTAAGCCCGCGACTACCAGTCCGGGCAGCACACGCTTCCAGGGAAACGGGATCGGCGGCGGTGCCGCGGCCTCACGCCGAACCGCGTCCATGACGGAGACGGCGAAGCCCGACGATGGGAGTATTTCATCCTCATGGGAAAGAATGGAATTGATCTCGGCCTCGTCGTGTTCAGTCAATCGTCTCATCATGCCTCCTTCAGATGCGGTACAGCCAACAGTTGCGGAAGTTTGCTGCGCAGGATTTCGCGCCCGCGAAATAGTCTCGCCTTGACCGTGCCCTCGGGCAGGCCGAGACTTCGCGCCGCAGTGGTGACATCCATCTCGTGAAAGTAAAAAAGAGTCAAGGCCTCGCGATACTTCGCTGGCAACGCGCCGACCGCCCGCCGCACCGCCAGATCCCGATCCTCATCTTCTTGCCCTTCGTCAGGAGCGCGCGTATCCGGAGGTTCGGCAATGTCTTCGAGTGATACAGTCCGCGCCGGGATGCGACGCAGCTCCGAACGATAGAGGTTCGTCGCCAGCGCGAAGAGCCAGGTGGAAAAGACCGCATCCTTGCGCCAGTGGCTGAGCCCGCGGTAAGCGCGCAGAAAGGCCTCCTGGGCCATATCTTCGGAGCGGCCACGATCGTGACAGAAGCGATAGGCCAGGTTAACCAGCGGAGTCTGCCAGCGCTGGACAATCCCTTCAAAGGCGGAGATGTTCCCAGCCAGCACTCTTTCGACATCGGCCTGATCGTCGGCGGCGCTCGCGTTCATTCTCACTCTGGACTCTGCCTCAACGGTATGACACTGCTCCGCTGCGGACGGTTGCATTATTTCAAAAATGCGTTCCGGACGAAGAAAATGCAACCGGAACTGCGGGAGGCTGGTCCTACCTGACGTAAACAGCAGAACTTCAAGGAGCTGACAATGGCATTCGATGTGGACGGAAACATGGTCGGAGTCGTAGCAGTCGCGATACCAGTCGTAGGAAGCATCGCCCTATTCTCTTTTCTGTCCGTCGCCGTGTGGTCGGATGCGCGCCGCAAAGAGAGAGAAGAGTACTACAGGAACGAAACGCTGAAAAAAATCGCGGAGAGTTCAGGCGAGGGTGCCAAAGCCGCGATCGAACTGCTGCATGAGCAGAATAAGAACGTTACAAAACGCCGTCTCGAAGGCATGAAACTGGGCGGATTGATCACCACCGTCGTCGGCATCGGTGTCATGGCGCTTCTGCGTGGGCTGGTCAGCGACGAGCCGGTCTATCTCTCCGGATTGATTCCGCTGTTGATCGGCTTGGCCCTGCTGGTGTACACATTCTTCCTCGCACCCAAAGAGGTGGCATGAGAGAACGCGCCATCCGCCGGCCAGATCCCGCCTGCACTATAATGAAGTTGTTGGCAGCCGGACCGGACGGTCGCTCGTCGCAAGACGGGAGGAAAGTCCGAACTCCGCAGAGCAGTGTGCCGGATAACGTCCGGGAGGACCGGTTCAAGCTGGTTCGACGGAAAGTGCCACAGAAAACATACCGCCGGGGCCGCAAGGCTCAGGTAAGGGTGAAAAGGTGCGGTAAGAGCGCACCGCCGCCGCAGTAATGCGGCGGGCAGGGCAAACCCCACACGGAGCAAGACCAAATAGGGAGGGATTTCCTGGCGGGCCTTCGGGCTTTCCGGGGCAGCGTGCCGGCTCGGTGCGCCACAACCTCCGGGTAGGTCGCTTGAGCCGCGCAGTAATGCGCGGCCCAGAGGAATGACCGTCCCGCCGCAAGGCGGACAGAATTCGGCTTACAGGTCCGGCTGCCACAATCTATCCCAGCATTTTTGCGATGTTTTAGGGGTTCGCAACCCTGGGTCAGCATTCCCACCGGCTAATGTCCCGGGATCTGGAGTGGGCGTTCGCGCCGGCCAGATCCAGCCAGGTAGGGATTCCTTCCCGAGAATCTACAGCAAATTACCTATGGACTCCACATAGCTGAAGTCCCAATCATGCGTGCGTGCCTGTACGACTTTCCGAACAAGTTGACGCTTCCAGGCTGTGTCATCGCACCTCAAGACTTCTTAAGGAGAAATCTCCCATGCGCGATGTGTGCGGCAAGTTTACGATTGCACTCTGCGTTCTGTTGGCAGGTAGTTCCGCGATCCCAGTCCTCAGTCAAAATTCACACCGCGTTTCACCGCCGTACGCCGTTGGGGCGGAGCCCTTGCCGGTGCAGCCGGCCGCGCCAAACAGTCAAAGCTACGTGCCGCAACCCAGTATTATTGGTCCGTACTGGACAAAACTGATCAACGCTCCTCCGGTTTCTGTGGGAGCCATGCTACTGCTTACTGACGGTCGGGTGTTAGCCCACGAGGAGCCGAACTGCGGCGGTGCCGGTTGCTCCGGAATGGATTACACGGCATGGTACATCCTGACGCCAGATGTCACAGGCAGCTATATCAATGGAACTTGGACCCAGGCGGCGAGCATGCCGCCCGATTACGCTCCGCTTTACTTCGGCTCGGCAGTATTGCCAGACGGCAAGGTGCTGGTGGAGGGCGGCGAGTATCAGTGTCCCGCAGGACAGTGCGCGCCATCGTGGACCAATCTTGGCGCCCTCTACGATCCTGCTGCCAACACCTGGACCTCAGTAGCGCCCCCCAGCACCCCGACGCCATGGGCTAATATCGGCGATGCCGAGTCCGTTATTCTGCCGGATGGAACCTATATGCAGGCAGACTGCTGCGGCGTGGCGCTGCAGATGCAGAGCGCACCACTCGCGGCCTACTTTGATGAAGCGAGCATGAGCTGGACCGAGCTGAACCAATCCACAAAATTGGACGAATTCGACGAAGAAGGTTGGACGCTGCTTCCCAACGGCAAAGTGCTGACGGTGGACGCGTATGTGGCGTGTCCGAGTGACCAGCCCGCGTGTACAGCGGCGGGCAACAGCGGAAGCAATTCCGAACTCTGGGACCCCAGCACCCAAACCTGGAGCAGCGCCGGCAGTACCATTGTGCAATTGTGGGACTCCAAGTGCGGAACCGGGGGTGGAAGCTTCGAAGTCGGGCCCGGCGTTCTGCGCCCGGACGGAACCGTTTATTACACCGGGAGCAGTGATTGTGCGCCTGGCCACACGGCAATTTACAACTCTGTCACTGGGATATGGACGAAAGGTCCCGACTTCCCGAATAAGGACGCGGCCAATGATGCCCCGGCTTCGATCGAAACCAACGGCAAAGTGATCGTGATGACCAGTCCCTATAGCGGCACGTTCAGTGCGCCGTCGCGATTCTACGAATGGAACGGTTCCAAGTTGAATGCGTTCCCGGCGCCCCCCAACGCCGTGAACGATGCTTCCTTCGTCGGCCATCTGCTCGTGCTTCCGACCGGCCAGATTATGTTTACCGATTTCACCACCGACGCGGAAATCCTGACCACCGCGGGCTCATGGAAGTCATCATGGCGGCCAACGATCCTCTCGTTTCCAAAGTCCGTGAGCCCAGGCCAGGCGAACTATTCGATTTCCGGAACGCAGTTCAACGGCCTGACGCAGGCAACTGCTTACGGCGATGATCTTCAGAATGCGACCAATTATCCCCTGGTGCGCATTGTGAATAGCAACAGCGGACACGTCTTTTACTGCAAGACGCACGACCATAGCAGCATGGGCGTGGCCACTGGCAGCGCGCTCGTATCCACGAAGTTCGATGTGCCCGCCGACATCGAATTGGGACCCAGCAAGTTGTACGTGGTGGCGAACGGCATTCCCTCGGCGCCACAAAGGATCAGCGTCCAGTAGGACGCGCGCACACGGCCATCTCCAAGGAGAATCGTCACCCCCTCGAGCGTTGGGTCAGCCCGCAGTGATTGGACTTCGGTCTTCAGCCTCAGAAAGGCGGCCAAAACTGACGCGGCGGTTACATCATTGACACGCCGCCGCGTCGACAGTTGCCAGTAAATTCCCGTCTGATTCGCAGCAAGAAGTCGGCGGCCAGCTACACTTTCCACAAGCTTCGCCAACACCGCTCAGGCCGCGGATTCAGTTTTAGCCGGCTGTGGTCGCATCTGCTCCTTCATCATCTTGTTCATTTCCTTCGCGGTGGGTTCAGCCTTGTGCGTACCCACCATCCACGAGTATCCGTCCGGATCCACGACCTTGCCGCACCGGTCGCCCCAAAACATGTCCGCGACCGGACCTTGGCCCGTGGCTCCGAGGCTGAGGGCCTTGGCGACTACTTTGTCGACGTTTTCCACGTAGACAAAGAGTCCCCCCGGGGATGCGCCTACGCTCTTGGCCGAGCGCGTTCCCCACGCGGGGTTTTCAGGTCCCAGCATCAACGTGGCACCGCGCAGCGTCAGTTCGGCGTGCATCGGTTTGCCATCGGGACCGTTCATAATCCCGCGCTTGGTAAAGCCAAAAGCCTTTTGATAAAAGCTCGCGGCAGCTTTGACGTCGGAGACCGTGAGCATAGCTGTTACAGCGCCGTAGTGCTTTTTGTTGAGTGGATCAATTTTCTTCTTAGCCATGGTGTTCCTCTCTGAAGGTGTTCCTCTTTGGAAGCCCAACATTTTAGCGAATTCCCGTGTTGTGCGCATCTTGGTTCACGCCGCAAACGGGTTTTTCATCTATGCTGCGGCCGAGATCACAGAATCGGCGCGGACTGCCGCATCACCGCCCAAGCCTGATCCTACTGAGTGCCTTAATCACTGGTCTCTTAATGATAGAGAAGCCTTTTCTTCCTTTTTTCTTTTTTCCTTCTGGTTGGGCTTTCCCTTACCCGTAGTAATCAAGCTTCGTAGACTACCGTTAAAATAAGAGCTCCATGCGTTTGAGCAGGCGCCATAACATTCATAGTCAGGAACTAAGCCTGCGTGGGTGAAACGGACCTCGGTTTTGTCGCCCTTTTTGGTGATTTCAAAAGTAATTTTTGTGCCATTCCACTCGCTTTTGTCATTAACAAAATTAAGCTGGCTGTCTAAAACAAGCCAAACGACTCTTTTGCCAGGAATTAGTTCTGTTATCTTCTGTTTGGAATAATGGACGTCTTCGTACCGATACGTAAACTCATCCCCGAGTTTGTCGGTGTTCCCTTCGATTTCGCCTGACCACCATCCACGAACGTTATTGATGGCAGCGAAGGCTTCTTCCGGAGTTTGGTCTACCGTAAAGGTAAGGGTGAAATTCTGATCATTCATCTTTTCTCTCTTTCTTGTTGTTACAACAGCCTGGAGTGACCCGCGCCATCGTGCGAAAGTCGTCGACTTTGGTCGGTGCGGCCCAAGTTCCAGTTGTCGATTTTGATCATTTCACAGTTCTTACTGCGATCTCGCGAGCCGGGCGATGAAGCGGCGTCCGCGGCGGGCTGCTAAATAAGACAGCGATGCCGCGCACAGCACCACCAGCGCCATTCGGAGGTAGATCGCGGTTGACATTGAGATTCCGATTCCGGTTCCAATCGCAAAGTAAGCAATCAAGCATGCTGGGCACTTGGGCAAAAGCGCCAGGATGCCGCTTGGAACTATCCACCCGGCAGCGTCTAGGCAACGCCTCACGAGCGTCGGCGCGCGCGGATCGCTGACAGCGACCCGCGCTCCCGCCGGCTTGCGGCTGGACCTGATTGAGACACCATCGCAGCAACGATGGGCGATCACGACTGGTGCTCCTCCGAACAGCACGACGATCCCGAGCCCTTCGGGGCCACGTACTGCGCCTTTGGATCGACGACGTAGCCCTGAGCGTATTTGTCGTGATGTCGAACCCACGCCATGCTGAAAGCCAAACCATCTTCGTCCCGACCTTTCGGCGCCAGGTCGAGGAAGTTATAAGCCCCGACCAAAATGTCGAGCCCACGACCGTAGGTGGAATAGGTATGGAAGACGTCTCCGCTGGGATCCTTGTAAAAGACGCTTGCGCCAGGTCCCTCTTCGGCCCCAAATGCAAGGGTGTCGTAGTTGTAGGGGACCTTACCCTTCGCCAGCTCCTCCTTGGTGAACGATACATGGTAGTCACGATTGAAATGGTTCCCGAACGACGACACCCATTTGAAATGCCAGCCCATGCGTTTCTTGAACACCTCGATCTGGGCCCGTAGCGCTCGCGAAACCACGACCAGTGTGACGTCGCGATTCGCCAGATGAACCAGACTTCCGTCAAAGTGATCGGCCACAAACGAGCAGCTTGGACAACCCTCATCCCATCCTGGACCGAACATGAAGTGGTACACAATCAATTGGCTCTTGCCGTTGAAGAGATTGGCGAGGGTTTCCTTTCCGTTCGGGCCATCGAACACATATTGCTTTTCAACTTTCTCCCAGGGCAGTTCGCGGCGTTGCCGGCTCAATTCATCTCGTAATTTGGTGAACTCCTTTTCTTTCCCGAGCAACTCCTTCCGAGACGCAATCCATTGGTTCGGTGAAACTACTTCGTGCCCTTGAATCCCGGCGCTGGTGAGTTGGGTTGCCATAGCATTCTCCTTATTCTGTATTTGTGTTTGTGTTGCGTTTTCGGTTGCAGACCGCTGGGTTGCAGACTACTGCTGTGCGGCCTAGTGTTTTTTTCGCCTGCGAGAAACTCCTCGCCTTCCGCCCGAGCTTTCCGTTTCAGCCATGTCCTTGATCCCCAGGAGTTCGCCCGACCAAAGCTCCTGAAACGGGCCGACCCACCGTTCATAAATCTGCCGGATCGGAACCACGTTCAACGAATTCACCCGCCGCCTCCCCGACTCGCGCGTGGAGACCAGTTGGGCTTGGCGCAGCACATCGAGATGCTTCATCACCCCGAAGCGAGATAAATGTGGAAATGACTCCACAATCTCGGTCGTCGTACGGGGACGATCCCGCAGAAAATCCAGAATCGCCCGTCGCGTCGGATCCGAAAGCGCCTTCCACACCGGGTCGAGACTGTCCTCTTTACGCGTAGTTCTTCCCGCAGCGATTTCTCGCACGCCGCTACTCGCAGTCCTTCTTTACTCCGGCCAGCATGTGGCCCCACCCGGTCCCAACACCTTTTCGGTGCTCAGGGTCGATCATCCCTATAGCACGATGCCGCAACGCAACTCGGCAGCCTCCAGAAACCGGTTCGATCTTGACTTCCACGTGATTGTTGGCCGGATAGGACATGAACATCGGCCCGCTCAATTCCAGCAGGCTTGGAGGCTTGATGACCTGCACGAACCCCCAAAGGTGTCCGACGCCCTCTCCTCGATCCCGATACCACCGCCCGCCCGGTTTCGGTTCAAGCAGCAATTGCAGGGATTGGCCGTCGGGTCTGGTGTTTCCTTTCCCGAAGCGGTGGAGAACGGCCGCGAATGCCTTCTCCGGCGTGGCCTTGATGTCTATGTGCTGCTCAACGTCGAGCGTCAGATCTTCCAATGTCATTGCAGTCTCTCCTCGTAGTCATCGCATTTATCAGGCAGTTCTGTCGTAACGTGACCTAATTGTAACGTGACCATATGGTCACGTCAAGAGAAATATTATTGCTGCTGCCCGGAGATTCTCCGGCGGGATGACTTTCGAGTCCTCAGAACTGCTGGGGAGAGGAATGACTATACAATCGGTCTGGTACCACTGTGGTCCCAAACCCTCCGACCCCCGCTAAACCGGGCCTTTGCCAGGATTGCCAGCATGCGCGCCGGATCGAGTCTGATCGCGGTTCGATTTTCCTTATGTGTAAGCTCTCGTTCGAGGACTCGCGGTTTGCAAAATATCCGCGTCTGCCGGTATTGGTTTGCAGCGGCTATCGGCCTGAGAGGGGGAATCCGGCTGCTGAGGGCGCATAGCCCGCCACCGGTCCGCTTTGCCAGTAAGTGTCGATGAACCCTATAATTAAGCCTTCGGCGCGAGTACGCGGCGCCGGCCTTCTATCTGATTCGTGATTTCAACGGTCACTTCAAGGAACATCAGTCACGAACATCGACATTGAACACCAAAGGAGAATTTATGTCCGCACCCAGCCGTCGTCCGGAAATTCGCCGCCGCCGCACTCGCGCAGAAAAAGTTGCGAAGCTCCGCAAGCGTCTCGCCGCTGCATCAGCCTCCACCGACAAAGACCGCCTCACCGCCAAGCTGCACCGGGTTGGCTTGGTTTCTCCGGGGAATCCGTTGATCAAGAGCGCGTAGAGCGGAAAAGACGCGCTGTGGACTGCCGAGCTGCCCTCGCCTTGGACGGGCGGGACGCCCGTCTCCGCACATGCGGTCTAAAATTCCACTGTCACGAATCTCGCCGGACTCTTCCCCACATTCGTCAACGTGTGGGTATAGCCTCCCGGCAGCCATTTGACATCGCCGGACCTGAATTTCCCTGGCATCGGACCCATTCCTTCGACGTCGCTGCGTATATCGAGATCGGTGACCGCAACCAGCAGATGCGCACCGTCATGGTGGTGGCTGGGCACGACAGCGCCCGGTTCGAGGTTGACTTCGGATACGCGCACTCCATCTTTCACAAAAAGAATTTTGCTGCGGCCGCCCTTGAAAGTCTTTTCGCCACTTTCCTCCGGCCAATGGGGTGGCCTCTGACGCAGTTTTTCATCCTGCATCAATTCAATCGTCACGTTGCGAAAGGGCTGGTCCGAGGGATTCTTTGCGATGTGGGCAAAGTTTCCTGGCACAAAACGGGCCTCGCCGTCGGTGAGCTGGAGGTCCGCGGGCGACTTGCCTTCGACTTCGTTTGAAACGTAAGCATCGCCGAGTGTGACGAAGACGTAGTCGTGGCGGTGGCGATGCATGAGCGTCGAAGCATGGGGCGCGACCTCAACCTTGAAGACGCGAATATGTTCGTTTTCCAGGGCAAGGTGGTGCGAGGGTTCAGAGGTAATTTCGACTTCAGTGGTTGTCTGCGCGGCCAGGAATCGAATTAACAGGAGGAGAAGAAGTGCGCGCTTCATGGCGGGGATTGTAGCACCGGGATCCAGAGCACTTACGGGATGATGCGGAAAGCGCGCTTGCGTCCTGCCTGGTACACCGAGAAATCTCGCTGATCAAGCGTAAAGATTACGTCAAAACCATCGCGCTCTGCCAAATAAACCAGCGCGGCATCCGCAAGTTGGGGGCGAATATTTCTGTATTTTTCAATCACCTTCCCGATTTCCGCCGCTTCGGCGCTCTCGACGGGAAGAAGTTCGAGGAATCCGGCCGTGATGCTGTCCAGCAATTGCCGGACGGCCCCTGGGCGTCGGCGCAATAACCAGGCCGCCTCTGTGATTACTGGCCAACAGGAAAACAAGGGGCCGGGCAGATCGCGCAACGCTTCAAGGCAGGTCTTGTGGTGCTGATCGGCGGGTGACATGATCGCCACCAACGGCCCTGTGTCCACCAGTACCCGCTTCATCGACTCTTGCCAAAACCTTCGAAATGCTTGCGATTGGCGCTCAGATCAGATGGCAAACCGCGTACGCAGCCGATCAAGCCGGCTTCTCTCGCCAGATCGTAAGCTGACTTGGGAATCGGGGCTTCTCCGAGATAGCTCTCCAGCGCTTCACGCACCAAGGCGGACTCGGAGCGGCGTTTCATCTCGGCCTGTTTCTTCAGGCGTTTAACCAAAGCCTCGGAAATGCGTATGGTGATGCGCTGTGAGGACATGATGTCAGACATTATAGCACATTTGTCTGACACTTGGGGGAGGGTCTCACTCTGAATACACAATCCTTCCGCCGACAATTGTCGCGACCACCTTTCCCGTCAGCCGCCATCCGTCGAACGGCGTGTTCTTCGATTTCGAGTGTGACTTGGCGGCGTCGAAGGTCCATTTCTTTTTCGGATCGAAAACCGTAACGTCGGCGACCGAGCCGCGGACGAGCGATCCGCGGCCGCGAAGATCGAAACAGCGAGCCGGACCGGCGGTGAAGAGCTCCACGATGCGGGCAAGAGGGATTCGTTTCTCGCGATGCAACCTGGTGATCGCCAGCGCGAGGGCGGTTTCAAGTCCGGTGATGCCGAACGCCGCGCGCTCGAATTCCATCTCCTTTTCGTGGGCGGCGTGAGGAGCGTGATCGGTGGCGATGGCGTCCACCGTACCGTCAGCGAGCGCAACCAGGATGGCTTCGAGATCGGAGGCCGAGCGTAGCGGGGGATTCATCTTGTAATTGCTGTCATAGTCACGCATGTCCTCGTCCGTCAGTGTGAAATGGTGCGGCGTAACTTCAAACGTGACGCGCGCTTTGGCGCGCTTACCACGGCGCACACTCTTCAACGCGTCCGCCGTGGAAAGATGTGCGACGTGCAGGCGGGCATTGGGAATATGCATCGCGAGCTGTACGTCGCGTTCGACGATCGAGGCTTCGGCAGCCGCGATCATGCCGCGCAACCCGAGACGAAACGAACGCGCGCCCGCGTGCATGGAGCAGTTCTCGGTCATCCGAGTATCTTCGGCATGTTGCACGACCGGGAAATTCAGCTCCCCGCCGAGCACCAGCGCCTCGCGCATAACGCTATCTTCGAGGATGGGCTTGCCGTCGTCGGTGACCGCGACTGCTCCGGCGGAGTGCAGCGCACGGAAATCGGTGAGCGTAGCGCCCTTGCTCGATCGCGTCGCGGCAGCGATGGCAAACACATTGACGATCGCGCCGCGTTCGGGCTGACGAAGCCACTCGATCCACTCGACCGAATCGACGACCGGAACCGTGTTGGGCATGGTGCAGACTGAAGTGAATCCGCCAACAGCGGCGGCGGCCGTGCCGGTCGCGATCGTCTCTTTGTGCGCCTGGCCAGGCTCGCGCAGGTGCACGTGCAGATCGATGAAGCCGGGCGCGACCATGAGTCCGCGGGCATCGAATGTTTCGTCCGCGCTGCCCTTGATTTTCTTGGGAGAAGCTACTTCGGCAACGCGGCCATATTTCAGCAACACGTCCATGGGCGCGTCGATGCGAGCCGCCGGGTCGATCAGGTGGCCGCCCTTGATCAGCAGACTGCCTCGATTCTTTTCCGCGCTTGTCATCGCATCTTTCCCATCGCCCGCGCCAGAATCGCCATGCGCATCGGCACGCCGTTATGCACTTCCTCCAGGATGCGCGCCTGAGCGCCGTCGGCAACTTCGCTGGTCAGTTCCAGACCGCGAATGATCGGGCCGGGATGCATCACGATGGCATCCTTCTTCGCCATCTTCAACCGTGTCTGGTTCATCTGGTAGCGTGCGATGTATTCCGAAAGGTCGATTTTCAGCCCGGAAAGACGCTCTTTCTGCACGCGCAGCAGCATGACAACATCGGTGCCGTGTAATGCGTCTTCAATGTGGCGGGTCACGCGGATGCCGGGCGCGAGGGTAGTCGCAATGTCGGGCGCCAGTTCTGGCGGACCGCAAAGAATAATTTTCACGCCGAATTTGCTTAACAGATGGCACGCCGACCGCGCCACACGACTGTGAAAGATGTCGCCGACAATCGCGACCTGCAAACCTTTGAAAGATTTCTTGTTGCGCAGAATTGTGTAAGCATCGAGCAGCGCCTGCGAAGGATGCTCATGCAATCCATCTCCGGCGTTAATGACGGGCACATCGATGTGCTGCGCCATCACATGGGGCGCTCCGGCGTTGGGGTGGCGGATGACGATGATGTCGGCGCCGACGGCGCGCACGGTGTATCCCGTGTCCAGCAGCGATTCGCCTTTCTCAATACTGGAACCGGCGGACTGGATGAGGACGGTGTGAGCGCCCATTGACTTGGCTGCGATTTCAAAGGAGCTCCGCGTGCGAGTGGAAGCTTCGTAGAAAAGAAGGAGCACGCGCTTGCCCTTGAGCAGCGGCCGCGGCTTGTCCGGATTCATGCGCCGGGCAAACTTCAACAGTCTCAGGATCTCGGCTGCTTCCAGGTGCTCGATGCCGAGCAGGGAACCGCGCGCTGGATTCATAATCGTCTAACAGTCCGTGGTGAAGGGCGCACCTCGCTCTTCGCCTCTGAATTCGCCAGATTTTGTCATCCCGAGCAAAGCGAGGGATCTGCATTTTGAGGCGGACTACAGATCCCTCGCTCCGCTCGGGATGACAATCCATGAAGGGTGTTGCTCGTGCACCGCGCCGAACCGAGATTCACCGCGGGCTCCTACTCTAGTGCGGACTACTGCTTTTCCATCAGCAGGACTTTCTCCGCGTCGTCGACCTCGCGAAGTTTTACCTCAATAATCTGATTTTCCGTTGTCTGCACCGCTCGTCCAACGAAAGCGGCCTCAATCGGCAACTCGCGGTGGCCGCGATCGATCAGTACGCACAACTGCAGGCGCCGGGGACGGCCCGCGCGGAACAGCGCGTCCATGGCGGCACGGGTGGTGCGGCCCGTATAAAGCACGTCGTCAACCAGCACCACCGACTTACCCGTAATCGGAATTTCCAGTTCGTGTTTCTGCACCACGGGCGTCGAGCCCAGGGTGGAAAGATCGTCGCGATAGAGGGTAATGTCGAGCGTACCGAGCAGCACCGGTTTCTTTTCGATGCGCTGAATAATTTTCGCCAGCCGCTCCGCCAGCGGAACTCCTCGACGCCGGATGCCGACCAGTGCCAGATCTTCGACGCCATTATTCTTCTCGAGAATTTCATGCGCCAGCCGGATCAAGGTGCGCTCCACCTCGGATGCCGACATCAGTTGCGCTTTCTGATGCATCTCGACGGGACGCCCTGGCGCGCGTGAATTCATAAACGCTGCATCATACGCGTGCGGAAAGATGAGAGCAAGGGCGAGCCTGAAACCGGCGTCGATTGTGATTGATATTAGCCGCGGGTGTTGCGAGGCCGATTAAGAAGCGAGGCCAGCGCGCCGCCAACCGAGGCGAGCACCACGGTAAAAATCATTCCAAAAAAGAAGGTGATCACCAGCCCCGACGGAGTGAACAGATTGTGGATGCTCGCTTGAATGTCAGGGTCCGCCGCGTTTGCTCCGAACTTCTGAGCAATTTTCAGAATGGCATCGATGTACTCCTGCTGGGCATGAAAAATAAAAATCCGGATGGTGACCATCAGCGCGTTGATGGCGAAGGCGACCACTCCCGCTGCTCCCCCAATACGCGATCCGAGCACGGTAGGAGGCGAGGCTCCATTTTCGCGGCGGTAGAAAAAGACGGCCAGTGCTCCAGTCAGCACCATGCCGAGCAATGGGATCATCCCGATGAAAACGCCGAGCACTCCGGCCTTGAGCGCGGCACGAACGGCCTTTCCCCTGTCCATCGTGCTTCCGGACGAGGCTTGCCGCGTCTGAGGCGAGGCAACCCTCGTCTCCGCAGCAATCGCCGGAGAAAACTCGCCCAGCGCGGGATTCAAACCCGCGGCGATTTCAGCATCTGGAGTCGCGACCTGCACGTGGATTTGAGGAGCGCGGCACTGTGGACAAAACGGACGGCCGTCCTCGACCGTGGTCCCACATTTTTGGCAAGGGTGCTCCACGTCATTGAAGCTAGCCCACAACTAACCGGGAGAGCAAGGCGAGAGCATTGAATCATTGAGGCATTGAATCATCGGATCATTGGTGATCGGACACGGATAAGCGATCTAATGACTAAATGCCCCAATGATTCAATGGCTCAATGGCTCAATGATTCAATCACTCAATGCCCCCGCTCAGATGGTATCCTCTTTGCCCGTGTGCATCCGCACGTAAACGAGCGCAAAGCGGCTTCCCTTGCTGTTCGGCTTAACGGCGACGATGTGCTGGTTCCCCTCGGTTCCAACCTTCAGCTCTACCGAGTCTCCGCTGCCATCATTCCCACACGACACCGGCTTGGACATATCATCCTTGCCGTTGTAGTTTGAGTGGCCTCCGGTCCAGCCGCCATGGCACTGGCTGGGCTTGCCATATTTCGG
>Ga0210407_10000553_pt1 | contig 41697 bp, 37 predicted proteins | sample IncBWC27MmetaG_FD_150860 | JGI IMG/M metagenome (GOLD analysis project Ga0210407, IMG submission 150860) | Forest soil microbial communities from Barre Woods Harvard Forest LTER site, Petersham, Massachusetts, United States - Inc-BW-C-27-M | ecosystem: Environmental > Terrestrial > Soil >...
GAGGCGCGCAGGCTGGGATCGATGCAAGCGTAGCTGGTCGCGTCGCTCGTCGCCCGATCTTCGTTGAGCGCGTTCTCAAGAATCGCGGTAATGCGTCGTGAATTCCAGTCCATGGCCTGTGTAGATCGTGTGGGGACGGGCGCCCTCGCCCGTCCATGCGGCTCGCAGAGCCGCCGCTTCGACGCTGCATCGAGCTTCGCTCGACTGGACAGCCGAGGGCGGCTGTCCCTACGTGAGTCGTGCCTACGCCAGCTCTTTCAACTTGGCGACGATCTTCTCTCGTAGAATAGTCGATTCTTCTGCCTGCTTACGCAACCCCTCCACCACCGGCGCGGGAGCCTTCTTTAAGAACTGCTCGTCTCCAAGTCTCCCTTGCGAACTCGCCAGCTGCTTTTCGATCTTTTCCAGTTCTTTTGTTAGACGTGCGCGCTCGGCCGCAACATCAATCTTTTTTTCATAGATCGCGTGCACATCGAACCGCGACGTGCTACGAGCCCCTGGCATGTTCGCCAGCGGGCTTTCCACAAAAGTAATCTTCTCAACATTTGCCGGACGATCAAGCAGCGCCGCTACGATATTCTTTTCGAGCATCTTGCGAATCTCCTGATCGTGGGCAAACACCTCGATCGGAACCTTCACTTTAGGGTCGACCTTTAATTCCGCCCGCAGATTACGCACGCTGACAATCAAATCCTGCAGAATCGCCATTTCCGTCTCCGCACCCAGATCAATCTGCCCTTTCTCCGCTGCTGGATACGCAGCCATCGCAATCGACTTGAGGGGCGGCTTACCGTCATACATTGCATGCCAGATTTCTTCCGTGATGAACGGCATTACAGGATGCAGCAGCCGGAGCGACGCCTCAAACAGATTCACTAAATTCGCACAAGCGATTCTCGCCGGTCCCGTGTTCGCACCCTCTTCGAAGCTCAGTCGCGGCTTGATCAGTTCGATATACCAGTCACAGAACTCGCCCCAGAAAAAATCGTAGATGCGGTTTGCCGCCTCATCGAAACGATACGTCTGCAGTGATTCATTTACGTCCTTGGCCGCGCGATTAAACCGCGAAAGAATCCATCGGTCTTCGAGCGTCTGCGCATCGAACCCCGCAATGCCCACGGGTTGCGCGGGCGAGTCGTCCGCGTCCGCACTAGCGGGCCGCAGGCCAGCGTCGATCCTATCCACGTTGATGAACATGAAGCGCGCCGCGTTCCATATCTTGTTGGCAAAATTCCGATATCCCGCCGTGCGGCTCTCGCTGAACGCGATGTCGGTGCCCGGCGCCGCCATTGCCGCCAAGGTGAAGCGCGTTGCGTCGGTCCCGTACTGCCCGATCACCTCGATCGGGTCGAGCACGTTCCCCTTCGTCTTCGACATCTTCTGCCGGTCGGCGTCGCGCACGAGCGCATGGATGTAAACCTTGCGAAAGGGAACGCTCGCGCGCAAGGCATCTTCGCCGGAAGCCAAATTCCTCTCAGAAGTTCGACCCGGCTTGTGCGGCGGAATCATGAACCAGCAGCCGAGCATGATCATGCGCGCCACCCAGAAAAACAGGATGTCGAAGCCGGTAATCATCAGCGAATTGGGATAGAACACTTCAAGGTCGCGCGTCGCCTCGGGCCAACCGAGCGTCGTGAATGGCAATAGCCCCGACGAAAACCACGTATCCAGCACGTCCGTGTCCTGCTCCAGCTTCGTGTTGCCGCACTTGCACGCCGCCGGAGCCTCGCGCGCTACCACGACTTCCTTGCAACCGTTGTTCGTGCAATACCACGCCGGAATCCGGTGGCCCCACCACAACTGCCGCGAGATGCACCAGTCGTGGATGTTATGCATCCAGTTCAAATAAATCTGCCCGTAATTTTCCGGCGTGAACCGGATGTATCCCTTTTCCGCCACCTCAATGGCGCGCTTCGCCAGCGGCGCAATCTTGACGAACCACTGCGTCGAGAGCCGCGGCTCGACAATCGTACCCGAGCGATCGCACTTGCCGAGCGCAATCGTGTAATCCTTCGTGCCCACCAGGAAACCTTGCGCAGAGAGATCCTCCACCACACGCGCACGCGCGGCAAAGCGGTCCAGCCCGGCATAAGGGCCGGCATTCGCATTCATCTTTGCGTGCTCGTCAATTACTTCGATCTGCGGCAGGTTGTGCCGCAGTCCGGCTTCGAAGTCGTTGGGATCGTGCGCCGGCGTGACCTTCACCGCGCCTGTGCCGAATTCGGGCTGCGCCAGTTCGTCCGCGATGACCGGGATTTCGCGATTCATCAGCGGCAGCATCACATGCTTGCCGTGCAGATGCATGTAGCGCTCGTCCGTCGGATTCACCGCGACCGCCGTGTCGCCGAGCATCGTCTCCGGACGCGTGGTCGCAACGGTAATAAATTCGTCTTTGCCCGGTAGTCCGCCAATCACCGGATATCGGATCTCATACAACTTGCCCGCAACGTCCTCATGCTTCACTTCGAGATCGGAGATGGCGGTGCCGCAGTCGGGGCACCAGTTGACGATGTACTTCCCGCGATAAATCAGCCCGTCTTCATACAGCCGCACGAAGGCTTCCTTCACCGCGTGCGACAGGTTGTCGTCCATGGTGAAGTACAGGCGGCCCCAATCGACCGATGCTCCGAGGCGCTTCATCTGGTCGAGGATCGCGCCGCCGTACTCGCGCTTCCATTCCCACACCCGCTCGATGAACTTCTCGCGCCCCACGTCGCGCCGCTTCTTGCCCTCGCTGGCCAGTTGGCGCTCGACCATCATCTGCGTCGCAATGCCCGCATGGTCGGTGCCCGGGAGCCAAAGCGCAACATACCCGCGCATGCGATGCCAGCGCACGATGATGTCCATCTGCGTCTGGTTCAGCATGTGCCCCATGTGCAGCCGCCCCGTTACATTCGGCGGCGGCAACAGCAGTGTGAACACAGGACGCGAATCTTTTTCTGGTGGACCGGGCGCCGGCGTCTCCACATGAAACAGTTTTTCCTGGACCCAATATTCGGCCCAGCGCGCTTCAATCGCGCCCGGTTCGTAAGCTTTCGGCAATTCGTGCGGCATGTTTGGATGGCACTCAGCAATCAGCATTCAGCAGTCAGCCAAGACGAACGATTGATCCTCACAGATTCCGAGTAGAAAATACGCAGAGTGTGAAGGGCCTGAGTGCTGTGAAACTGGAACTTTTGATCTTACAGGCGCACGAAAAGGAGGGTCAAACGTGCGAAGTGGAACCTCGCTACCGGTTTTTATATTGTTGCGCAGCGAACTGCACTGGAGGGTTGTAAGGTTAGGGAGCCACTCCCGTCCCGGTTAGTGCTACCTTCTGGGGGCTGCCCACACCCTTGTAGCTCACTTTCATCGAAGGCGAAAAGGTTCCCGGTGCCTTCGGGCTAAACGTCACGTTGATTGCACAGCTAGTCCCCGCCGCCAAGCTCAACCCACAGTTATTTGTTTGTTTGAAATTTGCGTAGCCAGTCCCCGCAATGCTAATTCCGTTAATTGCCAGTGCAGAGGCCCCTACGTTCGTCAGAGTGGCAGTCTGCGGTGAACTCTTTGTCCCCACATTCTGATTCCCAAAGACAAGACTTGTTGGGGAGAGGCCTGCCGTCGTTTGCAACAGTAAAACACCATTTGGAGAGATCATGTCCAACATGCCGTCGTTATTGAAGTCACCGACTTCGCCCGCTCCCCCGCCATTGATCCTGTAAGAGTTTAAGAAAGTTCCATCACCTGCTCCCAAAAGAATCGCTCCCGTCACCGCTACATCCAAATGCCCGTCACCATTGAAATCTCCGACAGCGGCAGTTTGCCCAGAGTACGCTCCGCATCCAGCAAAGGAAAAAGTTCCGTTGCCGTTTCCCAACGCGATACAGTTGTCCAGTATCAAATCCAACTTGCCGTCGTGATTCATATCAGCTGTGATCAGATAGGGGTTGTTTCCTCCGAAAGTAGTACCAGGGTTTTTAAAATTGCCATCTCCGTCACCAAGAAATATTTCGGTGGTACTCCAATCTGGCGCTGCGATGTCGAGCTTGCCGTCCCCATTGAAGTCACCAACAGCGGCCATCCCATACCCGCCGACCCATTGCTCCAGGTATCCCCAACCATATGAGAAAGTTCCGTCGCCTTTGCCCAGAGGAATCGAGAACCACTGGCTTCCCAGGTTAGAGGCAGTTAGGTATAGATCAGCATAACCGTCCTGATTAAAGTCTGCGCTGACCACGAAGTTAGCAGCACCACCACCTGAGCTCGTGCTTATCGTTCCAGACTGAGTTATAGTGCCATTGCCATTTCCCAAATAGATCTGGGCCATCCACGAGCTTCCCATTGACTCAATGGCTACCACATCCAGTTTTCCGTCTCCGTTGAAATCACCAGTGATCAGTTGATCGACTTGAAATTGCGACACCGTGGTCGAAATAGGTGTTTGGAAAGTTCCATTTCCGTTTCCGAACGAAACATTCAGGAGACCATTGCCATACCACACTACGTCCAACTTCCCGTCGTTGTTGAAATCGCCCACCGCTGTGACGGTGGCGCCCGAAAAGACCTGCTTGCCAGTCATGGCAACGGCCAAAGACGGCACACGAATCGGGAAGAATACAACATTCGATGTTCCTCCACCTGGCGGAGGGTTCGTAACGGTGACAGATGCCGTCCGGGCCTTTGCCACGTCTGAAGCGTTGATAGTGGCCTCCAACTCCGTATTAGAAATCACCTTGGTGAGGCGCGGCGAACGATTCCATTTGAGCACAGCGGTCGGAGCAAAGCCGGTTCCAGTCACGGTCAAGGTGACTGCTTGACTGCCTGGTGCGACACTAGTGGGACTGAGAGCCAGATTTACGAATGGAATTGCGTTGGATTGGGCAAGCGTCGATGCGCATAAGACACTAAGAACACAGAACAGCATCCCGATAAATCGCATCGAGGTACCTCAGTCTGAGGCTTCCGTAGCTTCGTCGAAACGGGAGAAACGCATCTCTTCTGCCGGGGACATCTGGAGGGAAGCCGACGCTAACAGCACATTTCCTTCGCGTCGATCATAAGTATCACCTGCGTCGGTGATTCCGTCAATCGTTTGGGCGGAATTGCGTCTTCGTTGCAAAGGAACGCGATCCTCGGCCCGTTACTCTTCGGTATCTAGGAACGAGTGGGAATGCGGGATGGAGCATTTTGCCGTCGCCGTACACTTCCCCGTCCAGCGTGCGAAGCGGTCGACAGTTTGCTAGTTTACTAAACGACGCAGTTCAAACCAAAGCTGAGTACTGACGGGGGACGGCTGAAAGCTGCCTTACTTCCCCGCCAGCTTCTTCGCAATTTCTTCCACGATCTTCGGGCGAAGATCGGCCATGACGCTGTCCACGATGCTGGCAATCGTGCTTGCGTCCGTTGCAGACGGAGACGCTGAACCCTCTGCGGCCGCCGCTGCTGCCATGGCCTTTGGAGACTCCTCGGCCCCGGCTGCCGCCTGTTTCGCTGCTTCCACCACGTCGTTGCTCGCGGCAACGCTGGCCGGCGCGGTGTGGATCTGATGCCAGTTCGACTTCCCCGATTTCGCTTTCACGTCCTTGCCCATGGAATCCTGACCCCCAGAATCTGAACTCGAATCTTGATTCTCTTCTGCCACCGCAGCCTTCCTGCCACTGACAGGCTCTGCATCCTGTTCCGCTTTGACTGCATCCGCGAACGTCGCTGCCGCGACGTGTTCCGCAGGCGCTTCCTCCGCGACTTTGGCCGGTGATTCTTTCCGCTCCGCTTCGATCTTTTCCGCTTCGATCTTCTCTGGTTCGAGCTTCTCTGGTGCGATCTTCTCCGGTTTGCTTGCGTCCACCAACGGACTCGGTGCGTTCGAAACCGCCGCCACCACTTCTGCTGGTGCTTCCACCACGGGTGCTTCCGCAGCCACGGCGGTGGTCTCTGAAGAACGCTCGGCTCCTCGCTCCGACGAAGCGTTCTCACTGGCCGTCAGCCCTGCCTCTGCCAGCCTGTTCTCAACGGCAGCCGCAATCGCGGAAACTCCAGTGACTCCTACCGATTCAATGTCGCCGCCGGACGCCGCCGCGAATGTCGCCGCGAACGTGCTGAACATTTCCGCTTCCAGAGAAATCGCCGCTTCCTCCGTAGTCAACGCCACCGGCTCCGCTACCCACCGCGGACCGGCTGCCGCATCGCATGCCGCTTCTTCCGCCGTCGCCTGACGAGCTGCCATTAGGGTTCCGTGGGACGGAACCGTCGAGACATCCGCGCTCGCGGTAGCGGGTGTGAGCAAACGCAACGCCTCGGCCAGTGCCTCATCGCTCGGCGCTGGCTCTTCCGCCTCCGCTGCTTCGGGCTTGGATCCTTGGTCCTTCCGAGCAACCGCTTCTACTGGCGCGCTCACCTCGATCGCTTCGCTCTTAATCGCGATCGCGACGGCTTCGGCCGGCTTCGCTTCAATCTTTTCTTCCGCTGCCTGCCCAACCGCGCTCGCCGCTGTGGCGAACATCGGCTCATCGGTCCTGTCCACAGGCGCCGGCTCCGGTGAAAAGGGGGCGGTATTCACCGCGCCTGCGACCACCGCAGCCGGCATTTCTGGATCTTTGGGTTCTGGACGCTCGGTTGCTTGCTGATGTAGTTCGACCGCAGGCGCAGCGACCGGCGCCGGAGTTTCAGCTTCTTTATTCGCGTCTGCCACAGGCGCTGGAACCTCGACTTCAGTCTTTGGCGCTTCGGTCTTTGCCACTTCAGCCTTTGCGTCCGCCAACTCTGTCGCTGGCGCCGTGCCCGGACCCATCTTTTCCGCCAGCGGCGCAATATTCTCAGCCGCGGGAGTCGGTCCGTCAAGTTTCGCGGCCAACGCACTGAGCGCATCTAACTCTTCCGGCGTGATGTCGCGCGGAATATCCGGAACTAATCCTGGCTCCTGCCCTGGCGGCGGAGGCTCCTTCACCGTAAACGGTACGCTCGCGCCAGTCTTGCCCTTCGTCTTTCGGAAATCCCGGAAGGTCGCTGCTGCCGCGATATCTTCTGATTCCGGCTCTGGTTCATCTTTCTTTTTCTTCGACGGAAAACCCAGCCGGCTCTTCCATCCAGTATCGGCACCCGCTTTACTTTCTGTGTTCCTGCCGTTTCCTTCGCCGCTGAACCGCTCCACTCCCGAAGCCGACGTACTGTAGCGCCCGCCCTCGGATTGCTGCGGCACCATGCGGTCTTCGAGCCGTGTGATCGCACTCAGCAACTCGCTGGCTTCAAATGGCTTCACGATGTGAGCATCGGCCCTGACCCGGCGCGCTTCTTCTGGCTTGAAAGGCTCCAGTTTGCCCACCGTCAGCAGCACGGGAATGTGCGCGGTCGCGGTGGCATCCTTCAACCGCTGGCAAACTTCCAGCCCACTGTAGCCGGGCATGTACACGTCCAGCACGATCAGATCGGGTTTGATTTCGCTGATTCGCTTCAGAGCGGCAGATCCGTTGTTGACCGTGACGACGTCATACCCGGCATCGGCCAGGATCTTTCGCCCCATGTTCTGGGCCGTCACACTGTCATCGGCGAGCAGTATTTTCCGCGCCAAGCGTTATCCTTCGGCAAATAAGGAGAGATAACGCGAAAGTACCTTGTCCCTCAACCTAAGTCAACGATTCCCGCAGAGGTAACCGGTTACGACCGTTCCTAGCCTGTTGGGAGGGGGTGGAGGGAGGTCGGAGCTAAGAGGTCGGAGCTAAGAGGTCGGAGCTAAGAGGTCGGAGCTAAGAGGTCAGATTGAAGAGTTGAGAGGCAAGACTTTGAAAATCAGGGGCGTATTGCAGAAGTCGCCTGACAAAACCGGTAGTAACCTCGCAATCTGCCCTCCTACCTCTGACCTCCCTAGAACGGATTCAGCTTCCCCAAGCCCTTTTTCTTTTTCTTCTTGCTCGAAGAAATATCCGCCAACTCCTCGGTTTTCGTCCCCGCACTCGAAGAGACGGCGCTCGACGACCCACCGCCATTCTCCAGCTGATTGCTCTGCTGCAGCGGGGGAAGCGCGCTCGGATCGCCCTCAACGTTCGGCTTCAGTTCGTTCGGATCCGCCACATTTGGCTTCAAGTCGGCTGCCGCGGTCGCTGGATCCTGTGCCGCCGCCGGCTGTTCCGGAGCCACTGCCGCCGGGTCCCCTGCTGCCGGAGCATCGGAACGTGGCGCCTCCTGGTTTGGCGCTACCTTCCCATCGACCGTTTCCACACCAATCTTATTGTCACCGCCCATTCCTCCCGCGTTTACCACCTTGCGCACCACATCGTTCGGATTAGTCGGCGCCGGGTCCACCATCGTCGGATCGCCCACATGCGAGGCTTTGGCAACGTCCGGATGCTTCTCGAAATTCCCCAGCATGCTCGACATGATTCCCGCTTGCTGCCGGCTCGCCACTTCCTTCTTGTTCAGTTCGAGCGCCGCGCGCGTTGGCCGCGGCACCGGCTGATGCAAACCCTCGAGCCGCGCCTTGGCATCCAGCGCTCGGTCCATCGCCGGATACCGCTTGATGATCCTCCCGTATGCATCGGACGCATCTTTCGTTAATCCCTCGATCATCTTCCCCTTGGTCACTTCATTCATGCGCCCGTTCTTCCGGATCACATCGATCTCGCCTTCGTAGGATTGCCCCAGCAGATACAGCGCCTCGTCCGCGCCGCTATATAACGGATACCGGTCGACCAGCGTTTTCAGGCGCGCGATGGCCGCCGGATAGGCCAGCCGCAGATAATAGAACCGCCCAATGTTGAACTCCCGTTGCGCCAGCACTTCCTGCACTTCGCGCAACCGCTGTTTCGCCTCCGGAACCAGCTTGCTGTCCGGATACTCCTGAATCAGCGACCGGTATTCCTCTTCCGCCCGCATCGCGTGCGTGAAATCGCGGTCCGCCTTTTCCATCTCCTGATAGTGGATGTTCGCCACCTTCAGCTGCGCCTCGGCCGCCTCCGGCATGTTGGGAAAGAACGTCCGGAAATCCTTGTATTCGATCTCGGCCTGCTGCATCGCCGTTGAACCGCCCTCGGCATACCACGAGTCCGCCACCGCCAGCTTCGCCCGCGCGATGAACTCTGAATCCGGATAAGTATTAATCAGGGTCTGCAGCGTCATCCGGGAGACGTCGAAACGGTTGTGCTTCATGGCATCCATGGCCCGGTCAAACAGCACCTTGTCGGGCTGCTTCGACCCGACATTCGCCAGTGGATTCACCGATTTTTTGTTGGTGCATGCCACCGTCAATGCCAGCAGCAGTCCGAGAAGTATAAAACTAAAATTCCGACGCATCATTCAACACCTCAAATTCCTGATCAACTCACGTAGGGACGGCCGCCTCGGCCGTCCAGCCTCTCTCCTACACTCGCTGTAAACTTGCGCTCCGCGCCGCTTCCAGCAGCACCTCAACATTCACTTTCGCATCGCCCTTGCCGAACACCGCGTTCCCCGCCACCAGAATCTCCGCCCCGGCGCGCACCACCTCCGCCACCGTGTCCATCCCCACGCCGCCATCTACTTCGATGCGGAACTGGTATCCCCGCTCCGCCCGAATTTCCGCCAGCTTCCTCATTTTGTGCAACGTTCCTGGAATAAATTTCTGCGCCCCGAACCCTGGATTCACACTCATCACGAGCACATAATCCACAATGTCGAGGACTTCGCTGAGCGTCTCCACCGGCGTCGCCGGATTGATCACCACTCCTGCCCGGCATTCATGCTGCTTGATAAGGTTCAGCGTCCGGTTCAAATGCCGACATGCCTCCTGATGCACCGAAATCCAGTCCGCTCCCGCTTCCGCAAATTCCGCAATGTACTGGTCGGGGTTCTCTATCATCAGATGGCAGTCCAGCGGGAGCCGGGTTGCCCGGCGCAGAGATTTCACCACCGGAGGCCCCAGCGTTAGATTAGGCACAAAATGCCCATCCATGATGTCGACATGGATGACGCTGGCGCCGCCCTCGGTCGCCCGCTCCACCTGGTCCGCCAAGTGAGCAAAATCCGCCGCGAGGATGGAGGGTGCTAGGTCGATCAAAACGAGGTCCAAGGATCTAGGGTCACGGGCTGTGGAAATTTTAGCATGGGGAGGCGGCAGAGGAGATCGGGGAACCAAGCGAAGTTCGGTTAGAGATCGGTTCTCTGGGGAAACGCTGTTAACAACAATTATTCCCGTATGCTGAGACGACGGGTATTATTTGGTCGGTATGAATCGGGAGGCCAACGATTAATAAAATCTTATCTTCCGTTGAAGTAAGGGTTGTAGCCTTGGCCTTGGCGATCGCATTGCCAACAACGATTGCGCTGGCTGCAAACAGGGTGGACTACTCGGGGAAGTATTTGGCTGAGCGACATAAAGACACGCCTAGTGGCTCAACCGACTCGACTATCGAAGTGGTTCAGAGTGAGGACAACATCGAAATCACGAAAGTGGAGTTGGGGAAAAGAACAACCAGTCGATGCCCGTTCAATGGTTCGGAAGGTGATTACACCAGCCCGAGCGGCGTTTCGGGCAAATGCAAAGCGCAACTCAAGGATAAGTATTTGATTCTTGAGTCTGTGGTTGTGACGCGTCCACAACCAGCTACTAGTATGCGCGTCCACACCAAAGAGCGATGGCAGCTTTCAGCAGACGCCAAGACCCTGACTGTCAAATCTGATGTGGACTTCCCAGATGTTTCCAGGGACGTATCCGCCGCTGTTGCAAACGAGTTGTCGGAAACGAGAAAGTATATGCGAACCGACAGCCAATAGTTGGCGTAAAACCGCCATGCCACTAGCAACTCCATTCCTAGAGCCGCTGGTCAATCTAAACTCAAGAGCGAGAGATCCTCGTTAATTCTTCTGGTGCCTCCGCCAGCGCCTTCCGCGCCTTATCCACTTCCTCGGCCATCGCAAACTTCAGCTTCTCAATCCCTTCGCCGGTAACCGCTGAAATTGGATAAAGCTTCAGCTTCCTGCGCGTGGCCCACTGCTTCAGTTTCTTGAGCTTCTCCGGGTTCGCCACGTCGATCTTAGACGCGACCATCAAGGTTGGCTTATCCTCCAGCCCAGCCCCGAAGCTGGCCAACTCTCCCCGGATCACCTCAACGTCTTTCATTACGTCGGCGCGGCCACTGCTGTCGGAGACATCCACCATGTGCACCAGTAGGCGCGTGCGCTCGATGTGCCGCAGAAATTGCGTGCCGAGGCCCGAGCCGGTGTGCGCGCCTTCGATCAAGCCCGGAATGTCGGCGACCACGAAACTCTCTTCTTTTCCCTTGTCACCCGCCAGCACGACACCGAGATTCGGTTCCAGCGTAGTAAACGGATAATCCGCAACCTTCGGCCGCGCCGCCGAGATGACGGAAATCAGCGTCGACTTGCCTACATTCGGATATCCCACCAGCCCCACATCGGCGAGCAACTTCAACTCCAAGCGGAAGTTGCGCTCTTCACCTGGCCGTCCTTCTTCGTGCTCGCGCGGTGCCTGATGTGTCGAAGTGGCAAACTGAGCGTTGCCCCGTCCACCGCGTCCGCCGCGCGCGATCACGACGCGTTCATCGGGGCGCGAAAAATCATAAACTTTCTCGCCCGTATCCTCGTCGTAAACGATCGTGCCCACCGGAACCTTGAGGACGATCCCTTCGCCGTCGCGGCCAGTTTTTTTCGAGCCTTCGCCGTGTCGTCCGCGCTCCGCCTTGTATTCAGGATTGAAACGGAAATGCACTAGGGTATTGTGCCGCTCGCTGGATTCCATCCAGATGTCGCCACCATGACCGCCATCGCCGCCCGAGGGCCCGCCGCGCGGAACGTACTTCTCCCGCCGGAACGCCATGCAGCCGTTGCCGCCGTCCCCAGCCTTCACCCGAATTTTGGCTTCATCGATAAACATGATATGTAACCGAGAGAATTTCGCCGCAACGAAAAAGCCTCAGCTCGAAGCCGAGGCCCGTAAATTTCCCGTAGAGACGCGGCTTGCCGCGTCTCCCACCGCGTCCACAAAGACGGAGCAAGCCCCATCTCGACAGCAAATCTACTTCGCTTCTATAGCCTCGGGCTCGATCATCACAAACTTCCCCATCGATCCCTTGTTGAGGAACTTGATGCGCCCCGTAATTTTGGCGAAGAGAGTGTCGTCTTTGCCGCGCCCGACGTTCAGCCCCGGCTTCACCCGCGTGCCGCGCTGGCGGACGATGATCGTGCCGCCCGGCACCAGTTGCCCTCCAAAAGCCTTGAAGCCAAGCCGCTGCGCGTTCGAGTCACGCCCATTTCGTGAAGTGCCTTGTCCTTTTTTATGTGCCATAAATCAATTCCCGGTTTCCAGTGGCCAGTTGCCAGTAATTCCCAAAACAAAAACCCCAAAAATGTCATCCTGAGCAGAGCCAGGCCAAAAGCGAAGCGATTGGCTTGGCGGAGTCGAAGGACCCCTACTCATCACCACCCTTGCCCGTCACGGCAGAGAGTTCTCCCGATGAATCCGCAGCCCTACTTCTTTTTTTTCTTCTTCGCGGCTGATTTCTTCGGTGCCGCTTTCTTTGGATGCCCGTGCGCCACGCTCTTCTTTGCAGTTTTCCCAGGGCGCCCCGAGCGTTTCACCTCTTCGCCGCCCTCGTGCGCCTTCTTCACCTTCTTCTCTTTTTTCACCAGCTCCGGCGCCTTGAACGACTGCCCATCAAAAGCAATCTCAGTAATACGGATCGCGGAATAATTCTGCCGATGTCCACGCAGCTTCTTATATTGCTTCTTGCGCTTGTAATGGAAGACCAGGATCTTCTCGCCGCGTCCCTGCTCGACAACCTCGCCAGTTACGAGCGCCCCCGACCCCGCAGGCAACACACTGCCCGCCTCGGCCGAAACCGCCAGCACGTCGCCGAACTCGACCTTGCCGTCCCTGTCTTCCTGCGTTTCCATCCGGATTACGTCGCCCGGGGCGACACGATACTGCTTTCCACCTGCGCGGATCACCGCGTACATAAACTCTCCTTATGCTCGTGTAGGGACGGGCCCTAGCCAGTCCGCGTAGGGACAGCCGCCCTCGGCTGTCCAGCCGAGCGCAGCTCGGCAGATACCAATCGTATGCTTGCTGTTTTCCCGCAACGGCTTGTGACCGGAAACGCGGCGCGGCCCCAGAACGGGTCCGCAAGTACAGGCAAACTCAGCTAGTCTATCGTGCGCTGTGGAAATCGGTCAAACGGAACGTGGACTCGATCCCAAGCCAGTACCGCTTTTCGGAATCATCCGCCATGCAATGGCAGCACTCGCCATACACAGGACTGCGCAAATTAACATGACGATTCTGTATCCAAATACAAATGCTTCCGCGATTGATTGCTCGATGATGACTCTCGAGCTGGGATCGACGCTGCTTGGCACCTGCAGCCCGGCAAGCTTGGTCTCTTCTGTCTGAAGTTCCTGCAGAACCCCAGGCGGGAGCAAGAAGTGTGCCAGGGAGTGGTCCAGGCGAAAACCAAAGGCCTTCACCATCACGATCCCAAAAACTGCAATAGCAAGCACACCTGCTACGCGCGCCACGGCATTGTTGATTCCCGAAGCCGCGCCCACTCGATCTTCATTCACCGAATTCATGACCGAGGTGGTAAGAGGAGCCACCGTGACGGCCATCCCGAACCCCAGAACAATGATCGCCGGGAAGAAAGCCTTCCAGTAGCTGTCTCCGATGGACGGCACTCCGAACAGTCCGAAACCTAAAGCGACAATGACCGGACCGATAATCAGTGGCCCTCTCGGACCATATCGCGACACCAGTCCTCCCGACCAGCGGGAAAGAAGGAAAATCAGCAAAATCAGGGGAAGGACCGCGGCACCGGCTGTCGTTGGGGAATATCCCTGGACTTGAATCAGGTTCAAGGGAAACAAGAAAAAGAAAATTCCAACCGCGGCATACAAGAACAGCGTAAGCAGGTTCGCGCCACTGAAGCTGCGGGACTCGAACAGCGCGAGCGGGAGCATTGGCGAATGGACGCTAGCCTCGATGAACACGAAAGCGACAAGACATCCGAAGCCGACAATCAAACTCCCGAAAACCAGCGGATTGCGCCAACCCAAATTGACCGACTCGATGAATCCAACAATCAAGCCGCCTAGTCCGGAAGTGGCGGCAAGCGCTCCAAACCAATCGATGCGACCTGCCGCGGCGCTACGGCTTTCCGGAACCCGCCAAACCGAAATCGCGATCACGGCCGCCGCCAGAGGGAGATTGATGAAGAATACCCACCGCCAGGAAGCATGCTCAACCAGCCAGCCCCCAAGAACCGGCCCAACAGCGGTGGTGATCGCTGTGAACCCCGACCACGTACCGATCGCCTGACCACGACTCTTCTCGTCGAACGACGAACTGATAATCGCAAGACTGCCAGGCACAAGCAGCGCGGCTCCGACACCTTGAATGCTCCTCGAGATGATGAGCAGATGGATGTTCGAGGCAGCGCCGCAAGCAGCGGAAGCCAGGGCAAAAATCGCTACACCTATCACGAATATCAAACGACGCCCGAACAGGTCCCCGAGCGAACCTCCAACTAAAATCAACGCCCCTACAAACAGCCCGTATGACTCGACCACCCATTGCAGATCCACGACCGTTGCATGAAAGTTGGCTTGGACCGCGGGCAAAGCGACGTTAACAACCGTCCCATCGATAAAAGCCAGGCTCGAACCGAGAATGGTGGCAGTAAGGACCCATAGTCTCGCGTCGGGCTGACACGGAACGTCGGCATCCGCCGATCGCATTACGGATTCATCGCAAGGCGTTCTCATGAAAGTTAAGGATGCTGTTCAATATCCTGTGGAGCGGCGGGCCGCCCGGCCATCTGCGATCGGAACGGGCGAGACGCTCGTGGCTCCATCGTGCATAGTTCCCGGGAGGAGGGGACATAGCGGACGTCCTTTCAGAATCCTTTCGCCGAATCCAGCAATATCGTGACTGGCCCTTCATTGACCAGTTCCACCTGCATTGTTTCCTGGAAGCGTCCGGTTTCGCAGCGCAGGCCGGCGGCGCGGACTTTCTCGACAAAATATTCGTAAAGTTCGCGCGCTTGCTCGGGCGGAGCGGCCGCATCGAACGACGGCCGCTTGCCGCGGCGCGCGTCTCCGTAGAGAGTGAACTGCGAGACCACCAGCAGCGTGGCGCCAACCTCCGCGACGGATAAATTCACCTTGCCGCCGGCATCTTCAAAAATGCGCAGCCCAATCGTCTTCTCTACAAGGTAATCCGCCTCAGCGCGCGTGTCTCCTGCTCCCACCCCGAGCAGCACCAGCAGACCGAGACCGATCTCGCCGGTGATCTCGCCGTTCACACTCACTCGGGACCTGCTCACGCGCTGCACTACGGCACGCATTTAGCGGCTGGCCTCAGTGAGAACGAGAAGCGTCTCGTGTCCAGCGAGCGCCTGCCAACGGCCGTCGCGATAGGTAAACACATCGGTAAAGCGGACCCGGGCCACGACCTTACCCGAAGCGTCCACCAGCGTGGCGAGTCCGCGGGTAAATCCAGAGTTCCCCTCAACGTGCGCGCGCATTTCCGAAAGGTGATTGATTCCCGGCTTGCGATGCGGGATGTGCTCCAGCGTCTGGCTGCGGGTATGCAGCGAGCCGTCGACATCGGCGTCTTCGAATTCGTCAGCCACCATGCAGGCGACGGCGGCAGCGTCCTTGCGACTGAGCGCCGCGGCCCAGTTCTGTTCGAGTTCGATGAGCGTGGACTCCGTCTTCGGCTGATCTTTAGGGCAATCGGCGGAAAGCGCGAACGACGCGAGCGCCAGCAGAACAGCAGGCAGGGTTACGATTTTCACGTCCAGATCGTGACATGAGTTCGGCGAAATGAGCAAGAGCGGACGCGAAGGAAACCCGTAACCACGAAGGGCACGAAGGAGCACGAAGGAAAAACCTCTAGGCGTTCCTCCCTTCGTGGTCCTTCGTGCCCTTGGTGGTTGATGAATTTAGGGCATTGCCCGCCATGTCAACGTTTGACCACTCTCCCCGCCGCCAGTTAGGATTCTTTAGTGATCTTTCCACAGGCCAGTTTTCTTCCCTTACTTCCTTTGCATACTTCCCCGATCCCTTTTAGACTACTGGTTTCGACTTCATTCGATCCATTGAGCAACATGCAGTCGTAAATAAGTAAACGACAATCAGCAAACGCCGGCCCGCGACCCGGACCCGCGATCCCCAGACTTGAAACGAGGAGAAACATGGCAGCCGTTGATGAAAAAGTGAAACAGATTATTGTCGAGCAGTTGGGTGTAGACGAGGGCGAGGTCACGCCCAGTGCTTCGTTCGTGGATGACCTGGGCGCCGATTCGCTCGACACCGTCGAGCTCGTGATGGCCTTCGAAGAGGCCTTCGATATTGAAATCCCCGACGAGGATGCGGAAAAGATTCGCACCGTGTCGGATGCCGTCGAATACATCGGCAAGCACGCGAAGGCAGGCAAGTAATTTGGCGAGTAATTTGGAAAGACGGGTCGTCATTACCGGCGTCGGCCTGATCTGCGCAGTGGGCAACACCACTGACACGGTGTGGCGGGCTCTGCTTGCGGGCAGGAGCGGTATTGACCGCATAACTCAGTTCGACGCTTCCGCCTTTGCCTGCCAGATTGCCGGCGAGGTCCGGAACTTCGATCCCTTCCAATTCATCGAAAAAAAAGAAGTGAAGAAGATGGGCCGCTTCATCCACTTCGCCATCGCCGCTGCCGATGAAGCGATGAAGATGTCGCAGCTCAAGGTCACGCCCGAAAATGCCGAGAACGTCGGCGTGCATATCGGCTCGGGCATCGGCGGATTCGACGTGATCGAGCGGGAGCATACCGCGCTTATGGAGGGCGGCCCGCGCAAGATCTCGCCTTTCTTCATTCCTGCCGCCATCGTCAACCTCGCAGCCGGGCACGTTTCCATGCGCTTCGGCGCCAAGGGCCCTAACGAAGCGACGGCCACGGCCTGCACTACGAGCGCCCACTCCATCGGCGATTCCTTCCGCATCATCCAGCACCATGACGCCGACGTAATGATTGCGGGAGGCTCCGAAGCCGCCATCACTCCCATGGGCGTCGGCGGATTCGCCGCCATGCGCGCGCTTTCAACTCGCAATGACGACCCCGCTCGCGCCAGCCGTCCCTGGGACAAGGACCGCGACGGATTCGTGATGGGCGAGGGCGCCGGCATCCTGGTTCTCGAAGAACTCGAACATGCCCGCCGCCGGGGCGCTCCCATCCTGGCGGAAGTAGTTGGCTACGGCATGTCCGCGGACGCTTACCACATGACTCAACCCGCCCCCGAGCACGAAGGCGGTTTCCGTGTCATGCGCAACGCCCTGCGCGATGCAAAACTCGACGCCAGTGTCGTCGGCTACCTCAATGCCCACGGCACCTCGACGCCTATCGGCGACACGCTCGAAGCACACGCCATTCGAAATCTGTTTGGAAATAAAGTTCCGGTAAGTTCCACCAAGTCCATGACGGGCCATCTGCTCGGCGGAGCTGGCGGATTAGAGGCTGGAGTAACGGTGCTGGCGCTGCGCGATCAGATTCTGCCGCCTACCGTCAATCTCGAAAGCCAGGACCCGGAGACCGTCGGCATGGATTTCGTCCCCAACCAGGCCCGCAAAGCGCAATTCGAATACGCCATGTCGAATTCGTTCGGCTTCGGCGGGACAAATGGCGCGCTGCTGTTCCGCAAGTGGACGGAATAAGCACCGAACAATTGCAGAGGTCAGAGGTCAGATTGCAGAGGTAAAAATCTATTGGCTTCTAACCTCTGCAATCTGACCTCTAACCTCTCCCTACTCCTTCTTCATCGCGTCAATCATCACATAGAGCTGCGCCGTGTCCGTCACCTCGACATACGGTTTGCCATTGCGCTTGTTGCTGACGATCCAGATCGTCGGCGTGTGCTCGATGTGCAGACTTACGCCCAACTCTTTGTCCGCCCTCACCAGCCCGGCCAGCTTGCCCGCCGGATCCACCACGAACGGCAAACCGATCTTGTGATCGGCGGCAAACTTGTCCGCGAATCCACGCAAATTCTGCGGGTTGATCTCCAGTTGGTGCTCGAACACAGCGTCACGGAACGCGTTCCCGATCTCCTTGGAATGCGTGTCGAAGTAGCGCGCCAGCACGGCGGCGTCGAACGACCAGTTGTGCATCGGCAACGGGAAATCGTGCTGCACCAGCGGAATCTTATAGGTCCGCGAGGCCTGAACCAGCAATGGCGCTGTTCGCCCGCATTGCGGACACTGCAGGTCTTCGAAAACAACAAGCGCAACTTGTGCACCCTTCGGCGGACGGAGAGCTTCCGGCACATCCTGCGCGAAAACCGGCAGACAGAACACCGCCAGACACAACAGAATGAGGAGCGGCAATAGTCGTTGAATCTTCATAGTTTTTATTTGGATGCACATCGAACTGAGAACATCTCTATGTTAGCGAATTCAGCCCATCCGCGCACGTGCGGAGCATCTCTTGCGCGACTCGTTTCAACACATAGCCTAGTTCACTACTTGGGCCACGGCCGTCGACTTGCTCCCGGCGAAGTTTGAATCGCCGCCGTACGTCGCCTTAATGTAGCTCGTACCCACCGGCAGCGTCGAGGTCGTAAAGCTGGCCGAGCCGCCACTTAACGCGCCCGTCCCCACGACCGTCGTGCCTTTCATAGAGGTGATAGGTTCTCCATCAGGCGGCGCACCGATGTTGGATGTGACGGTTGCGGTAAAGGTCACTGCCTCGCCGTAGGTGGACGGATTCGGAGATGATGTAAGCGTAGTGGCGGTTTTTGCGAACACGATTTGATTGACTGGCGCTGACGTGCTGCTGCCGTTCTTGGAGTCGCCTCCATATAACGCCGTGATAACGTTCAAAACCGATCGAAGTTTGGACGTAGTGTAGCGGGCGGTACCGCCGCTGAGCGAAACGATGGCCAGAGGCGCCCCATCGCCCTGCGTTCCACCGGCCTGAAAAGTAACCTTACCCGTGGGTGTCCCTCCCAAAGACGAAGAAACCGTGGCAGTGAAGGTCACTGACTGGCCAAAAATCGATGGATTGCGTGACGAAGCCAGCGAGGTCGTCGCCGCGGGAGCGCTAATCAGCACACTCACTGCCCCTCTATTGGTAAAGCCAGCCCCGTTACAGTTCTTGCTGACGGCACACAGATTCACCACCACCAAATCGGGCTTGCCGTCCCCGTTCACATCCGCCACTGCCACTCCGTCGGAAAAGTACGCACCCGAGGCGTAGGTTACCGGTCCCCGGAAAGTTCCGTCGCCATTCCCCAGCAGCACGGCCGCCTGCCCGCGTTCGCACATGGATCCGCAATAAAGGTAAGAAAAAGGATTATTGCTGGCCACCACCAAGTCGGGCTTGCCGTCCTCGTTCACATCCGCCGCCGCCACCGCCGTAGTGCCGACGCCCCCCGAGTCATAGATCGCCGGCGACTGAAAGGTTCCGTCACCCTTGCCCAGCAACACACTTACAGAGGAATTTGAGGAGCAACTGCCGGGGGCGCACTGACTCGCCACCATCACGTCGGGCTTGCCGTCCCCATTCACATCCGCCACCGCCACCGACATAGGTGAACCGTCATCGGGGAACAAGTCGTAGGTCGCCACTGGCTTGAAAGTTCCATCGCCATTACCCAGCAGTATGCCAAATGTGCTGACTCCGCAAGTCTCGCAGACGGTGGTACTACCGTTGACGACCACCAAGTCGGGCTTGCCGTCCCCATCCACGTCCGCGACCGCCACTGCATAGCCCCAGTAGGCACCCGAGTCGTAGATCCTCACCGCCTGGAAAGTTCCGTCGCCATTACCTAGCAGCACGCCCACCTGCCCATGACCGCACGGGGGAGGTCCGCAAAGAGCCTGGTTCATCACCACCAGGTCGGGCTTGCCGTCCCCGTTTACATCCGCGACCGCCACCGAATCCGCGAGCGACCCACCCGAGCCGTAGCTCACCGCCGCATGGAACGTTCCGTCACCCTTGCCCAGCAACACAGCTACTGCCCGGTCGAACAGTTGTTATTGGGGTCACAAGTGTTCGCGACCAGCAGGTCGGGTTTACCGTCGCCGTTCACGTCCGCAACCACCACCGAAGTTGGGGTAGACCCTCCTGAGCTGTAGCTCACCGCTGTCCGGAACGTTCCATCGCCGTTGCCAAGCAGAACGCTTACAGAACCGCTGACGCAACTTTTGCTATTGGCGCACTCATTCGTCACCACTAGGTCGAGCTTGCCGTCCCCGTTCAGATCTGCCACCGCCACAGACGTGGCACCGTCGCCGCCCGAGCTGTAGACCACCGGGGCCGTAAAGCTGTAGACCGGCGTCTGAGGTGCTTCCGCAGCGGCGATCGCGGGTACCAGAGGCCGGTTAATCGCCGGGACAGAATAGGATTGCGCGAGCAACACTGTGCTGGCGAAGATTGAGGAGACGAAGACAACGCAGGCAAGCTTCATGGCGAGACCCTTCCAACCCGGTATTGTCGCAGTTCCAGCACTGGCAAGGAAGTACAAAACCATACCGCGGCGCTATACACCGGGGCGGCTGTCCCTGCGTGGACTGCCCTTACCGGGACTGCCGTACAATAGCCCCGATGATTGCGCATCTTCGAGGAACTTTGCTGGCGAAACATCCGAACCAGGCGATCGTGGAAACTCACGGGGTTGGCTATGACGTTGCGATCAGCGTGCCAACGTTCACGGAAATGCCGGCGGCGGGCACTGAAGTCGCGCTCCACATCCACACACATGTTCGCGAGGATGCGCTGAGCCTGTACGGATTTTTGCGTCTTGCCGAGAAACAGCTTTTCGAGAAGCTGCTGACGGTGAGCGGGATTGGTCCGAAGCTCGCGATCACGATCCTGAGCGGCATGCCGGCGGACGAGATGGTAGGAGCGATTCGCGGAGGCGACCTGGCGCGGCTTACGCGCATTCCAGGAATCGGCAAGAAGACAGCGGAGCGCATGGTGCTCGAGTTGCGCGACAAGCTGCCGGCGCCGACTGGAACGTCCGAAATGAGCGCCCGGCTGGCGAGCCCGGTGGAGGAAGATGTTATTTCCGCGCTGGTAAATCTGGGCTATCAGCGGGCGGCGGCGGATAAGGCGCTGTTGGCGGCGCGAGGCGGCAAGAGTCCTCAAAGTTTTGAAGTGCTGTTTCGGGAGGCGCTGGGATCGCTGTCGAAGTGATTCCACGTCAAGTTGCCCACGCCGGGTAAGTCCACTCTAACTGCCGTGTTACTTCGAGAGTGTCACTTCGAACGCGTTAATTCGAGCCGTAGGAGGTCTTGTGCGGAGGTCGGTTCAAATCACTCTGGTGGTCCTGTGTATCGTGGCCGCGTTCTTGATTGCGATCCCGCCGCTGGTGGACGAGCGGGAGAACAAGTTGTTGAAGAAGCCGCCCTACACGGCATCGGAGCGGGCGCTGAAGCTGCACAAAGAACTCATAATCGCCGACCTTCACGCCGATTCGCTCTTGTGGGGCCGGGACCTGCTGGAACGCAGCACCTACGGGCACGTGGACATCCCGCGACTGGCGGACGGCAACGTTGCATTGCAAGTGTTCTCGCTGCCTACCAAGAGCCCCCATGGGCTAAACATTGAGAGCAATGAAGACAAGAACGACGACATTTTCTGGCTGGCAATTGCGGGTCGCTGGCCGCCAGCAACCTGGAACAGCCTGACGGAGAGAGCCCTTTATCAGGCGCGGCGCCTTCATCAATTCGCGCTTGGTTCGCGAGGCGGCTTCGTGGTCATCGAGAGTGCCGCCGACCTCTCCCGCTATCTGGAACGCCGGCGTCTCAATGGCAAGCTCACGGCCGGATTGCTTTCCATCGAAGGGGCGCACGCGCTCGATGGCAAGCTGGAGAATCTCGACGTTCTGTACCGCGCCGGGTACCGGATGATGTCGCCCAGCCATTTTTTCGATAACGATATTGGTGGATCGGCGGCGGGAGTTCATAAGACGGGTCTCACCGAAAAAGGCCGCGAGTGGGTACGGCAAATGGAGGCCCGGCACATGATCGTGGACCTGGCGCACGCGTCGGCCAAGACGATTGCAGATGTTCTGGCAATTGCCAACCGTCCGCTGGTCGTTTCTCACACGGGCGTGAAGGGGACATGCGACAACAACCGGAATCTTAGCGATGATCAGATTCGAACGGTGGCGGCAAAAGGCGGCTTGATCGGGATTGGATATTGGGACACGGCGACTTGCGGCACGGATGCGCGGGCGATTGTGAAGGCGATGCGCTATGTTTCCGATCGGGTGGGCGTGGAACATGTGGCGCTCGGTTCGGACTTTGACGGGGCCATCACCGCTCCTTTCGACACGACCGGAGTGGTCGAAATCACCGATGCCATGCTGGAAGCGGGCTATTCCGAACAGGACATCCGGATGATCATGGGGGAGAACGCGGTGAGGTTTCTGGCGGCGAATCTGCCCGAGAAGTAGCGGCCTTAGGATTCATGCGATCCGGTGATGGACGCGTGGTGAGCGAGCGCTTAGTTGCCGACGAAGCGTAAATACAGGTCGCGGTCGTGGCGACAGGTTTCAGCCATTTGCTTCACCTTTTGCCACGCTTCCAATTGCGTATCGTCACGCACACGATCTCTCGCACGATCCCATTCCTTGAGGAAGGGTTCCATCTGCAGGTGATTGAACACGGTCTTGCCGAACGGATCAATGCCGCTGAGCAGCAGGAAATCATCATGGCTGGTGGCGGGGACCACCCCATGCAGCATGACCCACTCACTACGTTCGCCGAGATCGTCTTCCAGCTTCACGACCAGGGACATTGCTAACCTCACTGATTGATGCAATGGTACTGGCCGCAATGTAACAGCCTGAGAGGGCGTTGTTCAAGCAGAGCTGCCTATCGAAGGTAACAGCGAATTGATGACCGCAGCAGATGGCCTATGCGGGATCGGACGTTAGCCCCGCAGCACTCGGCTGGACGAACGAATGCGTCCGTCCCTACGCAACGCTGGATGGGCGAGGGTGCCCCTCTCCACAGCCTATGCTTGGCCGACGTGGGCGCCGTGCTGGAAGTGGTATTGGAGAATCTTTGCGGCCAAGGCGGGGGACACGCCCTGTCCTCGAGCTTCGACGGAGCGCACCACTTCTCCGCGACAAATAACTTCGGTGGCCGCGAGCCCGGCAATTTCTGGCGGCAGCACGAGGCTAATCTCCAGCTGTGCGTTCGGATGGAGAAATTCCTGCGCCTGGAACAGCAATCCGGAGCGGCTGATGTTCTCGGTGGTGCCGGGGCGCCAGCTCTTTTCACCGAGCGGACGATAGCGCAACGGAAGTTGGAGATTGAAACGGCGAGCTCGGAATGGTGGAACCTTCTTTTCAAGAACGCTTGAACCGCGGGATTGCATGGCGACCTCCAGGGGGATGGGCTCGGAATCCAGCACCTCGCGGACGCGGTCTTTCAGAGCGGGAAGGCTGAACGGTTTTTGGAGCAAGTTAATGCCGGCATCGAGGGTGCCATCCATACCAACGGCATTTTCGGTATAACCCGACATGTAGAGCACACGGACCTTCGGGAGCAGAGTGGTGACTTGTACGGCCAATTCTCGGCCATTCATGCCGGGCATAATGACATCGGTGAGCAAGAGGTCGATCACCCCCTCATGGCCGGCTACGATTTGCAGAGCGGCGGCGCCATCTTCGGCTTCAAGGATCTTGTAACCCTGCGTTTCCAGATACTGGCGGGCGAGACGGCGGAGATTGTTTTCATCTTCGACGAGGAGAATCGTTTCCTGCCCACGGCCGGTGCGTGGAAGACCGAGGGAATCCTGCGCTGCGGCGGCGTCTTCCCGGCCATCGACTCGCGGGAAGTAGGCACGGAACGCGGTACCGCGCTGCGGCTGGCTGTCGACAAAGATAAAGCCGCCGCTCTGTTTCACGATGCCGTACACCATAGAGAGGCCGAGGCCAGTGCCCTTGGCCCCTTTGGTGGTAAAGAAAGGCTCGAAAATGCGAGACTGGGTTTCGTTGTCCATCCCGACGCCGGTGTCACTGATGGCGAGCATGATGTAGTTGCCTGCGGTGAGCGGCGCGTGAGTACGCGCGAAGTGTTCGTCGAGGGTGATGTTGCTGGTCTCAATGGTGAGCTTGCCACCTTGCGGCATGGCGTCGCGGGCATTGACGGCGAGGTTCATGATGACCTGGTCGATCTGGCCGGGATCGGCACGAACCGCGCCGATCGCGGGGCCTGGAACCATGACAAGATCGATATCCTCGCCGATCATGCGGGTCAGCATTTTCAGGTTCTCTGCCACCACCTCGTTCAAGTCGAGCACCTTGGGAGCCAGCATTTGTTTGCGGCTGAAGGCCAGCAATTGCCGGGTAAGCGAAGTGGCACGCTGCGTGGCATTGGAGATTTCCTGCGCCGGCCCCCGCAGCCGGGGATCGGGTCCGACCCGTTCGAGCAGAAACTCGGAGTAGCCGGAGATCACCATCAGCAGGTTGTTGAAGTCGTGCGCGATGCCGCCGGCGAGGCGTCCGATCGCTTCCATCTTTTGCGCCTGACGGAGTTGCAGCTCCAGCACGCGGGTTTCGGTAATGTCTTCCATGAAAAGTTCGAAGCTGCCTCCTTCCTTGCCATTTGGAATCGAGCGTCCGGAAATGCGCGCCACGATGGCCCCGCCGTCCTTGCGGACGCACTCTGTAGTCAGGTTGTTGAATTCCTTTCGGGCGTGAAAATAATCGGCGGTTTGAAACCATTGCTGGGCATCGGAGTACAGACTTCCCAGATGTCTGCCGGTGAGATCGGCAGCACTGTCATAACCAAACATAGCCACCATTGCGGGGTTTGCGTCCTGGATGATTCCAAGCGCGTCGCAGCGGCAGATACCATAAGGCGCGTTCATCACCAGCGAGCGAAAGTTGCTCTCGGAGCGGCGCAGGCTCTCCTGAGTAGCGCGGAGGGCGGCGTTGAACCAGCAGATCAACAGGGCTACGGCGAAGAACAAGGCGAGGTGCGCGATAGCTTTGCGATATTCGCTTGGAGTTAAGTCTCCGGCGAACGAATAGTAGGCGCTGACCGTGAGAGCAAACGAGGTGGCGGCGAGCCCAGGCTTCCATCCCCCATACCAGGCACTAACCATCACAGCGACGGCGAACACGACAAGACGGCTCTCCGCGATATCGGAAAAAAACAAGGTTGGAATCAGCGCCAGGACGGTGCTGAGGAGAGCGACTCCGTAGCGCAGAATGGGAGCGCGCGCCGGAGGTACGGCCAAGCTGCGGATGAGGGGGAGTTTCATACGCATGTTCATGCTATGCGCGGAACGCGCGCAGAGCGAGTTACGACAGTCCACCGCAGTTTCCTGGCGGCACAGTGGCCAGAGGTACAAGTACCAGGCACATCAACCAGGCATACCAGCCTGGCACAACCTGGGAGCCAACGTAGAGAGAAAAAAAACGAAAAGCCTCTTCCACAGCCTAATCTCATAGGATGCTTTCCGCAAAACTCGCTCGTACAAATCGGCGCTAAGGGAACATAGTCGGTAACAGGACTTGCAACAGTGACCGGCAACGACGAAACTAGCGGGGCATCGCAGGGAGGATCGCAGGTGGTATCGGAATGAATATCGGCCTTTTCGGCGGCAGCTTCGACCCCATACATCGCGGACACCTGACACTGGCCCAGGCGGCCTCCAACCGGTACTCTCTGCGGCAGGTGCTGTTTGTGCCGGCGAATGTTCCTCCACATAAACAGGAACATCCGCTCACAGCGTTCATCCATCGCTATGCCATGGTGGCGCTGGCAACGCAGGATGAAAAGGAATTCGTGCCGTCGCTTCTGGAGGCGCCAGTTTCTACCGCTGCGGAGCTTCGCTCCGCTGGACGGACGAATGCGTCCGTCCCTACGCAAAGCGGGGTGAATTATTCGATCGATACAGTTCGGCGCCTGAAACGAACTCTCAAGAAATCGGATCGGCTATTTTTTCTGATCGGGATTGACGCCTTTCGCGACGTCGCGAAATGGCGCGAGGCGCGTGCGCTGCTGTCGGAATGCGATTTCATCGTGGCCAGCCGTCCAGGATATTCCTTACGAGACGTGGCCGAGTCGTTGCCGGAAGATTTGCGGCCTCCAGCGGCCGTGACTCGCCCCTTTCATAAGCAACCCGCACAAGGCGATCTGGTCCTTCCCGGGGTCACTCTGCACTTGCTTGAAGGCGTTAACCAGAGCGTCTCCGCAACCGCAATTCGCACGGCGGCGGCGCAGGGCAAGCCGCTCGGACGATGGCTGGATCCGCGAGCGGCGGATTACATACGCAAGCACGGGCTATACCGCGGGAAGCGATTGGAGAAGTGAGCTGGTCTGGACGGCCGAGGGCGGCCGTCTTTACGTGGGTGGTGGAGGGTCCCGGCTGCTGAGATGCGGGCAGGCCATGACGCTACCGCTAGGCGGGTTACAATCAATCAGCCCGATATGACGAAAAGGAACGACCTCAAACTACAGGTGAGTGAAGCTATCTTCGCCTGCCAGGACAAACAAGCTGACAATGTCACGGTTCTCGAACTGGAAAAAGATTCGGGAGCGTTCACTGACTATTTTGTGATGTGCAGTGGAAGCAATTCCCGGCAGATCCAGGCCATTGCCGACGCCGTGGACGAGCGCCTGGAGGCACTGGGCATGCGCGTGACTCACGCCGAGGGCTACAAGCAGGCGGAGTGGGTGCTGCTCGACTATGTGGACTTTGTCGTCCATGTTTTCTCCGAGAAAGCGCGCCAGTTCTATGACCTGGAACGCCTGTGGAAGTCGGCCAGGCGGCTTGAGCCAGAGGAACTAATGGCGAAACCGAAACCGCGACGGGCAATGACTTCCAAATCCCAGGCAGGCAAAGCCGTTCCCCGAGTGCCCAAGAAGGCGCGTAAAAAGGCCTGAAGTGTCCGCTTCGAATCCAGCCCCGTGGGGTTCCTCTTTCCGCTTGGTAGCCGCGGAAAAGTGGAAGGCAAAATCGGCGGTGCTGGGCAGCGCGGTCACAGAAGCTTTGGTCGAATACTCGTGTCCGACGCCCGGCATACGCGTTCTCGATCTAGCCAGCGGCACCGGCGAACCTGGGATCACCCTGGCGCAACGCGTTCCCCAAGGTTCGGTCACAGCCGTGGACCAAAGTTCGGAACTCCTCGACATTGCGGCCAAGCGCGCTCGGAGCAAGAATCTTTTAAACTTCATCACCCAACAAGCCGACGCGCACCAGTTGCCGTTTGCTGATCAGAGCTTTGATCTCGCCACCTGCCGCTTTGGGGTGATGTTTTTCAGCGATGCCGAACGCGCCTTGGCGGAACTGCGCCGTGTGTTGACACCCGGAGCTCGTGCTTGCTTTGCCGCGTGGGGGCCTATCGAACAACCCTATTGGCAAACCACCATGAAGATTGTTCATCGTCATGTGGGCGGAGCCATGCTTGAATCGGGAGGATCCGATCCGTTTCGATTCTCTGCCCCTGGCTCTCTCTCAGCGGTGCTCACTGCCTCCGGATTTCGCGAGGTGGAGGAGTCGACTCACCATTTACCTTGGACTTGGCCGGGAGACGCGGAAGAAGCGTTCGAATACTTCTGCGCAGTTTCAGCTCCGTTCCGGCCGATGCTGGAGCGGGTTCCCGCAGAAGAGTGGCCGGCGATCCGGGCTGAGGCGAAGGCGGCGATCGAGCGGTATCGGGTAGGAAATGAGATCCGATTCGGCGCCGACGTGGTGCTGGTGTCCGGAAAAGCCTGATTGGCGGAAGACCCGTGAAGATCAAAGTGGCATGGATCGGGAAGACGAAAGAGCCTGCGATCGAGGCTCTGACCGACGAGTACCTGAAACGGATCTCGCGCTATGCTGAGGTTACGGGCGTCGCATTGAAAGACGAAGCCGCAATTCTATCGCTGGCGAGCGGCGAGCGACATCGGAGCGGACCTCAGAACAAAGAACAGCACAAGCTCGTGCTCCTCGATGCGCGGGGGAAACAGTTTTCCTCCGAAGAGCTGGCTGATTTTCTGGACCGCGAGCAGGTGAACGCGACACCGCTGCTGTTCGCGATTGGTGGCAGCGATGGTTTCAGTGAAGAAACGCGGCGCCGCGCTGGATTTACGCTATCTCTGGGAAAGATGACGCTGCCCCATGAACTGGCGCGCGTTGTTCTAGTCGAGCAGCTTTACCGTGCGTTCACCATTCTCAAGAATCATCCCTATCATTTGGGACATTAACCTTATGGTAACGGGGCAGCGGCCAGTCAGCCCCATTGTCGAGAGACTCGATTCCCAGCCCTGATGAACTTGTGGCAGCTTCCCAGGGACGCGAAACTGGCTTACAGTATTTCTTAACAGGCGAAACCAGTCTGAATTTGTCGGTGAGGCCCTCCCCCAATGAAAAACCCGTACGAGGTACTGCGAATGAAGGAGCAGGAGCTGCTGCGGCTCCGCAAAGAGATGGACGCTCTGCGAATCGCAGCGCGCTTGCTGGGCGCCGAGGATCCGGGCGCAGCGAACGGCGAAGGTCGTCCTAAGCTGCAACGAGTCGTCGAAATGCCGTAGAGCTATTCCCCTGCTGTACTGGAGGCGGACGGAAGCCAAAACCGTCCGCCTTCTTGTTTGTGGGAGAAGGCTGGAGCCGCGCAGTCTGCAGCGCGTAGCGACTTTCAGTTTGACCGCAAGATGCGGATAGCGCCGTCTGCGCGATATCCGATATCGTCTGCGCATGCACAAGACGATCGACCCGACCATCCTCTATTTCGGAACACCCGTGGCACTCATCAGCACGTTGAACCCAGACGGATCTCCAAACCTGGCGCCAATGTCGTCGGCCTGGTGGCTGGGCTGGAGCTGCATGCTGGGCTTGGGCCAGATGGGACAGACTTCGGACAACCTCATCCGAACGCGCGAGTGTGTTATCAATCTGCCTTCGGAAGATCTGGTCACGCTTGTAGACCGCCTCGCACTTACCACCGCCAAGAATCCTGTGCCGGAGAGGAAGCGTCAGTGGGGCTATCGCTATGAGCCGGACAAATTTGCCATTGCGGGATTCACTGCGGTGGAGTCGGAATCGGTAGCGCCACCGCGCGTGCGCGAGTGTCCGGTGCACATGGAGGGCATCGTCCATGATTTCCGCTCCTTCGGTAAGAACGTGAACGCCAACGTTTTCGAGGTGCATATCGTGAAGCTGCACGTCGACGAAAAGCTGCTGCTGGTCGACGGCCCGCGCCCTCATATCGATCCGGCGCTCTGGCGTCCGCTGATCATGAGCTTCTGCCGATTCTTTGGGCTAGGCGGCGAGGTGCATCCGTCGCGCCTTGCAGAATCAGACTTCATGAAATTCATGACTCAAGGGACGCCGCAACCGACGAATTCGCCCAGCGCACAAGAGCCGAGATAACTCACATTGCCAGCTCCGAAGGGGGTAATGGGTCCGTTTGATTTGCACAGGCCCTTGTGAATGCTCCGACCCATGCTAGCATCGGGACATGAAGCAAAAGAAGCCGAAGCGACCGACTGACCCGATGGAATTGGCGAAGCTCGTAGGAGACATGGCCACAGGACAAGCGCCTAGGGACGACGACTCCATTAGAGAGGCCAAGCCTCCAAAGCATACGCGGAAAGCGTCTTCTGTCGAGAAACAACCTCGTCCGTCGTCCAACGTCGTTGTTGAGCGATCATCCGAGTGAGTTCATAGGGGCTGTCTTTGTAGGCTGCTTTCTTTACCTCGAACTTGCTGCTTTTCAGGTCTGAATTAGTCTTAGCAAGCATTAGCGCGAGGTTTCCGATTCTGCGGCTAAATGTTCTCACGTCCTCATCGCTGAAATCGGGCCAATTATCACCCGGCTCTTCGGGCAGAATATGCTCCAAGTTTATGACCTGTTGATCGTCATTTGGAATGAACCAAGGCGTAGACTCGCCTTTGGCTGCCATCTCTAAGGACCGGAGATAGTATCGGGCAAGGAAGCTCTTTGAGACCGAAGCGATCTCAAATGCAGAGCGAAATTCCGGATCGCTGGGAATTATGTCAGAGACCTTCTTCTTAAGCGCCTGCGCAGTAGCAATATCACCGATAAACACCAGATGCGCGGCGTCAGCCAAAATTTCGTCTATGGATGTGCGGCTAGTCTTAGAGGTTATGATGAACCGCACACTCCAACTGATGAACATGCGAAACGCTTCAGCAGCCTCCTTCTTGGAGAATTGCGACGCAGTAGCCAGCATGAGCGGCCGCAAACCCTTTATGTTTAGTTTGTTTAAGGTCTGGATCGCACGGCGAATGCTGTCGGGGTATGCGTTCCACCGCTCGTGTTCTGGATTGAATATAGCGATGTAGATAGATGCCAAGTTCTCCAGCGATGTAAGAAACTGCAACGCAGTTTGCGTTCCTTTGGCTTTCTCTTGTACGGCTTCATAGACCTGATTCTCTTTCAGGTATCCGCGAAGAACGATCATTGCTTGACGCAGGAATGTAACCGTAATGTCTTCTTCTTCCAATGTCTCCAAACTGTTACGCATTCTTGCCCACTTCTGTTGAGCTTCCAGTTTCCGACGTTCACCAGCTTGCTCTAACAGGTAATTCTTGACTAGATCAGCCTGCGATGTCCTCAATCCTCTGTCATTGAGAGTTTCAAACATCTTGTAGGCATTAGAGCCAGTCGGAACCTCTAGGAGGATGATTCTGGCTCCGTGCTCTAGGTATTTAACCCATCGATTGATGGCACTCCCGTGATCCTTGGGATTGAGCCCCACAACGATCCGCTTCACTTGTTTCTTGGCTTCCTCGAAGGTGTTTTGCAAAAGGAAGTGGGATGAAACGCTCGGTTCTGGTCTGTCTTTCGGATTCTTGGCCGTCATCATGCCACGGAAAAATTCATTGTCATCAATATTCAATGAAAGCTTTGTGCCTTCCTCTCCCTTGTCGGCATCAATTTCAGTCAGAAAATACTGGTCAATCCTTCTGGCGACGAGATCATCATTATCGATACCCCTAAGGTAATTGCGCATTTCGGCTAAGAATATCGCTATCGTCGCCAGCCGTTGCTGCCCATCAACAACTTCCAAGATTTCGTCTTCGACGGGAATCGTAACAATAGTGCCAAGAAAATATTCGCCTTCATCACTGACAGCCTTGGTCAAATCCTGGAACAGTGTGGTGACCTGTTTGCTTTCCCACCGGTACTCGCGCTGATTTAAGGGAACCTGAAGGCGAAACTGTCTAAGCACACTAACAATTCCAAGTTCATGGAATGCGATTTTTGCGCGAGGAGCTTTAACCGTTCCGGCTGACATTTGTTCCTCCCATAATCACGTCTGGAATGAACGGAACTTTTCTGCCCGCACCTTCCAGCTCTCTGATAGCGGTTAGCCTGAGCCTTTCCCGCACCCACGAAGAGAGAGAAATTCCGGCGAGCATAGCGGCTAGTTCGAATCCTTGTTTTTCCGAGTCGGAAACACGTATTTGGATGATTTCTGTCTTAGGCTTCATATCTCTGCTCCGAAGGAATACGCTCACCTAGCGCCTTGAGGACCATCTTTTTCTCTGCTTCGCGTCTCGGATTCGTGGAACGCTCGGCAAGAGTACAGACCTCTTCGACTGACCAGACGTGATCCGTGATTCCAGCAGCCATTGCTGGAGTGATTCTCAGCGATTGATGAACGCGGCAAAAATTGTAGTGCATAAAATAGATCTCGACTGCCGCAATGTGATTATCGATCTTCTTTGAAAAGCCGTTTGTCAGGCGGGTAAATCTTCGCATCCCCATTCTCATTGAGAGATTCTGCCGCTCTACGTAGCTTGTGGAGATGTGCTTTGGGTCGGGATTCCCGCTGACAACTTTCATGTCGGTACCGATGCAACGAGCAGGAGAATAGCGACGAGTCTCTTCGTCAGAAGGCGCTCCGTAAATCTTCTGCAATTGCGCGTAGTCGCAATCCATGCCAAACGCGCCTTCAACGGCTTCAAGGTATGCCTTATGACCGTCTGTCGTTACTTGTACGCGCCCACGGATGCGGCTAGCGCAGTCCTCCATGAACTCTTTCGCCCATCCCAGATCGCGACCACCCACTAGGTAGGAGAGACAAAGTTTGGTGTCGGCATCAATCGCCGTCCATGTCCAAGTATCGCCCCAACCTTCGGCCTTCTTCTTTGGGGTAGTGTTCTTAGCCTTTGCGCCTACAAAGCTCCAAACCTCGTCGCATTGGAGACGGCGAACGCGGACGTTTCTCACGGCGCGATTGTGATAATCAGCGCACACCACACCAAATTCGGCTAGCAGCCTCGCAAGGGTATTTTTTCCAGTACCGGTCAGCCGACTAATGGCGCGAAGAGAAACCCCCTCCACCATCATGCTCAGGATTTGAGCCCTGCATTGCGTCGGCAGCCTGTTCATGGTCTAAATGTAATACATATTGCAGTACATGTCAAGAAAAAAGCTTGACTTGTAAGAACATCTGCATTACATTTTCGGGGTGGGCGGTTAAACGCCCAAGGTTAGGTGGTACTGCTCTCTTGTCTCTACCTCGCGCGTATTGTCGGTGCCCTCAGTGTGGAGACCACATTTGGTTCCCTTATCCCACCCGTCAAGAGCCAAGAGAATATCAGCGTCGGATGCCCATGGGAATCTGGCAAGCAGAAATTCTACATACTGAGTGCGGGCGATTGTGGCTTTGCAAGGCACTGTCTCTCCGGTCGGGGATTCCTCGAACATCGGGCCGAGGTCGATCGGATCGCTGCGACGATTCCTTTTTCGAGATAGCATTCGAATGCGGTGAGCAAAACTGCGGACTTCCGATACAAGCATACGTCCATACCACGAGGCCGATGATGCCAGAAGACGCGTGCGCTCGTTTACTGAGGGCATTCTTCAAACCTCGATGCAGCGCTGGACACCTGCTTGCCGACGGCTTCAGATGCGTTCTCGCAAGGGAGGTGTTTTCGCTCTGGCCGTTGGACTAGCGATATTATCACGATTCCGTCACCGTGCTCCCCCAGCGCCTACTGCCTTGCCGGATTCCCCTACATAGGTAGAATGCGCTCAGGACAATTGGGTTGCCACGTAACGTAGGACATTGAACGACAGGAGTCGGCTAAATGGGCCTGTGCAAATCAAACGGACCCATTACCCCGAAGGGGCAGGTCTGGCACCGTCATTCCCGTCCGCGTACAATAACAAATTCGGCCTTATGTCGGATCTCCCTCATGTCGGATCTGCGCCGTGGTCTCATCATCGTGAATACCGGGCCGGGCAAGGGGAAGACCACCGCGGCCATGGGGACGGCGCTACGGGCGGTTGGGCAGGGGATGCGCGTCCTGATGCTGCAGTTTCTGAAGGGCTCGTGGCATTACGGGGAACTCGATGCGGTCAAGGCTTTCGGTGACAAGTTCATCATGAAGCAGATGGGACGCGGCTTCGTGAAGGTCGGCGCCGAGAAGCCAGACCCTGAAGATGTGCGGATGGTGGAGGAGGCCTGGGCCGAGGCCGAGAAGGCGATCCAATCCGGCGAATGGGACCTGGTGGTGCTCGACGAAATCAATTACGCCATCAGCTACGGTATGCTGGACCCGGCGAAAGTAGTGGAGTCTCTGGCGCGGAAGCCGGAGATGGTACATGTCATCTTGACCGGAAGGAATGCGCATCCGACAATTGTCGAGCTTGCCGATACCGTGACGGAAATGCGCCAGGTAAAGCATGCCTACGAGAAGGGCGTGATGGCGCAGAGAGGAATCGAATACTAGTTCTCAAAGGCGGTTCCCGGTTCTCGGGAGGAGCGGGCCCGGGCGGTTTTACTGAGAACTGACGACTGAGAACTGAGAACTGCTTTCCATGACTTGGTTCAAGCGACAATCCGGTGAGTTGGACACTTCGGGTGAAAAGAAAGTACGCACCGAGGGCCTGTGGGTAAAGTGTGACGAATGCCGCCAGATTATCTGGAAGAAGGACCTCGAAGACAATCTCAACGTCTGCCCGAAGTGCGACAAACACTTCCGCATCGACGCCCGCGCCCGCCTGGCGCAGCTTCTCGACGACAGCAAATTCGACGTTTTCGACAGTAATCTCGTCTCCACCGACCCGCTGAAGTTTGTGGACCTGAAATCGTATTCCTCGCGCCTGAAGCGGGCGAAGGCCGACACGGGCCTGAAAGATGCCATCATCAATGCCTATGGCAAGCTGAACGGCCGCCCGGTAATCGTGAGCTCGATGGAATATTCGTTCATCGGCGGAAGCATGGGAGCGGTGGTTGGCGAGACCATTACGCGCGCGATTGAGAAGGCGATTGAAACGCGAACCCCGATTATCATCGTTTCGGCGTCGGGCGGCGCACGCATGATGGAAGGCGTGATCAGCCTGATGCAGCTCGCAAAGATTTCCGCCGCGCTGGCGCGTCTGGATGCGGCGCGGGTTCCGTACATTTCGGTTTTGACCGATCCCACCACGGGCGGCGTGACCGCATCGTTTGCCATGTTGGGCGATCTCAACATCGCCGAACCCGGCGCGCTGATTGGCTTCGCGGGACCGCGAGTGATTGAGCAGACGATCCGGCAAAAGCTGCCGCCAGGGTTCCAGCGCTCCGAGTTTCTCTTGGAGCATGGAATGCTCGATGCCGTGGTCCCGCGCAAGGAGTTGAAACCATACCTGGCGCGGGCGTTGGAATTCATGGTGCAGGCGGCGTAGGAGCAGCCTCAGCTGTCAGTCGTCAGCCCTCAGTCAACCCAACGAAGGCCGCCCTAACAGACAAGAACTTGGAGTGTTTGTCAGGTGGTGCTATTCCCCGGTCAATGCATGGTTTACACCTTTGGGTGCGCTGTTCTGGATAGCCCCAGAACGGCCATTGAAACTGGTAACCTGACGGCTGAGAGCTGATGGCTGATGGCTAACTACGAAACCGCAGTCGCGCAAATGTACGCGTTGGGCCACGAGTTGGCGCAGACGCCGTCGCACAAGTTCGATCTGGCGCACATGCGCGTGCTGCTATCGGCGCTGGGACATCCGGAAAATCGCTTTCCCACTGTGCTGGTCGCCGGCACCAACGGCAAGGGTTCGACGGCGGCTACTCTGGCATCCATCCTGCAGGCTTCGGGGCTGAAGACGGGGCTCTATACTTCGCCGCACCTGGTTCGCATCAACGAGCGGATTCGCCTCAATGGCGAACCGATCAGTGACGAGGATTTCGCGATGCTCCACGACGTAATTGATCGAACCGCCGAGCGGCTGGTTGGGGAAGGCGATCTGCCGTGGCATCCGAGCTTCTTTGAGATGCTGACCGCAATCGGCTTTGAGTATTTCGCGCGGAGCCGGCCCGATATGGTTGTGCTTGAGGTCGGCATGGGCGGGCGTCTGGATGCGACCAACGTGGTTGAGCCGCGGCTCAGCATCATCACCGATATCTCGCTCGATCATCAGAAGTATCTGGGCGAAACTATTGCCGAGATTGCGCGCGAAAAATCTGGGATCATCCGGCCAAGCGGGATTGTGGTTACGCTGCCGCAATTGCCCGAAGCCAACGACGTGATCGGCAACACAATTTTGGACCTCGGAGCGCGTGCGGTGAATGCCGTGCCGTACGTGCCGCCAGTCTCGCCGGGAAGTAGCCAGTACCTGGTACCTGGTACCCAGGAAACCGCTTCGCACGGTGCGCGACAGCGTTATTCGCTCGCGGTTTTGGGAAAAGAAATTGTTGTGGACTCCCCGCTCGTCGGCCGGCATCAGCTGCGGAACCTGGCGCTGGCGGTCGCGGCGGCAGAGGAACTGCACAACCAAGAAATAGACGAACAGGGAACCGCACAGATAACGCCAGAGACCATCGCCGAGGGCATCCGCGAGACGTATTGGCCGGGGCGCTTCCAGGTGGTGGCGGGCGCGGGAGGCGATCCCGAGTATGTGCTAGATGTCGCGCACAATCCTGCCGGTGCCTGGGCGCTGCGGTCGACGCTTTCGGCCGCTTACCCGGATCTAGAGAACGGCGATCCAGGAAACGTCCGGGAGATCACGATGGTGTTTGGCGTGATGCGGGACAAGGCGATGCAGGAAATTGCTGAGATTCTGTTTCCCATTGCCGAGCACGTGATCGTTACCCATGCCAATAATCCGCGCTCGGCGAGCCCGGATGAGATTCGGCGGGCAGCGGCGCGGGTGGCGGCGGGCATTAATATTGAAGAAGCCGAGGATGTAGCGTCGGCCCTGGAGCGGGCACGGAAGTTTGCCGGAGCGGGCGGTCTGGTCGTCGTTACCGGTTCGATTTACATTGTGGGAGAGGCGATGCGAATGCTCGGCGTCCGCATCTAAGTACCTGTGGCGCGGGCACTCTTGCCCGCGAAAAAGTTTGTGTGTAGGCAACCTTGAACAAGATCGCCACAACGGCAGAGCCCGAAAAAGAGCAAGCCGAGCTGCGCTCGGCTGGACAGCCAGAGGCGGCTGTCCCTACGTGGTCTGAGACAGGGCCCGCAGGTCATCTCGTCAACCGCCATGGCTGGCTCAGCCGCCTGCGCTCCTATTTCATTCTTGCCCCGTTGATCTGGGCGTACACCATCATTCTGGGCACGGTTTCGCTGATCTGCTCGCTCTTCGACCGCAACGGGCGCATCCAGCACAAATTCGCCCGCCTCTGGTCCCGGCTTGTAATGAAGACCATTCTGTCGCCGGTGAAAGTCACTGGCATAATTAACGATAGCTTTGACACTTCCCAACCACGAGTCTATGCGGTCACACATGCCTCGGCGCTCGACATTCCGATCCTCTACGTTTATTTGCCATTTCAGTTCCGCATCATTTTCAAGAGCGAATTGCTGGCGTATCCATTCGTGGGCTGGCATCTGAGGCGCTCGGGGCAAGTCTGCATCAATCAGCAGAACCCAGCAGCTTCAATCGGGGCCATCAAGTCAGCGCTGCGGAGCCTGCGCGGCGGCATGCCGCTGGTAATCTTTCCTGAGGGCGGCCGTACGCGAGATGGACAGATTCAACCTTTCCTGCCGGGCGCATTCTTTCTGGCGATCAAGGCGCAGGCCGATATCGTGCCGATCGCGCTCGTCGACACATTCAACCTGCTGCCGATGAACACCTACCACATCAAGTGTCAGCCCCTAGAGATGCGCGTTGGTCAACCAATCTCCACCGCCGGGTTGACCATGCAAGATACAGATGCGGTTTCGGGGAGGGTTAAGGCGGCGATCGAAGCTTTGCATTCCGCACCCATGAAACCGTAAGAACAAAGAAGAACCGCGTAGGGACGGCCGCCCCCGGCTGTCTAGGCGCGCGCAAGCGCGCCTAGTTTTTCGCTTGCCCATCCTAAAATACCCGGTTAGCGCCGCTGACATTATCCTCCGCCATCCGTCATAATCTTTTGTTCCTTCTCTTCCGGAGGTGTCATGAAGTCCCTGGCTCTCGTATTCTTGTGTATTGCCATGAACGCATACGCTCAAAACGCCGCCTCCACCGCCGCCGACGCCCAGGAGTTCATGAATAAGGCCGAGGCTCAGCTCTCCGACCTGAGCGTCAAGGTCCAACGTGCTTCGTGGGTGCAGGAGAATTTCATTACCGACGACACGCAAGCCATGGCAGCCGACGCGATTGACGAGGTCACCGCCGTGACGACTGATCTGGTGGAACAGGCCAAGCGCTTTGACGGCGTCGCACTGCCGCCCGACCTGGCGCGAAAGTTCATGTTGCTGAAGCTCGGGCTCACTGCACCCGCACCGAAGGATCCCGCGTTGCGGCGGGAGATGACCGAGATCGGCGTGTCTCTCGACGCCGACTACGGCAAGGGCAAGTATTGCCGCAAAAACGGCGAGTGTCTGGACATTACAGCCATCGAGAAGCTGATGTCCACCAGCCGCGATCCGGAAGCGCTCCAGGAAGTTTGGACGGGATGGCATGCGATTGCGCCGCCCATGCGGCAGCGTTACTCGCGATTCATCGCGCTCTCCAATCAAGGCGCCCGGGAAATTGGATTCAAGGATGTCGGCGCCTTGTGGCGCGCCGGCTACGACATGACGCCCGAAGAATTCTCCGCCGACCTCGAGCGTTTGTGGAATCAGGTAAAACCGCTTTATCTTTCTCTGCACACATTCGTGCGCTGGAAGCTGGCGGAGAAATACGGTCCGAACGTCGTGCCGCTCGACGGTCCAATCCCCGCGCATCTGCTGGGGAATCCCTGGGCACAGGAGTGGGGCAATGTCTACGACCTGCTCGGAGTGCAAGAGGATAAAGGCGGCGTCAATGTTACTGAGCTACTCAAGAAGAAAAATCTAGACCCGAAGGGGATGGTGAAATACGGCGAAGGCTTCTTCACTTCGATGGGTTTCGCGCCGCTGCCGCCGACTTTCTGGGAGCGGTCGCTGTTCACCAAGCCCGCCGATCGCGATGTCGTCTGCCACGCCAGCGCCTGGGATATTGACAACCAGGACGATCTCCGCGTGAAGATGTGCATTCAAGTGCGCGGCACCGATTTCGTCACCATTCACCACGAACTCGGGCACAACTTCTACCAGCGTGCCTACAAAGATCAGCCTTTCATGTTCAAGAACGGCGCCAATGACGGCTTCCACGAGGCAATCGGCGACGCCATCGCTCTCGCGATCACGCCCGAATATCTGCACAAGGTTGGCCTGCTGGATAACGTGCGGCAGGCGAGCAATGACGTTCCCGAACTGCTGAAGCAGGCGCTCGATCGAGTCGCGTTCCTCCCCTTTGGCCTGATGATTGACCAGTGGCGTTGGAAAGTATTTTCCGGCGAGATCGCGCCCGCGAACTACAACAAGTCGTGGTGGGCTTTGCGGCTGAAGTATCAGGGCGTAGCGCCTCCAGTGGCGCGCAGTGAAGCAGATTTCGATCCGGGGGCGAAGTATCACGTCGCGGCGAATGTGCCCTATACCAGATATTTTCTGGCGCACATCCTCGAGTTCCAGTTCTACCGCGCGTTGTGCCGCGAGTCAGGCTACAAAGGGCCGCTGAACCGCTGCACGTTCTATGGTTCGAAAGAAGCAGGAGCGAAGTTCAACAGGATGCTCGCCATGGGCCAAAGCAAACCCTGGCCCGACGCACTCGAAGTCCTAACCGGCGAACGCCAGACCGACGCCGGAGCACTGCTCGAATACTTCGCCCCATTAAAGCAGTGGCTGGACGAACAGAACAGAGGCAAGAAAGTAGGCTGGTAAAACCAGTTGGCCCTCTCACGAATCACGTAGCCCCGGACGCATTCGTCCGGGGTGCGCGCAAAGCGCGGGCGCACGAGTGCGTCCGCCGCTACGCGAGCAAATGTTAAACTTACGAGATTCAGCTAAATACAGAGCCTATCCATGTCTGACAGCATTCATATCAAGCTTCCCGACGGCAGTGTCAAGGAAGTCCCAAAAGGGAGCACCGCGCTCGAGGTCGCCAAGGACATCAGCCCGCGTCTCGCCGATTCCGCTCTCGTCGCTAAAACTAACGGCAACCTGATCGACCTCACTCGCCCACTCGAAAAAGACACCGATCTACGCATCCTCACCGACCGCGACCCGGAGGCACTGGAAGTCTATCGGCATTCGTCCGCGCACTTGCTCGCTGCGGCGGTGCTCGAACTCTTCCCTGAGACGAAGCTCGGCCACGGTCCCCCAACTGAGAACGGATTCTTCTACGACTTCTATCGCCCAACTCCGTTCACGCCTGAAGATCTTGAAAAGATCGAAAAGAAGATGCAGGAGCTCGTCCAGCAGAACCTGCCCTATGCGCGCGAGTTCCTGCCGCGCAAGGAAGGTCTGGAGAAGTACAAGGGCGAAGGCGACTTCATGAAGTGCCACTTCATCGAGCAGTTCACCAAGCCCGATGAAAAAATTTCGATTTACAAGACCGGCAAGTTCCAGGATTTCTGCCGCGGCCCCCACCTGCCTTCAACCGGGAAGATCAAAGCATTCAAGCTGCTCAACATCGCCGGCGCCTATTGGTTGGGAGACGAAAAGAATCAGCAACTGCAACGCATCTACGGCACTTCATTCTTCTCAAAGAAGGATCTCGACGCCTACCTTAACGGCATCGAAGAAGCGAAGAAGCGCGACCATCGCGTGCTCGGCAAGCAGCTCGACCTGTTTTCGATCCAGGAGCTCGCCGGACCAGGCCTGATCTTCTGGCATCCGAAGGGCGGAATCATCCGCAAAGAGATGGAAGACTGGATGCGCGACCAGTATGTCAAGCGCGGCTATTCACTCGTCTATACGCCGCACGTGATGCGCCGCCAGCTTTTCTTCACCTCGGGCCACGAGGGCTATTACGCCCAGAACTTTTTCGATTTCATGGAACTTGACGACGCCGAATACCGCGTAAAGCCCATGAATTGCCCCGGCCACATTCTCATTTACAAAGATTCGCTCCGTTCGTATCGCGATCTGCCCGTGCGCCTCGGCGAACTCGGCACGGTTTACCGCTATGAACGCTCGGGCGTCATGCACGGCCTGTTGCGTGTCCGCGGCTTTACGCAGGACGACGCTCACATCTTCTGCACTCCCGAGCAAATCGAAAAAGAGATTGCCGACTGCGTGGAGTTCGCACGTGACGTGCTGAAAGACTTCGGCTTTGATAAATTCCAGACCGAGCTTTCCACCTGGGATCCGAACGATCGCAAGAGCTTTGTCGGAAGTGAAGACCAATGGAACATGGCGACTAGCTCGCTCGAAAAAGTCTTGCAGTCGCTGAAGATTGAATATAAAACCATTCCCGGCGAAGCCGCGTTCTACGGCCCGAAGATCGACATCAAGCTGGTCGACGCTATCGGACGTCTGTGGCAGCTCTCGACCGTGCAGTTCGACTTCAACCTGCCGCAGCGCTTCGATCTCGAATACGTAGCCGAAGACGGTACCCGTAAGCAGCCGCTAATGGTCCACCGCGCCCTCTACGGCTCGGTTGAGCGCTTCTTCGGCGTCCTCATCGAGCACTACGCTGGAGCGTTCCCGGTATGGCTGTCGCCGGTGCAAGTGGCAATGATCCCAATCGCCGAGCGGCATTCGGAGTACGCGGAAAAAGTGGCGGCACAACTGCGGGCAGCCGGCGTGCGCGTGGAGGTCGATTCGCGCAATGAAAAGATGAACGCAAAAATTCGCGAACACGCGATGCAGAAGGTACCGTTTTTGCTGGTGGTTGGAGACAAAGAAGCTGAAGCGAATAAGGTCAACGTTCGCACTCGCGGGAAAGAAAAGACGGAAGACATGGGTACGGCTGAGTTCGTGGAGAAGATCAAGAAGCTGATTGGGGAAAAGAGCGCAACGTTGTAGTCGGCAACGGGCACGCTACGCCGGCTGTTCCTCGACACCCACCCCCTGTGTTAGCATCAAAAGTTTCGCGGGCGTTGTTGGGCTGGCCTGTACCCTGTACTCATCCTCATTCCGGGCCGTATCACTCTTCCCGTAAGCCTGCGGAAGGAGACAACCCGTGACAGTGTACGAAGGAGCCAATCTCCGCAATCTTGCCCTCATCGGACACGGGCATGCCGGCAAGACTACCCTGGTGTCCGCCATGCTCTACACCGCCGGCGCCACGCCGCGCTTCGGACGCGTGGACGACGGCTCCGCCACCACCGACTACGACGAGGAAGAAATCGCCCGCAAGATGTCGATTGGCACCGGCCTCGCTTTTGTCGAGTGGGGCAAGACGGACGCGAAGGTCAAGATCAATCTGCTCGACACTCCCGGCTTCAATATGTTCGTCCACGAGGCCAAGATGGTGCTGCCCGTGGTGGACGCAGCGCTCGTCGTGGTGGACGGCGTCGCCGGCGTTGAGGTTGTGACCCAGCGTGTCTGGGGATACTGCAACGACA
>Ga0210407_10000555_pt1 | contig 41663 bp, 45 predicted proteins | sample IncBWC27MmetaG_FD_150860 | JGI IMG/M metagenome (GOLD analysis project Ga0210407, IMG submission 150860) | Forest soil microbial communities from Barre Woods Harvard Forest LTER site, Petersham, Massachusetts, United States - Inc-BW-C-27-M | ecosystem: Environmental > Terrestrial > Soil >...
CATCCGCATTCGTTGCGTCACGCGTTCGCCACGCATCTGCTTGCCGATGGCGCCGATCTTCGCGCCATCCAGGAACTTCTTGGCCACCAATCCCTATCGACCACACAGAAATACACACATGCCTCCATCCGCCAATTGATGGACATCTACGACAAGGCGCACCCGCACGCCTGATTCCGGCATCAATTCCAGTTTGCCGGGATGTAAGACTGGGCTACTCTAGGGAGCTTTCGGAATTTGAAGATGCGCCTGCGGACTGCATTCTCGATCGCGTTTTGTTTGCTCGTGTGCATGGCGTTGCCTTTGCTTGCCAGCGCGCAGGGGAACTACGAGGTCCAGGTGTACCCGTACGAAACCGTCGAGCCTCGCCACACGATGATCGAGCTCCATTCCAATTTCACATTCCAAGGTTCCAAATCCACCGATGACGGCACGCTGCCCACGAACCACCAGTTGCACGAAACGATTGAAATCACCCACGGCTTTACTGACTGGTTCGAGACGGGTTTTTATATTTTCACTTCAGCAAAGAGCGGCCAGGGTTGGGACTATGTCGGCAGCCACATCCGTCCCCGCGTGCGCGTTCCGCCGAAGTGGCACTGGCCGGTCGGCGTCAGCCTCTCGAACGAGATCGGCTGGCAGAGCCGCCGCTACTCAGCGGACACTTGGACGTGGGAAATTCGTCCCATCATCGATAAGCAACTCGGCCGGTGGTATCTTTCCTTCAATCCCACGTTTGACCGGTCGTTTCATGGCCCGGGTGTAAATCAGGGGCTCGTGTTCTCGCCCAACTTCAAGTTCAGCTACGATTTCACGAAAAAAATTGCGGGAGGCATCGAGTATTATGGCTCGTTGGGTCCAGTCACCGGCTTCGACCCCATCAGCCAGCAGCAACAGCAAATTCTCCCCGCCATTGATCTGAATCTGTCGCCCAAGTGGGAAGTCAATTTTGGGGTGGGTGTGGGAGTGACGCGTTCGACGGATCATTTGCTTGCCAAGATGATTCTCGGCTACCGTTTCGACTTCTGAGGCGTCTTCTATCAGGAGACACCAGGAGCGGGCATGGCCTATCAACTTGCACAAATCAATATCGGGCGCCTCATCGCCCCCATTGATGATCCCAAGATTGCGGAGTTTGTCGCGCAGCTGGATCCCATCAACGCTCTGGCGGACCAGGCTCCGGGCTTTGTCTGGAGGCTCCAGTCGGGATCGGGCAACGCCACGGACATTCCGTACAACGACGATCCGTCCATTATGGTCAACATGTCGGTGTGGGAGTCCTTGGAGGCGTTGCGGAATTACGCCTACAAGTCGGATCATATGAGGGTACTTCGCGATCGTGCGAAGTGGTTCGTAAAGATGGACAAGCCGATCTATTGTCTCTGGTGGATTCCGGCCTGCCACATTCCTTCTGTCGCCGAAGGTCGCGAGCGGTTGGAACATTACCAGTCGCACGGTGCGACTCCATATTCGTTCTGGTTTTCGCAGGAGTTCCCCCAGCCTACGGACGAGGGCGTTTGCGTCTAAAGAGTTTGCTTCTTGTAAGGAAGCGAAAACAAAAACGGCTGGCAGCGGAGCTGTCAGCCGTTCCTGGTTTCTTTTTTTATGATTCTCGGCAGTTAGTGATGCCCGCCTCCGTGGCCACCACCGCCGCCGTGGAAACCTCCACCGCCTCCATGAAACCCGCCGCCATGGGATTCTCCACCACCGCCATGGAAACCTCCTCCTCCACGAAATCCGCCATCACCACCATGGAAGCCGTTTCCTCCATGAAATCCCCTGTCGCCACCATGGAAACCGCGCCCGCCGTGGAACCCACCATCACCTCGGAAGCCTCCGCGATCAAATCCGTCCCGGCCGCGATAGCCATAACCACGACCGTAGTAACCACGGCCATAGAAGCCTCGTCCGTAATAGCCCCGGCCATAGAAGTCACGACCGTAGAATCCATGGAACCACGGGCCAGCTCCGATGAAGACTCCGTCTACGAACCAATCCGGGCCGTAGTAGCCGTAAGGCGCACAAGCGTATGGGTAATAATCATAGTAGCCATATCCGCACACGGGAGCCGGACCAACGTACCCATAGGCTGGGCCAACTCCAACGCCCACGACGACTCTTTGTGCGTGGGCGAACGATGCCGAACCCAAAGTAATACCGAGCAAAGCAAGAACCCTTAGATAACGCATGTTTGGACCCCTTCTGAGTCCCTCACTACAATCGCAAAAACCTTCACTACCATTAGATGCCTTAGGTCTCGCCCGGGGCATCCACTCAACTAAACCCTTGGGAGGCAAAATAGTTGCAATCCGGGTCCCTGGACGCGCTTTGCGCGAAGATGCTGCGCGCACATCTCCGGCGTCCGGTCAATCTCCTTTCGAGACGGGGCATCCTATTGATTCAATTGGACCTAAGTCGATCATAATTGCATTTCGGCGTCCCTAATGTGAAGATTCTTCCCGCGTTGGTACATGTAATGAATGCAGGAATTGAGCCACTCAAACCGATCCTCACCGCCGTTCTGTTCCCTAAGCTGGATGGCCTGCTTCTTGGCCTCTTGCGCTCCCTGGTCCCGGCAGACTGGGAGAAGCAAACCGTCTCGCCCAGATGGAAAGTGAAGGATGTCGCCGCGCATCTTCTAGACACGGCGCTTCGCGGAGATTCGGTCGGTCGAGACGGGTATGTGACCGACAGTCCGGCAATCAACTCTTCCGCTGATCTGGCGGCCTTCATCAACCGCTTGAATCGCGAGGGCGTCACGGTATATCGCCGGTTGAGCCCGGCAGTCCTCATTACTCTAATGGAAGTCGCCGTCAAATCATTGGCGGAATTGCACGCTTCTCGCGACCCTGCCGCAATGGCTCCCTTTGGCGTCAGTTGGGCCGGCGAGGAAAAATCCGCAAACTGGTTTCATACTGCGCGGGAATTCACCGAGCGCTGGCATCACCAGCAGCAGATTCGTCTCGCTGTGGACAAGCCGGGCGTCATTACCCGCGAGCTGTACTTTCCTGTTCTGGATTGTTTTCTGCGCGCTCTTCCTTTCGCGTATCGCAGCATCTCCGCGAAGCCCGGAACGTACGCCCAGATCATCATTTCAGGGGAATGTGGCGGCAGTTGGTATCTTTATCGCGATGGTAAAACGTGGCAACTCATCGAAAAGCCGTTCGGCGAGAAAGCTTCCGAGACGATCATTCCCCAGGAAATCGCCTGGCGCATCTTCACCAAAGGCATCAGCCGCGAATCCGCTTTGGAACACGTGCGCGTGTCCGGTAACGTGGATCTGGGCGTGCACATCCTCAACATGGTCTCTATCGTCGCGTAACCCTGAGCACCGACGTGGCCTTGTGCATTTTGTCGCGATTTCGTTCGTTGACGATTCGGGTGAAGAACCTTTATAATTAGGGTTTGCCTTTAGCGCTTGGAGGACAGATGTACGCCGTTATTCAGACCGGGGGAAAGCAATATCGCGTCGCGCCCGGCGACACCATCCGCATTGAGCGGGTTGATGGCAAGGTAGGGGAGAAGGTTAACTTTGGTTCCGTCTTGGCCGTCCATACGGACGACAAGAAGGTCCTGTTGGGCGCCGATGCCGGTAAAGCTTCCGTAACCGGCAAGATCATCCAGCAAGGGCGCGCCAAGAAAGTCACCGTGCTCAAGTTCAAGAAGACCAATCAGTACAAGATTCAGCGCGGCCACCGGCAGAACTACACGGCCGTGCAGGTCAGCGATATTAAGCTGTAAAACTCTCACATTCCGCCGGGATTGCAGCCGGCGCTTATTCTTGAAAAGGATTACGTCATGGCACATAAGAAGGGCGGCGGCTCCTCGACAAACGGCCGCGATTCACACGGCCAAAGGCTGGGCGTCAAGCGTTTCGGCGGGCAGTTGGTCAATGCGGGCACCATTCTGGTGCGCCAGCGCGGCACCAAGCACCAGGCGGGAGAAAACGTGGGCCAGGGCAAGGACGACACGCTCTTCGCGCTCGTGACCGGTTTTGTGAAGTTTGAAGACAAGGGCCGTCACGGCCGCTTTATCAGCGTCAAGCCAGCAGAGCAAGCCAAGTCCGCCGCGAACTAGCGGCACTCTGGAGCTGCATTTTGCGTGGGGGAATTTAGCAAGCCCTTCTTCGCTTCCGCGGTCCGGCCACATTGGACCGCGTTTTTCTTTTCAGCGCCGCTATTCGCTGGTAATGCAGTCTAAAGGGCCGGTTAATTCTTACGGAGTTTTATTCTTGTGTTCGTTGATGAAGCCAAAATATTCGTGAAGGCCGGCGACGGCGGCAACGGCTGCGTGGCCTTTCGGCGCGAAAAATATGTTCCCCGCGGCGGCCCGTCCGGCGGCGACGGTGGCCATGGCGGTAACATCTATCTCGAAGCCAATCCAAACGACAATACTCTGCTGCGCTACCGTTACAATCGCGAATTCAAGGCCGATCGCGGCCGCCACGGTGAAGGATCCAACTGCACCGGCCACTCCGGCCAGGACATGATTCTGCAAGTTCCCGTCGGCACTCTGGTGTTTGACGAGCAAGGCGCGACTATCGCCGACCTTGCCACCGCGAGCCAGCGCGTCCTTATCGCTCACGGCGGACGCGGCGGACGCGGCAACCAACACTTTGCCAAGCCCTGGCACCAGGCCCCGCGCGAACACGAGGACGGATTCCCCGGTGAGGAGCGGCATCTTCGCCTTGAACTGAAACTTCTGGCAGATGTCGGCCTGGTCGGGCACCCCAACGCGGGCAAGTCTACTTTGATTTCCGTGATTTCCGCCGCGCGTCCCAAGATTGCCAACTATCCGTTCACCACGCTCGAGCCCAATCTCGGCGTCGTCAACGCCGACGGCGGCACCGGTGGGCACGGCACCGAGCTTGGCCGCACTTTCGTTGTCGCCGACCTGCCTGGCCTCATTGAAGGCGCGCATTTGGGCGCTGGTCTTGGCATCCGTTTCCTGCGGCACGTCGAGCGCACCCGCCTGCTCGTCCACCTGATTGACACGAGCGACTCCAACGCCGATGACCCGGTCCATTCGTTCGAGATCATCAACGGTGAGCTCGAAGCCTTTAGCGCGTCGCTCATGGAAAAACCGATGATTGTCGTCGCCACTAAGCTCGACGCCACAACTGATACCACGCGCCTTAACGCTCTTCGTGACTTCTGCAAGCGGCGCAACGTTGAATTTCACTCCATTTCTGCTGTCGCCGGTGACGGTGTGAAAGACCTGGTCCGTTCCATCGCTGATGCGCTGGACAAAATCCCGCGCGCTGCCCACGATTCCTCTCTCGACGCTCCGGCTGACAAGGGCGACAAGCAACTGCTGACTGCGCCTGTTGACCGCTCGGCGCTCGCCACCAACAAAGAACAAGATTCGTGAGAGAATTGCATATATCGTCCGTGGCCTTGATTCGATCCGGGTCGCCGGCACTTTCTTGGGAGCGTCATTGACCACCGCGCAAGCGCACCGCACTGCCGCAAAACATCATCCTCGCCGCATCGCGATTTTCGGCGGTTCGTTTGACCCAATCCACAACGGCCATCTTTCCGTCGCCCGCGCCGCCGACCGGCGTTTCAATTTCGACGAACTCCACTTCATTCCCGCGAGCCGGCCGCCGCACAAGCTGAAGCAGCACCTCGCCCCGTTTCCCCACCGCTTTGCTATGGTTTCGCTCGCTTGCACTGAACATCCCCACTTCGTTCCCTCGCTTGCCGAAGCCGGTGAGGATTTCAGCGGCACGCAGCTTCACTATTCCGTGGACACCGTGCGTTATTTTCGTCACGTTTACCACGGCGACCGGCTTTTTTTCATCATCGGCGCCGACGCGTTCCTGGATATCCCCACGTGGAAGGAATATGAAGCCTTGCTCACGCTTTGTGATTTCATCATCGCAAACCGCCCGGGCATACGCCCGGAAGCCCTCCGCCTCGTCATTCCGCCGGACGTGATAGCGCGGCCGGATGCAAAAAAAGAGGCTGAGCCTCCTTCTCAAGTCGTCGCGCAACTGCACAAGACCACGATTTATCTGCTCGAAAACGTTTCCAGCGATGTTTCCGCTACCGAGGTCCGTCGCCAGGCGCACCGGGGTCAGTCCATCCATGGGCTTGTTTCCGCGCGCGTCGAGGAATACATTCTCAAACAGGGCCTATACCGGGATCTCAGATGAAATTCGAATCCTTGCCCCAGGGCGTCCGCCTCGCCGTAGAAGCCGCACAAGAAAAGAAAGCCGCGGGCATTACTGTGCTCGACCTCACGGCCGCCGGCGCTTTCACCGATTATTTCGTGGTCTGCACGGGCTTCAGCACCCCGCAGGTTCAGGCCATCTGCACTGAAATCGAGGCGCAACTCCATAAAAATCTCGGCCGCTCGCCCGAGCATCGCGAGGGACATCGCTCCGCCGAATGGGCCCTGCTCGATTTCGGCGGCTTTGTCGTCCACGTTTTCAGCGAGCAGGCCCGCCGTTACTACGATCTCGAACGCCTCTGGCGCATGGCCCCTAAGCTCGAACTCCCCGACCAGCCTGATGGTCCTTCCTCCGGCCGGGACATGCATGATTCTGCCTTCGGGCACGAACACTTTTCCGGTGAATCCTTTTCCAGCCGGCCGCGGAGTGGGCGCTCGCAGCAATGACCGCGGAACGATTGCCGTGGATCTCCGCCGATCCCGCGTCGCTCCATCTCCTTGAACTCGCCCACAAAGTCGCTGCCGCTCCCGCCACTCTCTTGATCACCGGTGAAAGTGGCAGCGGCAAAGACCACCTCGCCCGCCTGGTCCATGAACTTGGCCCGCGCCGCGACGCGCCGTACCTGAAGATTGATTGCGCCAGCCTTCCTCCGCAGCTCGTCGAAAGCGAACTCTTCGGCCACGAACGCGGCGCTTTCACCGGCGCGGTCGAACGCAAACTCGGCCGCTTCGAACTCGGCGGCAACGGCACCATCGTCCTCGATGAAATCGCCGCGCTCTCGCCTGGGGCGCAGGGAAAGCTTCTTCGAGTTTTACAGGAGCGCACTTTCGAACGCCTTGGCGGCACGGAAACTCTGCGCATCGAAGCCCGGCTGATTGCCCTCACCAATGTTGATCTTCCCGCCGCCGTAAAGTCCGGCACCTTTCGCGAAGACCTTTATTTCCGGCTGAACGTTCTCTCTCTCGAAGTTCCTCCTCTCCGCGGGCGCCGCGCCGATATTTTTCCTCTCGCCGATCATCTGCTCGCGACCATTCGCTCCGTCCACAGCCGCCCCCACGCACAACTGAGCGATTCAGCGCGTCGCATGCTCGCGGCCTATTCTTGGCCCGGCAATGTCCGTGAACTCCGCAACGCTCTTGAGCGCGCGGTGGTTTTCTCCGGTTCCGGCAGCAGTGCAGCACCAGGCAAGAGCGACATCCTCGAGCCGGAAAATTTTCCGGAAAGTGTGCGCGCCGCCGCGCCCGGCGCCGCGAGCCCGGCTGCCGGCTTCCGTTCCCTCGAGGAAGTCGAGCGCGAAGTCATCGCTGCGACCCTCGAAGCCACGCATTACCAGATCAGCCGCTCCGCCGAAGCTCTCGGCATCAGCCGCAAGACCCTCCTCGAAAAGCGCAAGAAGTATGGTTTGAAGTGAAAATTCGCCTGCTCATGCTCGGCAAAACCCGCCGCGCAGAAATGTGCGCTGTCCTCGACGACTATGTAAAGCGTATCGGCCGATCGTGCCCCATCGAAATCACCGAAGTCCGCGACGGTGATACCGCCCTGAAAAAGCTCGACGCTGACCGCGCCGCCACTGTTGTCCTTCTCGATGCCGCCGGCAAAAATCTCGATTCGAACGCCCTCGCCAAATGGCTCGGCGAACTTCGCGACCGCGGTACGCGCGAACTCATCTTCGTCTGTGGCGACGCCGATGGCTTCCCGGAAGCACTCCGTCAGAGCGCCCACCAGAAGCTTTCCCTCAGCACCATGACTTTTTCTCACGAACTTGCCCGGGTTATGCTTGCCGAGCAGCTCTACCGCGCTTTCGCCATCCTCTCCGGCAGCCCCTATCCGAAATAGCCCGCGTGGTGCAAACTAAGAGCACCATGCCCGTCCACATTTCTCCCGACGCAAATCGCCCCTCCGTTACCATCGAAATCCCTCTCGAGAATCCTCTTCCCGATTACGATCTTCTCCAACTCGAGCAGCCTACGCCACGCGATGTGGACGCTGTCCTCGTCTCGCAGGGTTTTCGCGATCTTGTTGATGACGCGCGCGGCGTCCTCATGGATCTCCTCGCCCATCCTCCGTACCAGGCGAACTCTCCGGAACACGCCAATCTCGATTTCACTCACTCGGCCCCGCTGCCATTCGAATTGACGCAACTCACTGGCGCCATCTGCCCCGGTGGCGATGAGAGCTACCGCCCCGGCTTGTGGATCGTTCTCCAAGATACGCACGCCAAGCCGGGAACTTCACTTCCTCAGGCGAAGCAGGAGCGCATCGCGCGCATCGTTGCCGAACTCGTTAAGCGCCTCCAGCTCGCCTGATCGCCGGACTCGGAAGGCACCGGTCGCGGACAATTTCCGTACGACCTTGACCTTTTGCCCACGACTTCGCAAACTCTATTCTTTTCGCAGTGCCCTGAAAGGGTTCTCCGAGTCGCGAGATTATGCCGGAAGAAAAGGGGCTCCTCATCGTTTACACCGGGCCAGGCAAGGGCAAAACCACCTGCGCGCTCGGCACGGCGTTCCGCGCCGTCGGCCAGGGTTTGCGCGTGCTGATGGTGCAATTCATTAAAGGTTCCTGGCACTACGGCGAGCTCGATGCCGCCAAAATGCTCGGCGACGACAGGTTTGAAATCCGCCCCATGGGCCGCGGGTTCGTCAAAATCGGCGGCGCTGAAACCGATCCTGAAGACATCAAACTGGCGCAAGAGTGCTGGCAAGCTGGCCGCGACGCCATCTACAGCGGCAAGTACGACCTTGTCGTCCTCGACGAAATCAACTACACCATCAGCTACAAAATGCTGGACGCCGACGAAGTCATTGAAGCAATGAGGAACCGCCCCGAACGCGTCCACGTTATCTGCACAGGCCGCAACGCTCATCCCAAGCTTGTCGAACTCGCCGACCTCGTCACCGAGATGCGCGAGGTGAAACACCCCTACACCAAGGGTATACTGGCTCAGCGGGGGATCGACTATTAGCACTGCGATTGGGGGCTCGCGGGCTTTCAACTTTAAAACTTTCGACTGTTAACTTTTCCATGGCCTGGTTCAAGCGCGACAAAAAATCGATCGAGCAAACCACCCCGCCCGAAGAGCGCCGCGTGCGCACCGAAGGCCTGTGGGTCAAATGCGAGTCCTGCCGTAATATCGTCTTCCGCAAGGACCTCGAAGCCAATCTCTTCGTCTGCCCCAAGTGCCAGTTTCATTTCAAGATGAATTCCAAGCAGCGCCTCGAAATGCTGCTTGACGGCCGCTGGACCGAGCACGACGCGGGCATGACCTCCACCGACCCGCTCAAGTTCGTGGACACCAAGCCCTATGCCACGCGCCTGCGCGAAGCAAAGAAAAAACTGGGCATGAATGACGCGGTCATTACCGCGGAAGGCCAGCTCAGCGGGCGGCCCGTCGTCATGTGCGCCATGGAGTTTGGTTTCATCGGCGGCTCCATGGGCGCAGTGGTCGGTGAAAAGGTCACTCGCGGCATCGAGCTCGCCATCGACACCCGCCAGCCGTTCATCGCTGTCTCCTGCTCCGGCGGCGCGCGCATGATGGAAGGAACCATCAGCCTCATGCAGCTCGCCAAAGTTTCGGCCGCACTTGCCAAGCTCGACGACGAAAAGCTTCCCTATATTTCCGTGCTCACCGATCCCACGACGGGCGGCGTCACCGCCAGCTTCGCCATGCTTGGCGACCTCAACATCGGCGAACCCGGCGCCCTTATCGGTTTCGCCGGCCCCCGCGTCATCGAGCAAACCATCCGCCAGAAACTCCCTGAAGGATTCCAGCGCTCCGAATTTCTGCTCGAACACGGCTTCCTCGACGCCGTCATCCATCGCAAGGACCTCAAGTCCTTCATCGCCAGCTCCCTCGATTTGCTCTTGAGCTGAGATGAACTACGAGTCTTCGGTCCGCTACCTGCTCTCCCTTGGCCGCGAATTGGCCGCCCCCACGCAGGCCGCCGCCGCAAAGTTCGACCTCGAGAACGTCACTATTCTCGCCGACCGCCTCGGCCGCCCGGACCGCGCCTATCCAACCGCTCACATTGCCGGCACCAACGGCAAGGGCTCAACCGCCGCGTTCCTTGAATCCATCCTTCGTAGTGCCGGCTTTCGAACGGGATTGAATACCTCGCCCCATCTCGAAAAAATCAATGAACGCATCCGCATCAACGGCGAGGAAGTCCTCGACGAAGCCTTCGTCGAAACCTTCACTCGCATACACATTTTGATCGAAGAACTCCTAGCCGCGGGCAAGCTTCGCGCCCATCCCACTTATTTCGAGTGCGTCACTGCCATGGCCTTTGAATATTTTGCCCGTCAGCGCGCTGAGTTCGCCGTCTTCGAAGTCGGCCTGGGCGGCCGCCTCGATGCCACCAACATTCTTTCACCAGTTATCACCATCATCACGCGTATCGACTTCGACCACGAAAACTTCCTTGGCCACTCTTTGCGGGAAATCGCCGCCGAAAAGGCCGGAATCCTCAAGCCTGGCATTCCACTCGTCCTCGCCGAGCAATCTCCGGAAGCTCTCGAAGTGATTCTTGCTCGTGCCTCGGAACTCGGTTCTCCCGTCATCGAGCCGGCGCAAGTCTTTCGCGTCGATCGCGAGTCCGTGCAAGAAGGCCGCGTCCGCGCGCGTATCCGCGAAGCCGACTCCGGCAAAGTCTTCGAAATCGCCCCCAGCCTCCCCGGCCGTTTCCAGTTCCAGAACGCCCTGAATGCCTTCGCCGCCGCTCGTTTCCTTCAAGACCGCGGCTTTCGAATCCCCGATGAAGCCCTAACCAATGGAATCGCCAAGACCGTCTGGCCCGGCCGCCTCGAAAAACTGCAATCCGCCCCTGACGTTTACCTGGACGGCGCGCACAATCCCGGCGCCGCTCGCGAGCTCGCGCACTTTCTCGAGCAAAATTTCCGAAATCGCAAACTTTGGTTGCTCTATGCCGCCCTTCGCGACAAAGCCGTCGACGAAGTCGCCGGCTTGCTCTTCCCGCACGCCGCGGAAGTCATCTTCACCGCGCCGCGCACTGTACGCGCCGTCTCCGCCACCCAGCTTGCGGAGATTACCGGTCATCATGCCGCGCGTTACTCCGTGATCCCCGACGCCGAACGCGCCTTCGACTACGCCCTGGCGCACGCCGCGCCCAAAGACGCCATTTTCGTCACCGGATCGCTATACCTTGTTGGCCAGCTCCGCCACTATTGGAAACAGCGCGCGCAAGTCGCCATGCGCTGAAAAAAACCGTAGAATAACGCCCTCAAGGTTTTATCGAACATCGGCGGTGCCCACCTCAAGCGCCGTATTCTCTGTTCGGAGACTCAGGTCTTGCAGGGGCGTCCGCCAACGGCGGGCTGCGCCCGAGCTAAGGAAGCCAAGCTTTGAACGATTGGCAAATAGAATGAAGACAAAAGGGAAGCGGACCGCAAGCGATGGAAAGGGAGTACTCGCACATCCTCTCGTCGGCATCATCATGGGCTCCGGCTCCGACTGGGACACCATGAAATTCGTCTCCAAGACGCTCGGAGAACTCGGTGTTCCACATGAAACACGCGTGGTCTCCGCGCATCGCACTCCCGACCTGCTCTTCAAGTACGCTTCCCACGCCGAAAAGCGCGGCATCGAAGTCATCGTCGCCGGGGCCGGCGGCGCCGCTCATCTTCCCGGCATGACCGCCTCAAAGACAGTTCTGCCGGTCCTCGGCGTCCCCGTCGAATCCAAAACGTTGAAAGGCCTCGATTCGCTCCTCTCGATTGCGCAAATGCCCAGCGGCGTTCCTGTCGGCACACTCGCTATTGGCAAGTCCGGCGCGGTCAATGCCGCGCTCCTCGCCGCCGCCATCCTCGGTGTGAAGCATCCCGCCATCCGCGAAGCCTTCCGCAAATTCCGCGCCGACCAGACCGGCCGCGTCCTCGCCAACCCGGACCCCTCTGTTGCTCCGTCTGCAGCGAAGAAGAAAGGCAAGCACGCGTGACCATCGGCATCCTCGGCGGCGGACAGCTCGGCTACATGCTAGCTCTCGCGGGCTATCCCCTCGGCTTGCATTTCCGCTTTCTCGACCCCTCTCCCGAAGCTCCCGTGGGCCGCATTGCCCAACGCGTCACTGCCGATTACATCGACCAAGCCGCGCTTGAAAAGTTCGCGAGCGGCCTTGAGCTGGTCACCTACGAATTTGAAAACGTTCCCGTCGAAGCCGCTAATTTTCTCGCCGAGCGCGTTCCCGTCTATCCTCCGCCCGCCGCTCTCGAAGCCGCGCAGGACCGCCTCGCTGAGAAAAATCTCTTCCGCAAACTGGGCGTCGCCACTGCCGATTTCGTCGCCGTCTCAAATTCGTCCGAACTCGACGTCGCGCTAAAGACGCTCGGCCTTCCCGCCGTTCTGAAAACCTCTCGCATGGGCTATGACGGCAAAGGCCAGTGGATTCTTCGCACCGCGCAGGACGTCGCGAAAGCTAAGTCCGAGATGCCTCCCGTGAAGCTGATCCTTGAGCGTTTTGTCCCCTTCTCTCGCGAACTCTCCGTTCTCGCGGTCCGTTCTCGCAACGGTGAAACCGCCATCTACCCGCTCGTGGAAAACCACCACCGCAGTGGCATCCTCCGGCTCTCCCTCGCGCCCGCTCCCCGTCTTGATCCGCCCATCCAGCGCGCCGCCGAAAACGTCGCCCACCGCGTTCTCGAATCTCTGAAATACGTCGGAGTCCTCGCTATCGAATTCTTCGAGCATCAAGGCGAACTCCTCGCCAACGAAATGGCCCCGCGCGTCCACAATTCCGGCCACTGGACCATCGAAGGCGCCGTCACCAGCCAGTTTGAGAATCACCTCCGCGCTGTCCTCAGTCTCCCGCTTGGCTCCACCGGGCTCACCGGCCACTGCGCTATGCTCAATCTCATTGGCGATCTCCCCGAATCCGCCGAAGTCCTCGCTGTCCCCGACGCCCACCTCCACCTCTACGGCAAATCCCCCCGCCCCGGCCGAAAACTCGGCCATGTCACTCTCCGCGCTGCCTCTCCCGAACGCCTCGCCCTCCGTCTCTCCGAACTCCCCGCCTTCTTCCACCGCCCCGACTTCTGCCTCGACGCCGCCCTCGCCCACTCCGCCCCCCTCCGCGCCTGATCGCTGTCCATATTGCTTTCATGCCTCGACCGAATCTTTGCCAGTCGTAGTGGCGGGTCTTCAGACCCGTTCCTTTTCCTTGCGGCCTCCTTAGAGCTAGCCTGTCTGCATGCCGATTCACCTCCTCAAGGTTGCCGCCTACCCGCCCGAATGCTACGATTTGGTGTTGCATGACTCCTGCTAACCCCCAACTGAACACCGCCTTCCGCCCCCGTGTGGGCATCCCGTGGCGAACCACGCAGGAACAGCACGAAAGGAAGCGGGATAAGCTCGATTATTACTTCGAGGCTGCTCGAAAGGCGGGAGCAGACCCTGAAGAAGTGGAACTCGATCAGTCGCCGGAACAGCTTGCTCGCCAACTAGAGCAACTGGACGCCTTTGTTCTGCCAGGTAGTCCAGCCGATGTGAACCCCAGCCGCTATGGCGCTTCGAGGGACCCCAAGACAAAAACTTTGGACCCCAATCGAGACGCCACCGACGAAGCCATTCTCGCTCATGCATTTCGCGAATCGAAACCGGTGCTTGCCATCTGCTATGGCTGTCAGATGCTCAACGTTCATCTCAAGGGCTCGCTGATTCAAGACATTCGCACGATGAAACCAGAAGCGCTGGCGCACGGCCATACTGATCTCCCGCCGGACCGAAAGGGCGACGCAAAGCACGCTGCGAATTTTGCGCCCAGTAGTCTGCTTGCCAATCTGAACGGAGCGACCGAGGCGGAAATCAATAGCAGTCATCATCAAGCAATTGAAAGACCCGGGGAGCACCTTCGTGTCGCGGCCCAGGCTCCTGACGGCATAATTGAGGCGGTCGAATGGACCGGCGATTCCAACTGGGTTGTCGGAGTCCAGTGGCATCCAGAGCGCATGCCTGAAGATCCGCTTGCGCAGCGCTTGTTTCAGCAGTTCGTGACGGCTGCACGCGCCCGTGAAGCTGTCGCTCACAAGGCGTAAGTTTGCGCATTTTCTATTTTCGAATTTCTAGCTTCAAGTTTCCATCTCGGGGGGTTCATGATTTCTCTCGCAGGCAAGGCGGCACTCATCACCGGCGGTTCACGTGGCATCGGCGCGGCAGCCGTCAAACTGTTCGCGCAGGCCGGCGCCGATGTGGTTTTCAACTACGCCAAGGCCAAGGACGCCGCACTTCAGGTCCAGCAGGAAGCCGGCAAGCATGGCACCCGCGTGGAAGCATTCAAAGCTGACGTCGGCAAGCATGCCGACAACCAGAAACTTGTCGAGCACACCATCGCCCGCCTCGGCCGCCTGGACATTCTCGTCGCCAACGCCGGCGTGTGGAATCTTGAGGATCTCCCCATCGAAAAAATGACCGAAAAACAGTGGGACGACATGATCCGCATCAACCTCAAGAGCGTGTACTCGGTGATTCATTTCACTGTCCCCCACATGATCAAGCAGAAGTCTGGCAAGATTATTCCCATCAGCTCGACCGCCGGCCAGCGCGGCGAATCCTTCCACACGCACTATGGCGCATCCAAAGGCGGCGTCATCAGCCTCACCAAGGGCCTCGCCGCCGAACTTGCCCGGCACAATATCCTCGTGAACTCCGTCGCTCCCGGCTGGGTCGCCACGGACATGTCCAATCCGGTACTGGAAACGAAAGCAGGCCAGAAGATGGCTTCCTCCGTCATTCCGCTCGGCCGCGCTGCCACCGCTGAAGAAATCGCCGGGCCCATCCTCTTCGTTGCTTCGGACCTGGCCAACTTCATGACCGGCGAAATCATCAATGTAAATGGAGGCTCGGTCTTGTGCGGATAAAGCTCGTCACTGTTGCTTTCGCCATTTGCTTTGCGGGCGCGTTGTTGGCTTCACAAGCTTCCGCGCAGAATCCGGACACCATGATGCCGGAGCAGGGCATCGCCAAGGGCAAGCAGATTCTCTCTGATCTGATCAACGCTTTGGGCGGCCCGGGTTACACGGAAGTCCATGAAAGCCTGTGCCAGGGACGCCGCGTCCTTTTTGGCCACAATGGCGAGCCCGTCGGCAACATCGAGTTTGCGGACTACCGCCGATACCCGGATAAGGACCGCACGGAGTACATCGGCAAGGGCCGCCACACGATTCTCCCGTTTCTGATCGGTGTCGACGGTTTGGATTGGTCCCACGGCGGTGTCGTCATTACGCTCTATAACGGCGATCAAGGCTGGACTTTCGATCGCAGCGGCGTCAACGAATTGCCGGCTACCTCCATCAGCGATTTCCAGGAACAGGTCAAGCGCAACGTCGACAATCTCTTGCGGCTGCGCCTCAACGAGCCGGGCATGGCCATCCGCTTCGGCGGCAACGATACAGTTGACCTCAAGCAAGTGGACTGGGTCGAGATCGCGGACAGCCAGGAGCGCAAGTTTCGCCTTGCCGTTGACCGTTCCACTCACCTCCTGATTCGCAGTTCGGTGACTACCAAGGACGAGGAAACCCAACAGTACAACGAGGATGTTTCCATCTATACCAATTACCAGTTGAAAGACAGCGTGTGGACACCGCTACAGATTTCCCGCGAACACAACGGCCGCCGTTCCGTCCAAATCTTCCATGACACATGCAAATACAACCCCGGCTTTTCTGACGAACTCTTCGATAAATCGTCCCTTTCCAAGCAGGGTTCCCAGTCCCTGGCCAAAAAGAGCAAGAACTAGGAAGTCAGACGGCCACGGAAAACACCTTCTCTTCCCGGTCATCCCATCTGTCACTGAAAAGGCACCAGGAAAGACGCAACCTGACCTGGGGACGACGTTAGGTTTCCTTTTGTTACATTTCTACCCATTTCTTGCCGCATGGAAATAAGATATGATGGAGTGGCCCAAAAAAGTACTATGTTTAGCAACAGTTGCGTTCCGCTGTCCCTGGCATCGCAACTGCACCAGAATTGTCTTTGGGTCGCCCTTACGCTGGACCCTGCTCCAACGTCCGAATGAGGTAACCATCTTGCTCAGGAGTGCCACACCCTCTCGCCCTCGCCGCAGCCGCATTGGCGGCTTCAGCATGGTGGAATTGGTTGTTTCGATGTCCGTACTTCTCATTTTGACGGCGATCGCGATTCCCAGCCTGATGCACTCGCTTCGAGCGTACCAGCTCAATGACACGGCCGGACGTCTGTCCGACATGTTAAAATTCACACGATTCGAAGCGGTTCGCAAGAACAGCCAGATCAATTGCCAAATCAAACAGTTCGGTAACGATTGGGTTGTCTGGACAACCCCGAATGGCAACACAACTCCTCTCACCACCGAGAAGCAGCTTCACATCGCCGGATTTGCAGCGCTCCTGCCAACGAGCGGATTGCCTAGTCAGGCCCCAATTTGCAACAAGCTCTTTAATAATGGCGGGCCCTGTCTCGATACCAGTTTGTCCGGGAACAATGGCACGGTTACGTTTGACGCGCGCGGTGCAATCCGGGTCGGCGGGCTCGTGTCGTCCAGCGTCTTTGTGTTTTATGTCGGCAGCAATGCCAATGCCGATTTCGGATTTCGCGCCGTGGTGCTGCTTCCTTCCGGAAGCGTGCAAATCTGGTCCGCCCCTAATGGCGGAACCTGGTACCAAATCGGTTGAGAATCGAGACTAGATACTGGATATGGGCGGCCCGTTCGCAAGACTTCGCAGCAGCCAGCATGGCTTCAGCCTCCTGGAAATGATGTTCGCAACTATCATTCTCTTGGTGGGCCTCGTGGCCATCGCACAGCTTGTGCCGGCTTCGATCCTTTTAAATTACCGCAATCGCACGGACTCTACAGCGCTCGTTTTTGCCCAGCGCGAACTGGATCAGATTCTGGATCAGCCGATGACTCTACCTTCCTTTACCGATGCGCTCGGCAACGTTTGCCAGCTTGGCAATCCCGCGGTAACCAATTCCGTGCAGGGCAGCACCGTAACGACTTTCAACAACCAGACGCTCATCGTGTTTAACTCTCCTACCCCTCCCGCGGCTCCCACGAATGGCTATGGCTTCACCTACCAGGACCCCAACGATCCCAGTGGCACGACCTATGACGTGCGCTGGGCGGTGATCGTCAGCGGGAACGGCGGCACGCCCTCTTCAAAACGTTTTATTCTTGGCGTCCGGCAGGCAGGCGGCAACGGCTATTTCCAGCCCATCACCCTTGATACGATGGTGGGAAAATGAACCTAGGCCCGCGCAACAAGCGTCAGCCCGGCTTCACGCTCATTGAATTGCTGGTCGCTTTGGGTATTTTTCTTCTGGTCGCCGGGACGGCATTCACACTGCTGGGCACGTCGCAAAGACAATACCAGACGGAGTCACAAGTCCTGAATTCGTTCCAGGAAGCCCGGCTCGGGCTGGACCAGATCGTGCGGGACGTCAATGATGCAGGCTATCCCCCGCCTACCTACGTCAGCACCAATTTCAATCTTTTTGCGGCCACACCTTTTGCGTGGAGCCCTGGCTACCCCAACGCTCCTTGCCAGATCGCAACGGGAGGAGGGGGGACCTGCACCACCGCCACTGCGGGCGATACTGCCCCGGGCGATTTCGACATCATCATCGAGACCAATGCTGGTCTGCCGGGCGCCCCAGTTCAGTGGATTCGCTACCAACTGCAGGGGACAACACTCATGCGCGGCACCGTGGACAAGGCGTCGGGCCAAGATCCCGATTCCTACATGACCACGAACGGACAAATTGCGCCCTTTGTCCAAAATGTTGTGAATGTTTCTTCCCCGCCGGGAGGGGCCCCTGTGCCAATTTTCACTTACACCTGCGACACTCCGACCGCACCTCAGCTGCACCCTCCTCCGTGTGCTGGTGTGGGCGGGGCGGGTCCCGACAATTCGCCACGGAATATTCGTGATGTCACGATCGCACTCATTGTCGCCGCCCCTTTGCCAGATGCTACTACCGGCGCGACGCGTATCGTGCAGTTGACGGGACGTGGGCGCCGCATCAATCCCAATTAGCGAGGCCGAACGTAACTAGATGCGAGTCGTAAGAGCAATGCGAAATCGACGCAGGGAGAGCGGCATCGCCCTATTGATTTCGATTTTCGTCTTGTTGCTGATCAGCGTGGTAGCCATTGCCATGATTGTTTCATCCGGTACGGAATCCGCGTTGGCAGGCAATTATCGTTCCTCGACGGGCGTTTACTATGCGGCCACCGCCGGCCTGGAAGAAGTCCGCACGCGCTTGCGTTCCCAGGATCCCAATTCGTTCAAGAACACCGATCCGGGTTTCCTGCCCGCGGGAGCCCCGCTGGCCGTTTGCGCTCCTCTCTACGTCACCAATCCGGTTGGGGGAGAGAATGTTACGCCGTGGGATTCGGCCAACCCTTATTACGATGCGCAATTCAACCAGGAGTTTGGCGGCATTTGCCCCGCGCCTTTACCTCCCAATCCCTCGCCGAGCGCGCTCTCAATTTGGAACAGGAGCCCGCTAAACGGTTTGCCTTTCCCCGGCCCGCTCTACAAATGGGTGCGTATCAATGGCGTATCGGAAAAATCGCTCAACCTGGATGTCGGCCCGACGTATGACGGTTTCAAGGACCCCGTCACGCCGGTTTACTACGACGGCGCGCAGCTTAACGACCAGACTATCGGCAAGCAAGTGCTGGAGGTCACCGCGCTGGCGGTCCTGCCCAACGGCAGCCAGAAGCTGGTCCAATACCTTCTTGCTCCCTCGCCGATCCAGCTTCCCCCGTTTGTTGCGGCTTTGACGCTTGCCGGCAGTGTCGCGCATGGCGTGGCCTTCAGCCCGCCAACCTCGAGCGCGTACTACGTGAGTGGCGTAGACCTGACGACCGTCCCCGGTTGTACGGCTGGGCCTTCTGTCACAGCGATCGGCGTTCTCAACGGTTCGGACCGTACCCCCGTCATCAACGGAATTCAACCAGCCGCGAATCAGACTTATTACTCCGGCAGTGGGAGCGGTCCGGATGTCGTGGACGTTAGCGGCTCTTTCGGAAGCTTGCAAATGCCCAGCCAATTCGAAGCCCTCGCAAAGAGCATCATTGACAACGCGGATGTCATCATCACGCCCCCGGGCGGCAGCTCTGCTCACGGATCGGACCTAAACTCTTTAGGGATGACCTCCTCAAACCCCATGACGGTCGTCATCCAGGGTGATTTGGATCTCAACGCCTGGAACAATACTGGCTACGGGCTCCTTCTCGTGACCGGCAATTTGAACTACGATCCAGATGCATCCTGGCAGGGTATCGTTATGGTCATCGGGAAGGGCATGGTAACCGGCACCAAGGGCGGCTCCGGGGAGTTCGACGGAGCCTTTATCGTTGCCAGAACTCGTGACGCGTCGGGCAATTTGTACCCCGACCCATATTTGCAAACGTCTTCTATACTATTCGCTCCCGGCATGGGCGGCGTGGGAATGAGGTACAGCAGTTGCTGGATTCAGAAGGCCATACCTAGCGGCAGCTACAAGATTCTTTCCTCCTACTAAATCTCGCAGTAAGAATTCCCAGCGATGTTTTGAGTTCAGCTCGTTACCTCGCGGGAACCTGCAGCGCTCACTGCAATCTGCCAGAGGAGTTCCCGCCAGTTCTTCCATCCTATTTTGGCGCTGCCGCTTCGTGGGACTATAATGTTCTGATGCCAAACAGCCGGGGAAGCGCGCAGATGCACGGCACTACGGTGCTGTGCGTGCGCAAAGACAACAAGGTGGTGCTCATCGCCGATGGCCAGGTGACCATGGGCGATCATGTGATGAAGCACACGGCGCGCAAGACGCGCCGCCTTTACAATGACAAGGTCGTGGCAGGCTTCGCCGGCTCCACAGCCGATGCCATCACGCTGTTCGAACGATTCGAAGGCAAGCTGCAGGAGTTTTCCGGTAATCTCCAGAAAGCCGCAGTCGAACTGGCCAAGGAATGGCGCAAGGATCGCGCTCTTCGCCATTTGGAAGCCCTGCTGATCGTCGCGGACACCAAGGGCACTTTCATTCTTTCCGGTAACGGCGACGTCATCGAACCGGACGATGGACTAGTGGCCATCGGTTCCGGCGGAACTTTTGCGCTCTCTGCCGCCCGCGCGCTGATGAAACATTCGAAACTCAATGCCAAGGACTTGGCGATGGAAGCCATGCGCATCGCCAGCGAGATTTGCATTTTCACCAACGCTAACTTTACAGTCGAAGAGCTCTAGGTTGAGCGTGAGAACACACCAACCTGTTTTCATGCATCAAAGGAACTGAGCAACTCATGACCACCAAGTCCGAGAAAGAAGTAGTTTACCTCCCTGGAGGGAACGGCGCCGAGCCTGTCGAGGGGCAAGAACTTCTCCCCGCGCTCGATGACATGACGCCAAGGGAAATCGTCCTGGAGCTGGACAAGTACATCGTCGGGCAGGCGGCCGCCAAGCGCGCCGTCGCGGTGGCCCTGCGCAACCGCGTCCGTCGGCAGAAGCTTCCGCCGGAAATCGCGGAGGACGTTTTGCCGAAGAACATTCTCATGATCGGTCCTACAGGCGTGGGAAAGACGGAAATCGCGCGGCGGCTCGCGCGCCTCGCTGGCTGCCCGTTTATCAAAGTCGAAGCTTCGAAGTACACGGAAGTGGGCTACGTCGGCCGCGACGTGGAATCCATGGTGCGTGACCTCGTTGAAACTTCCATCGACATGATTCGCGAGGAAAAACTCGACGAAGTCGCCGATCGCGCCGAACAGGCTGCAGAAGAGCGTGTGCTCGATTTACTGCTTCCGCCGGCTCCGCCTCCCGCGACCGGCACTCCGGAAACTGAAGTTACCGCGCAACGCGAGCAAACGCAGCGTACTCGCGAAAAGCTCCGCGCGCAGCTTCGCGAAGGCAAGCTCGACCAGCGCATGGTGGACCTGGAAGTCCGCGAGCGCGCCATGCCTTCATTCGAAATCATCTCCAATCAAGGCGTGGAGGAGATGGACGTTAATATCAAAGACATGCTCTCCGGCATGTTCGGGCAGCAGAAGAAAAAACGGAAAATGAGCGTGGCGGACGCTTTCGAATACTTGATCCAGGAAGAAGAGAACAAACTGCTGGACATGGACCAGGTGACGCGCGTGGCGGTCGAGCGCGCCGAGCAGATGGGCATCATTTTTATCGATGAAATCGACAAAGTGGCCGGGCGCGAATCCGGCCATGGTCCGGACGTTTCGCGTGAAGGCGTGCAACGCGACATTCTTCCCATCATCGAAGGCACCACGGTTAACACGCGCTACGGGATGATCCGCACCGACCACATTTTGTTTATCGCGGCCGGCGCGTTTCACGTCACCAAACCGTCGGATTTGATCCCCGAGCTTCAGGGCCGGCTGCCGATTCGCGTCGAATTACAGTCGCTGAAAGAAGAAGATTTTATTCGCATTCTGACCGAGCCGAAGAATGCGCTTATCAAGCAATATGTCGCGCTGCTCGAGACGGAAGGGGTCAAGCTCAACATCACCGAAGACGCGGTCGCCGCCATCGCGCGCTTCGCCACCAACGTAAACGAGCAGACCGAAAATATCGGCGCCCGCCGCCTTCACACCATCCTCGAAAAGGTACTCGACGAAATCTCCTTCGAAGCGCCTGACCTGAAGAAAAAGAACGTGAAGGTTGACGGCGCTTACGTTACCAAACAGCTCGCGGACATCGTCAAGAACCAGGACCTGAGCCGCTACATCCTCTGATTCTTGAAACTGGAAAATGGAAAATAAAAAAGGGACGGCATTTCCTATCTCAAAACGCCCCGCGCAAGTCTTTGTCATTTTCCATTTTCTCTTTTGCATTTTCTTGATTTCCACCGGTTGTGGCGCTCCCGGCGAGCCGGTCCCGCCTTCGCCGCCCGTGCCGGCCACAATCAAAGATCTGGCTGCGCACCAGGCCGGCGACGGCGTGGAGCTTACGTTCACGCTCCCTTCGAGTTCCATCTCCGGAGAAAAACTTCCGGCGAGTCCCGCTGTCGAAATCCTGCGGGGCACGGTCAAACCAGGCGGCTCGGCCGATGCCAAATCTTTCCGCGTGATGTACACGATTCCCGGTACCCTCGTGGGGAATTACGAAACGGATGGCCGCGTTAGCTTCATCGATCCCATCGCGCCGGAAGAAACCAAAGCGCATCCCGGTGGAGCGCTCGCCTATGTTGTTCGAACGCGCGCCTCGCGGAAACGCGCCTCCGCCGACTCCAATGTCGTCACCGTGCGGGTTTATCCCGTTCCAGCTCCCATTGCTTCCGTCGAGGCTCGCGTCACCGAATCAGGGGTCGAATTGTCTTGGCCGCTGCCCACAGCCACCGCCGCCGGCGATCCCATACCAACGATTGCGGGCTACCGAATCTATCGTTTGGAAATTCATCCCCCGGCGTCCGCTTCGTCTCCGCAAGAGCCTCCGCCCGGCAGACCAGAATTGCACGCTGCCCTGCTCGCCGCTTCTGAATCCAACAGCTACGGCGACACTTCGGTCGTTCCCGAACACACCTACGTCTACACTGTGCACAGCGTCATTCAGTTGGAAGGCAGCGAACTGGAATCCTCGGACTCTCAGCCGGTCACGGTCACTCCGCGTGACATTTTTCCTCCTGCCGCCCCGCAAGGCCTCGTCGCCGCGTTGCTTCCCGGCGCGACTCCGGGCACGGTTCTTGTTGATCTCTCCTGGAGCATCAATCTTGAAACCGATCTGGCCGGATATCGCGTCTATAGAAGTGAGCAGGAAGGCGACAAGGGAAGGCTTATTACTTCGGAATTATTGCCCACTCCTGCGGTTCGTGATACGACTGTAGAACCCGGCCATCGCTATTGGTACACCGTGACTGCCGTAGACCGCGCGGGGAACGAAAGCGCGCCAAGCACCCCCGTCGCCGTGGACGTCACGCAACCAGCGCAGTAATCCCGGGTTAGACAAATTGCTGCATCTTGGGAGCCCAGCACTTCATGTTGGTACGCGCGAATCTGCCTGGTTATCGCTGGTTTCACGTTTTCCGTAACGCCGCGGTCCGTATGGGTGTCTATGTTGGTGTTTGTCTGACTCTGGTTTTTACCGTGTGGCTGCTGATTGCCAATCGCGCCCCGTTCCTGGAACGCTTTGCCCTGGAGCGCGATATCGCCGCCGCCGCGATTCTGGCTTTCCTCGCGGCGCTGCCCGTCTTTCGGTTCCTGCGTATGCCGGGGCACCTGTTGGCATCGGGTCTTCTTGGCTGGTTCATTTTCAGCGTGAGCTATCGCGCGCTCTGCCTGATCTTTCGCGGGCTCAGCAACCGGCTTAGCACGTTTCACGTTTTCGTGCTGGGCGCGGTCGTGTATATGATTCTCAGTACGCTCTGCTGGGTCGTTGCCACGATCTGGAGAGCCCGTGAAGCACATGCCTCTCATCCCAAACACCACGCGAGTTAGCCGCCAATGAAAACCTGCCGTTACGAGGTGCGCGATGCTTCGTCTCCGAGCTTTGCTCTGCCGCGTTATGGCCTGATCGAAGGTGAAAATGTCGTCGAGATCTCCGGTCCGCCCTGGGGACGATGGTCCCGCGGGTCACGCTCTTCCCGCCTTGCCGATGTGCGGCTGCTCACTCCAGTTGAACCCTCAAAGATTGTTTGCATCGGCCGCAATTACGCCGCCCACGCCGCGGAGCTGGGCAACGAGGTCCCGAAAGAACCCCTAATGTTTCTCAAGCCACCCTCTTCCATCATCGGTCCGGAAGAAGCGATCGTCTTGACGAAATATTCGCAAAAGGTGGAGCACGAAGGCGAACTTGCCCTGGTCATCGGGCGCCGCTGCTCGCAACTCAGCGATGCTGAAGACGCTCTCTCTTTCGTGCTGGGTTGCACCTGTCTTAACGACGTTACGGCGCGCGATCTTCAGAAGAGCGATGTGCAATTCACGCGCGGCAAGGGCTTCGATACTTTCTGCCCCGTCGGCCCTCACATCGAGACGGCTCTCGATCCATCCGATGTGCTGGTCGAGACGCGCGTGAACGGCGCGCTGCGCCAGTCCGGCATGACTTCACTGATGATCTATCCGCCCGCGTTTCTGGTCCGCTGGATTTCCCGCATGATGACGCTGATGCCCGGCGACATTATCGCCACCGGTACACCCGCAGGCGTCGGACCGCTCGTTGCCGGCGACAGGGTTGAGGTCAGCATTGCCGGTGTTGGCGTGTTGCGCAATCCGGTGCACGCTCCGCAAGCGTAGTTTCCCGTAAACCTGGGGTTTCGGTAGAATACCCAGCAGTGGGGCATCGGTGAATGCGGATAGCCCTCCCGCCGCGCCGCGCACGCGATGTTCCGCGTGCCTTGCGCAATCCCACGCATTTGAGGCCGGGGAGTTTGCTCGTTGAAGGACTTGCTTGCCGATTGGAAATTACTGCTCGTCATGGGTGGCGCTGCGATCGCCGCCTTCGCAATGATTGCTTATGCCTTCTTCCGTCCCGGGGTGGATCCTGAAGAAGAGGAACGCAGGCGTCGCCTCCATCTGAATCAGATCGGCCGCATTGCCGAAGGGCAGATCGTGGAGCTGGTCGAGCACCCCCCTGAATCAAAGGAGGTGCGTAAGGGTCTATTCGGATCCAGTGCCCGCCCACTGAAAGATATGAGGCCGCGCCATTTCGTCTCCTACAGTTATTTGATTTCCGGCGTCACGTATCACACCGCGCAGGACATCACCGGCCTGGAAAGCCAAGTTCGCCTGGAGCGCCTCGTCGCCGGCCAGCCTGCCAGTATCAAATACGATGCCGCCAATCCCAGCGATTCCATCCTGGTCGCGGACGATTGGTCTGGATTGCGCTGATCATCGAAGCGTTCGGGTGGATTGCTTTTCGACTGACTGGTCGTCTTTCTGCTTTCCCGTTGGTTGCGCTATTCTTCTCCATGCCGATTGAGGGCGGCGCGGTTCCAGTCCCATGAAAATGATCCTCGCTTCCGTTCTGACCACCATCCTCATCGTGACGATGACCCTGGCGGCGATGTTCATTCTCGTTTCGGCCACGGAGTATGTGACTTCGCTCGAATCTCCCCTCCAGCGCGCCGCCGCCATGGGCGCGGAGCTGCTCCTGGGCGTCGTGCTGCTTCTCGGGACCGTCTGGCTCGCCACGCATCTCGCGGTGCGCATCTTTACCCCAAAGGAATCCCCTTCCGAGGGAGGACCCGTTGTCTGAAACGAAGCCTGGCCTCATTCCCCAAGCCAAGCATAGCGACCGCATGGAAGACCTGCGCCGCCTCTCCGAGGAAGCGGAAGCCGGTGGTGGTGTGGAGCGGCGCGAGCGCGAACACAAAGCAGGGAAGCTCACCGCGCGCGAGCGCATTCATCTTCTTCTGGATGAAGGCACGTTTGAAGAGCTGGACAAATTTGTCCGTCACCGCTGCGTGGATTTCGGCATGCAGGAACAGCGCCCTGCGGGCGACGGTTTTGTTACCGGCTTCGGGCGCATCGATGGCCGCCTGGTTTACGTTTTCGCACAGGACTTTACCGTTTTCGGCGGTTCGCTCTCGGAAACTAATGCGCTGAAAATCTGCAAGATCATGGATCTCGCCATGCGCGCGGGTGCGCCTGTCATCGGCCTCAACGATTCCGGCGGCGCGCGCATTCAGGAAGGCGTCGCTTCCCTCGCGGGTTACGCGGATATTTTTCTGCGGAACACGCTCGCCAGCGGAGTCATCCCTCAGATCAGCGCCATCATGGGACCTTGCGCGGGCGGCGCGGTCTATTCACCGGCCATCACCGATTTCATTTTCATGACGCGCGAAACTTCCTACATGTTTGTCACTGGCCCGGACGTCATCAAGAACGTCACCCACGAGGAAGTCACCAAGCAGGAACTCGGCGGCGCGATGACCCACAACGCCACCAGCGGCGTGGCCCACTTCGTCTCGCGTGATGATGCCGATTGCCTCGCTATGATCCGCGAGCTGATGAGTTTTCTTCCTTCGAATAACCTGGAGGATCCGCCGCGCCGCGCCACTTCCGACACGCCGGGTCGCCGAGATGAGTCACTCAACAGCCTGGTTCCAGTTGATCCGCAGAAGCCCTACGACATCAAGGAGGTCATCCATGCGATCGTGGACGATGGATTTTTCTTTGAAGTCCACGAACACTACGCCAAGAATCTGGTCGTGGGTTTTGCGCGCCTCGACGGCCGCCCGATCGGTATCGTCGGCAATCAACCTGCGTTTCTAGCCGGGGTTCTCGACATCAATGCTTCCGTGAAAGGCGCGCGCTTTGTGCGCTTCTGCGACGCCTTCAATATTCCGCTGATTACTTTTGAGGATGTACCCGGCTTTCTGCCGGGCACGCAGCAGGAGTTCGGCGGCATAATCAGGCACGGCGCCAAGCTGCTCTTCGCCTTCGCCGAAGCCACTGTCCCGAAAATCACTGTCATCACGCGTAAAGCCTACGGCGGCGCGTACTGCGTTATGGCCTCGAAGCACATTCGAACGGATGCCAACTTCGCCTGGCCCACTGCGGAGATCGCCGTCATGGGCCCGGAAGGCGCCGTGGACATTGTTTACAAGCGCGAATTGGCGAAGGCCCCCGAATCCGAGCGCGAAAAACTGCGCCAGGAAAAAATTGCCGAATTTCGCGACCGATTTGCTAATCCGTTTGTCGCCGCCGAGCGCGGCTACATTGACGCCGTCATCGAGCCCGCCGACACCCGCGCCCGCATCATCACCGCGCTCCACGCCCTCGAAAACAAACGCGACACCAACCCCAAGAAAAAGCACGGTAATATCCCTTTGTAGCCTGTGGTCATAGATATGAAACCAAAAAGGCGCTATTGAGGCAGGAGTCGGAAGGGTTTCTTGCGGGCGGACCGATAGACGGAGAAATCGCGGCGATCCAGCGTGAAAATAGTTTCTATGTTCTCCCGATTTGCCAAATAGACAAGCATGGCGTCGGTGAATTGTGCTTGGAGACTCGCATATTTCTTCATGACCTGAACGACAGACTCTGATTCCTTGCCTGCCACAGGAAGGATTTCTAGGAAACCTTCATTTATGCTTTTCAAAAGTCTTTCAAAACCGAGAGGGAATTCGCGAAGCAGCCACGCCGCTTCGGTAATCACCGGCCAACAGGTCAATACGGGCCCGGGCAAGGTCTCAAGCGTTTTGACGCACAGTTCATGATACTGGTCGTCAGGCGACACAATCGCCACTAGCGGCCCCGTATCTGCCAATAGATGCATTATTTGGACTTTCCGAAGTCCTTGAAGTAGCGTTTGTTGGTGCTGAGGTCCTTGGGCGCCCCACGTATGCACCCGATCAAACCCGCCTTTCGCGCAAGATCGTAAGCGGTTTGTTCGCCGCCCTTGGACAGATATTTCTCTAGCGCTTCGCGAACCACTTCCGATTCTCGGGCACCTGTCGCACGAGAACGTTCTTTCAGCCGCTGCGCGATTCCCCGCGAAACGCGCACCGAAATTCGTTGCGATGCCATGCTCGCTACCTATCCTCTGTCTGACAGAATAACAACTTTGTCTGACAATTGCAAAGGGGTCTGCCGAGGCACGCTCATTTCAGTAGATATTCCTGCAAGAACTCGACCGTCGCGTAGAACTGAAAATCCTGGTTCGGCTTTTTCCGGTAACCATGGCCCTCATCCTTGGCGATCAGCAGCCACACCGGCGTGCCCTGCTTCTTCAGCGCATCGGCGATTTGCTGGGATTCGCTGACCGGCACACGCGGATCATTTTTCCCTGCGATCACGAACATGGGCTTTTTGATTTTTTCGATGTTGTTCATAGGCGCGATTTTCTCAAGGAACTCGCGCATCTTGGGGTCGCGCTCGTCGCCGTACTCCATGCGCCGCAAATCCCGCCGGTAGGCTTCGGTGTGCTCGAGGAATGTAACCAGGTTTGACATTCCCACGATGTCCACCGAGCAACGAATCCGGTCGCTGTAAAACGTCGAAACTGCCAGCGTCATGTGCCCGCCGTAACTCCCGCCAGTCACGGCAATCCGCTCGCTGTCCAGTCTCGGCTGCGTCGCGATCCAGTCGAAAAGCGCATTGATGTCCTTGTAGGTGTCCTCGCGCTTAAATCCGTTATCCATCAGCGAGAATGTCTTCCCGTATCCCGTGGACCCGCGCACGTTGGGATAAATCAGCGCGACCCCCAATTCGTTTAGCAGATAGTTGCTGCGCCCGAGAAATGTCGGCTGCGATTGCCCCTCAGGCCCGCCGTGAATCACCACCAGCACCGGCCGCTTGCCGGTGAACTTCGCCGGCGGCCTGTACAGGAATCCTGAAATCATTTTCCCGTCGAAACTTTTCCACCGCACCAGCTCAGCTTCCGGGAACCCGTCCGCCTTCACCGCCGTTTCGCTCGTCGTCCACCGCTCCACTTTTCCATTCACCACATCCAGCGAATATACGTCTCCCGGTCCCCGCGCATTGTTCACCGAAAATCCAAGCTCGTGCCCATCCTTATGCCAGCGCATGGACCCGATTACGCCCTTCGGCAAATTTGGCGGCGGCATTTCCTTCTTGGTGGCTGTATCCATCACGCGCAAGACGCTGACACCTTCTTCGCCCGTCACGAACGCAATCATTTTTCCGTCATGGGTCAGGTCGAATGCCTCCACGTCCCACGGTATGTTCGTCGTCAGAAACTGTGGTTGTCTTGTCGCCAAATCCAGATAAGCCAGCCGGTGAAACTCCGAGTCCTTGTCCGTAGTGACGTAAATCCCCTTTCCGTCCTTGCTGAACCGTCCTGCGCCATAGGAAACTCTTTCGGTCGTGTTCCGCGGCGTTAGCTGCGTCTTCTCGCCGGTCACCGTATCCACCAGCCACAGGTAGGACTCGTTGATGGAAAGCTCTTCTTCCAACAGAATCTTCTTATCATCCGGCGACCAATCCAGCGGCTGCCATCCTCCGCCCGCTAGCTGTGTGAGCAAATGATCCGACTTGGAATCCGCCGGATTCATCACCCATAAATCTGTATCTTTTCCGGTGCGTCGCGTGGACATATAGGCGATTCGATCGCCGCTCGACGACCACGGTCCCGCAAGATTCCGAGACCTGCCATCCGTTAACAGTGCCACGTCGCCGGTGGCCACATCGTAGCGATAGAGTTGATACCACTCACCGCCTCCAATATCCTTCGCAAACAAAATATAGTCGCCGCCGTTAGGATGAAAGCGCCCGCCGCCGACAGAGTCCGCGAAAAACGTCAATTGTTGCCGCGCCCCACCCGGCATCTTCACCAGATGAAGCTGCGGCGTCTCCGCAAACCGCGTCGCAATCAGCATCTCGCGCTTCGTCGGATGCCAATCCACCAGGTTCGCGCTCCGGTACGACGCATACCGCCCAGCCGTTTCCGCGATGGACGCCGGTATCTTCGGCACGCCATCCACCACAAGATTGTCCGCGGGCGTGATGACCGCCTCTTGCGCCAGCGCACCCACAGCAAGGAACAGCATCGCCGCCACTATTAGAATCAGCTTTTTGCTCATCTTTCTCCCTCGCTTGGAAATCTGCCGCACCTTCTTACACCGCAAACGATTGGACACGCAAGCCGAACCGCAAGCGGCATCTCGTCATCGCGCGTGCTAAAATTCCCCAGCATCGCAAATCATACATGTTTAAGAAAATCCTAATCGCCAATCGCGGCGAAATCGCCGTGCGCATCCTGCGCGCCTGCCGCGAACTGGGCATCCGCTCCGTCGCCGTCTTCAGTGACGTGGACCGCAAATCGCTTCATGTCCGCCTCGCCGACGAAGCCTATCCCATTGGCCCTGCCCCTTCGCGCGAAAGCTATCTCCGCATCGATAAACTCATGGATATCGCGCGCCGCGCCGGCTGCGATGCTGTGCACCCAGGCTACGGTTTTCTCGCGGAAAATGCTGCGTTGCCGCGCGCCTGTGTTGACGCCGGTCTCACGTTTATCGGGCCCTCTGCCGAAGCAATGGAGTCTCTCGGCTCCAAAACCGCTGGCCGCCAGCTTGCCCGCCGCGCCGATGTTCCCACCGTTCCCGGAACGAACGAGCCCATCGAAAACCACGCGCAAGCACAGGCCCTGGCGCATCGCATGGGCTACCCGATTCTTCTGAAGGCCGTCGCCGGTGGTGGCGGCAAGGGCATGCGTCTGGTCAACACGGACGCCGAATTCGAATCCGCCTTCCGCGATGCTTCTTCAGAAGCCATGAACGCCTTCGGCGACGACCGCCTGTACCTCGAAAAATATCTGGACCGCCCTCATCACGTGGAAATCCAGATCTTCGCCGACGCCCACGGCCGCATCGTCTCTCTCGGTGAGCGTGAATGTTCCGTCCAACGCCGCCATCAAAAAGTGATCGAGGAAGCGCCATCGCCCATCGTCACTCCCGACCTGCGCAAGAAGATGGGCGACGCCGCGGTGCGCCTCGCGCGCGCCGGCCGCTACGTCAACGCTGGCACCGTCGAATTCCTCGTCGACGCCAATCTCAATTTTTATTTTTTGGAAGTGAACACGCGCTTACAGGTCGAGCATCCCGTCACCGAACAGGTTACTGGCCTCGACCTTGTGAAGCTCCAGATCGCTATCGCCGCCGGCCACCGCCTGCCTTTCGCCTGGGAATCCATCACCCCACGCGGCCACGCCATGGAAGTTCGCCTCTACGCCGAAGATCCCGACAACAATTTCTTTCCTTCACCGGGAAAGATTCTTTCTCGCCGCATTCCGAGCGGCCCGGGCATTCGCCTGGACGATGGCGTCTACGAAGGCTGGACCGTGCCCAACGATTACGACCCGCTGCTCAGCAAGCTGATCGCCTGGGGCAACAGCCGCGAGGAAACCATTGCCCGTCTTCGCCGCGCGCTCGAGGAGTGCACCACCACGGGCATCAGGACCAACGCCAATCTTTTCCGTCGCATCCTGGAGGAACCCGATTTTCTCCGTGGCGAAATCCATACCAAATGGCTTGACGAATTGCTGCTCCGTCCGCGCTCGATTGCGTCGCTCGCGACCGAGAATCGGCTAGGTGACTCCGCTTCCGACGCAGCTGCCATCGCCGCTGCCATTTGGCAAGCCAGCCAGCCGGGCAGACATTCCTCTCCGTCCGCTTTTTCCCCGGACCAGCCTTCTCGCTGGAAGCAGGAAGGCCGCCGCGAGCAACTGGACCGCCTGCCATGAAATACGAAGTTCAACTTTCTTCCGCCTCCGGAGAGAAAACTCACGTCATTGGGCTCGAACAAGATGGCGCCGGCCGGCGCGTGACGCTGGATGCCCGGCTCGTCGCCGTCGATGCGGTCGAGATCGCTCCCAACACGCTTTCCATTCTCCTTGACGGTCAATCCTTCGAAATCAACGTGACGCCATCTCCGGACGGCAAGCTGAAGCTGCAAACCGGCTCACAAGAATTCACTGCTGAAGTCGTCGATCCCCGCGCCTGGAGCGGCCGCCGCCATGGCAGCGTCGAAGCCGAAGGCCGCCAGCAAGTCGTTGCGCCCATGCCCGGCAAAGTCGTACGTCTTTTCGTTAAAGGAGGGGAGCAGGTCGAAGCCGGCCAGGGCTTGCTGGTTGTCGAAGCCATGAAAATGCAGAACGAAATCCGCTCGCCAAAGAGCGGCATCGTCGAGCGCGTCCTCGCGAAAGAAGGCCAGCCCGTCAACGCCGGCGACGTTCTTTGTGTGGTCGCTTAGACTTCAATTTGTTTTCGAGGGTTTCAGGCCGGACGGCACGGGAGAGCCCGCAATTTAGGAAAGATTAAGTTTCTTCAGTGCCCGATCGATCGCTGCGGCATGGTGGTCTTCGCGGCGTCCGGCAATTTGCCCGCCGCCTCGATAACCTGCTCCGCGAGGTAGTTTGATACTCGCGCACCATCCCGTGCGATGGCCAAGTACGCAAGGCGCAGCAATTGTTCCTTGCGGTTATGCAGCGTATCTCGGATAGTTTGCTGCACCTGCGGTTCGGCGATGCCTCGCAGCCCGGGCGATTCGCGCGCAATGAGCTTCAGGATCAGGACGCGTGGGCCGTCTTTCGGCGCAACTTGAATCGGCTGGCTGACTTGCCCGGCCTTCAATCCAACCACGACCCTTTTCAGCGCCGGGTCGGACTGATTCAGCGCCGACTCGGGAACGAACCCCAGATCGCCGCCCGTTCCCGCGGTGTTCATGTCTTCGGAATAGTCCATCGCCAATTGTGAAAAGTCCGCGCCGCTGTTCAGCCGGTCCATCAGCATCTTTACTTTGCGCTGCGCTTCGGCTTCGTTGGCCGCGTCATCGTTCTTCCGGTTTCGAATTTGCTGTTCTTTCCTGGGTGTCACGACGATCTGCGCGATGTGATATTGCGGCTCGGCCACGTTGAACTGTGCCTTATTCGCGTTGTAAAAATCCGTGATGTCCTGATCGGTGATCGCGATCTTCGCCACGACTTCATGGTTCAGCAATTTCTGGATCGAAAGCTGCCGCCGCAACTCGAGCTTCAGGTCTTCCACCGTCATGGCTTGATCCTTCAGCCGCCGCTGGAATTCGTCCTCGGTGTACGGGCTCTTCAACTCCGTGAACTTGTCTTCAACCTCGCCGTCGCTCGCTTCCAGGTTCAGCTTCTTCGCTTTTTCAAGCAGAATCTCATTGTTGATCAGTTCGTCGAGCACGTTTAGCTTCTGCGAGAGCGATTCTTCCTGCGAAGGCTCCTGCCCTTCCGGGTTCACTCGCGTCCGATAGTATTTGTCGACTTCTTCCCGCTTGATCTCTTTCCCGTTCACCACTGCCCACACATCCGGCGCATGACGCGCTTCCTTGTTGCAGCCCGCCACAGTGGTGAACAGCATCGCCGCCAAAGGCAGCCATGCTGCGGCGCGCTTCACTCTCGCTGAGTGCTTCATCAGATGCCCCACGGAACGCAGGTTCGCAACGGAGTTCAAGGCTGGATTCTCAGGCGGCTTTCTTTACCTTGCCGGCGCGGATGCACGCCGTGCACACGCGGACTTGCTTTCTCACGCCCGCCACGACCGCGCGCAAACGCTTCAGGTTCGGATTCCACCGGCGCCGCCGCGTGTTATTCGCGTGGCTGATTACATTTCCAAAATGCGGCGCTTTGCCGCAGAACTCACACTTCAGTGCCATTTTTCATCCTGCTCAAATTTAATTTGGGCTTGGATTCCTCGCTCGATATATCGCAAAACCAAGCTACTTATTCTAACAGACACTCCACCCCCGGCAAAGTACGGCTTTTGTATCCCGGATGCTTCTTCGGGACGCGCCTCTTGCGTACCAAGTGAGCTCGGTCATTCCGTCGTGCCCCTGTTCTTTCGTACGGGACGGGAAAGCATGATGCGTACCAGTAACCCCTCCAATCGCATTGAAGCTACAGGGTTTGCCAGCAAGAAAGGTGCCGCTGGCCGCCCGTACCATTGTTGACCTCGTTCTCCACGTTTAACTTGCCCCTCAGCATGCGCTGTATGGCGCACGCGCTCGGCCATGAACGAATCTTTGGTAGACATCCCCGGGAACTCTCAACCCGCTCCTCGTGTGGAGCGGGCCGCTCTTCGCGAATCGCGAAAACCGAATCGCTTCCCTCGTTACGTTTTGCTCGTTACTTCACTCGCCGTTCTTTCCACATTTCTCGGTTATCAAGCCGCGCGCTTTGAAATTCCTGCTGCCAGTTGGTTTCATCTGACTCCGGCGCTCGCGTCCGCATTCAACCGGTCGCCTGCCCTCGTGCCGGCTTCCAATCCCCGCGCCGCGGACGCCGATGTTGAAGCCATCAGCCATTTGGCGCCCCAGCAGCAGGCCGAGCGCCTTCTCGAACTTGCCATCCAACGCCCTGACCAGTCTGTCAGCTTGATTCACAAGAATCTGGATTCCTGGCGCGGTCATCTGCAAGACTCCGATCGCCTTTTCCATCTCGTGCTTGCGGCGCTGGACTCCAACGATCCCCGCGTGCGGGTTGCCGCAGTGGAAATCGATCTCCTTGCCAACAACTTGATGAAGTCGCGGCAGAGCCTCGCGAAACTTCTCAATCAAATTCATAATGATCCCGACAGCCGCTATCTCGCCCTGTGGAGACTCGGCGCCCTCGGCAATCGCGGCGTCGAACCAGCAACGGTATTGGCCACGCTTCTTCGCTATTCTCGCGATTCGAACCTGCAAACGCGCTTTTGGGCCGTCGAGGGACTGGCTATGCTGGGCACCGCGGAATCCATCGACCCGCTTCTGTCCATCTTGGCCCACGATCCCGCGAAACAAGTTCGCGAGCGCGCCGCCACCAACCTGGCGCGTTCCGGTATGCTTACGGGCGAACAGCGGCTCACTGCTGTTCCCCAACTTCTCAATCTTCTTGACGATGATTCGCTCGACCCCGCAACGCAAAACCTCATCTGCGCCGCCCTGCGAACCATTACTGGCGCGTCGTTCGGGAAGGATCCCGCAGCCTGGCGCGACTGGTGGGCGCATCACGACCACCGCGAGAACCGCGTCCGCATCCCCAAGGGCCTTCTCCTCGCTTAGATACTGAATTAACGATACTTATCCCCCCGAGTTCTCTTTTCCAAATAATAAGAAAATGCTTGACCCTGCCCCGCCCCTCTCGTAAAACTGCTACACCCTCCCTAATCTCAACCTGGTCCCTCCCGGGTTCAAAAGGATAAGCATGCCGCCATCGGAGCGCCGTTCTGCGCGTCGTTTGATCATGAAAGTACCATTGAAGTTTCGTCCTTTGCAGGCGCCCGACGGTTCTGAAAAGGAGGCGGCTTCCATGAATATCAACAACCACGGCGTTTATTTCGCCACGGACCAGAGGCTGCCCGAGGGAGTCATGATTCAAGTTCATCTGAGGTTGCCTCGCGAAGTTGCGGGGGACGACGTGACGGAATGGTGCTTCACCGGCCGCGTCGCGCACGTCGAATCGCTGGGGCCCACTAATGGTAAATCGGGCGTAGGAGTGCAGTTCCTCTATTACGAAGTCCCCCGGCCTTCACTTTAACGGCTCACTGGATAACCCATTGTCGGTTTCGCGCGTCCATATTCCATAAGAGGTAGACTACCCTCGGAGCTCCGCAGCAGGGAGGCCTCATGAAACGCCGCGAATTTCTCCATCAAACCGCTTGGGCGGCTGGCGCCCTTTCTCTTCAAGCTTCCGCCTTCGCCCGCCGCGCTTTGGCCCTCGTGCCTCTCCCGCGAAAATTCAGCGCCTCGGACACCGTCGCCCTCGGTAAGACCGGCATCCAGACTAGCCGCCTCGCCATGGGCACCGGCACCGTTGGGAGTGGTCATCATTCCCATCAGACCGCGCTCGGCATCAAAGGCCTCTCCGATTTGCTTCTCAATGGCTACGACCACGGTTTGCGTTTCTTCGATTCCGCCGATTCCTACGGCAGCCACCCGCATGTCGCCGAGGCCCTCAAACACGTCCCCCGCGATAAAGTCACCGTGCTCACCAAGACCTGGGCGCGCGACCCGGCCACCGCTCGCGCCGATCTCGACCGCTTCCGCCGCGAACTGGGCACCGATTACATTGACGTCTGCCTAATGCACTGCCTCACGGAGGGCGACTGGACGGAGCGCTACAAAGGTGCGATGGATGTCCTCTCGGAAGCCAAGGAAAAGGGCATCATTCGCGCTCACGGCTGTTCGTGCCACAGCATCGAGGCGCTTCGCGCGGCCACTAAATCTTCTTGGGTAGAAGTCCATCTCGTTCGAATCAATCCCGCTGGGGCCTACATGGATTCCAATCCGGATACTGTCGTCAGCGTTATGCGCGAGATGCGCGCCGCCGGCAAAGGCATCATTGGCATGAAGATCCTTGGCCAGGGCGAGCTGCGCCGCCGTCAGGACGAAGCTCTCAATTTCGCTCTCGGGCTCAATCTCCTCGACGCCTTCACCATCGGCGCCGAATCCCAGTCCGAGCAGGAAGACCTCATCCGCCGCATCGCCGCCGCATAAAAACCATTCCAGGTCTTTTACGTTCGAACCGCGCGGTGGATGCCCCTTCGCTCTCTACGCATGCCTCTTTGTCTTTCCTCGGCGTTTTCTCCGCGCTTACAGACGCATCTCCCGAGCGAATCTCGCTGCGCGGTTAAGGCTTTGGCTCCGGAGGACGGTCGCCCTTTTGAGGCTTGGACTGGTTCTGCCGGTCCTGCTTCTGTTTCTCCGCCAACAGTTTCTGCTCTTCCGCGTGTTTTTGCTGCAATTGCTGCGTTTGCTCTTGATGCTGCTGCTCGACTAGCTGCTTTTTCGCCGCATCCGCCTGTTGCTGCGCGAGTTTCGCGTGTTCCTGGTCCTGCAGTTGCTGCACTCTCTGCCGGTCCTGCTCCTGCTTCGCGCGGAGCTGATCCTGCTCTTGCTGGTGCTTCCTGTCCAACTCGGCATTCGTGGAGGGTTGAACAACGACTCGTGGCGGAGCCGGAATCTCGTTCGGATGGACTGTCGCAGGCTCAGCAGGACGATTGGCTTGCGCTGGTTGAACCGCTTGTTGCCGGGCAGCTTCCTGTCTGGCCCTTTCTGCGGTGGCCTGTTGTGCAGCCTGTTGTTTGGTCTTTTCTGCGGCTGCCTGCTGAGCCGCTTGCTGCTGCGCGGCTTCTTGCTTGGTTTTTTCGGCGACTGCCTGTAGTTGCGCCGTTTGCTGTTTGGCCTTTTCCACTGCTGCTTGCTGAGCCGCTTGTTGCCGAGCAGCTTCCTGTTTGGCCTTGTCTGCGGCTGCCTGTTGCTGCTCAGCTTGCTGCTTGGTCTTTTCCGCTGCCGCTTGCTGAACCGCTTGTTGTCGAGCAGCTTCCTGTTTGGCCTTGTCTGCGGCTGCCTGTTGCTGCTCGGCTTGCTGCTTGGTCTTTTCCGCTGCCGCTTGCTGAACCGCTTGTTGTCGGCCAGTTTCCTGTTTGGCCTTTTCTGCGGCTGCCTGTTGCTGCTCGGCTTGCTGCTTGGTCTTTTCCACTGCTGCTTGCTGAACCGCTTGTTGCCGGGCAGTTTCCTGTTTGGCCTTGTCCGCGGCTGCCTGTTGCTGCTCACCTTGCTGCTTGGTCTTTTCCGCTGCTGCTTGCTGAACCGCTTGTTGCCGGGCAGTTTCCTGTTTGGCCTTGTCCGCGGCTGCCTGTTGCTGCTCAGCTTGCTGCTTGGTCTTTTCCGCTGCTGCTTGCTGAACCGCTTGTTGCCGGGCAGTTTCCTGTTTGGCTCTGTCAGCGGAGGCCTGTTGCTGCTCAGCTTGCTGCTTGGTCTTTTCCGCTGCCGCTTGCTGAACCGCTTGTTGCCGCGCAGTTTCCTGCTTGGCTCTGTCAGCGGAGGCCTGTTGCTGCTCAGCTTGCTGCTTGGTCTTTTCCGCTGCCGCCTGCTGAACCGCTTGCTGCCGGCCAATTTCTTGTTTGGCTTTGTCCGCGGCCGCTTGTTGCCGGCCAGTTTCCTGTTTGGTTTTTTCTGCAGCAGCCTGTTGCTGCGCGGCTTCCTGTTTGGCTTTGTCCGCTGCTGCCAGTTGCGTAGCATCCTGCTTGGACTTTTCGGCGGCTGCCTGTTGCTGAGCTGCTTGCTCTTGCGCAGCCTGTTGCTTGGCTTTTTCGGCCGCTAGTTGCTGTTGGGGGGTCTGCTGTGACCCAGGGGCCGCAGGCGGGGCTCCAGGTGCCGGAGGATGGACCTGCTGCACAGTGTTTAGCGAGGTCGCTGGCTGGGGCTTTTTCGGTTCCGATTCGACTGGTTTGACCGCCGGCGCCGGAGGAGCTGTCTTCACAACTCGCTCAACGGGTGGGGGCGTTGCTGCTCGGAGAGTCTGCTCGGCCTTCGCATCAAGTGGCTTGCCGGGGTTTGCTTGCAACGCCTGCTGCTTTTGCGCGAACGCCACCGGCGGTGGCGGCGGCGCAACCTTGGCCACTACCGGCCTGGTGACTATCGCTTCCGGGGGCTTCGGCGGTGCGCTCACAGCTGTGGCGCTCGCGGTACTCTCCCTATTCGCTCCCATCACACTGGCTCTCACGGGAGCCAGTGGCGCGGTGTGCACCGCCGGACCCACCGTGATGGCGCTCGGAGCGACTCTCACGGCTGCCTCTGCCACCGGCTGCGCGTTCACGAAGGTTGCCCGGGGTACTGCAGTGACGGCACCGGCCACATTTTGATTCACATAGGTCGTTGTCTGAACGTTGTTGTTCACGACGTTCGTGATGGTGGTTTGCTTCACCACGGTGTTTGTGACGTTCACGTTGGTGACGTACGTCGGGCTGGTCTGGTGCGCGGGCACGTACACTTCGCCGGGCGCTAGCGCAAACCATGCCACTCCGCCGCCGTTTCCGAAATCGCGCGATGAATTCGAATCTCCTACGAATGTTACCAACGCCGGGGAATACACGGGACGCGGCGCAGACACATCTTGGCGCCCTTCACGGTGCGGCGGAACCCAAGCCCAACCTCCACCGCCATACCTGTCATTATCCACGTGCGCCCAACGGCCGTAATGCGAGGTCACGAATCCAAAAGGCGCATCGTCCACCCACGTCCAGCCCCAGGGATCCACCCAAGCCCAGTGGCCCTGTCGGTACGGCGCCCAATCTCGGGAGACGTGCGTGGGAACCCACACCTGACCGTAAGTGCGATCCGTCCTCCAAGTGCCATTTTGATCCAGGTCTTCATAGCCGGTTAGTTCCGTGGAAACGTAACGGGCGGACCTTGAGCGTTCTTCGCGAAGTTGCCGGGTGTAGGACCACCGATCGAAAGTGTCCCTGCCCGGCAGGTTGTAAATGTCGTAGGAAATATAATCCGTGCCGCTGACTTGAACCTGCGAGCCTCCATCCACAAGAAACGCCTGGCTTCCTCCGTTTACCTGTCCCTGGCCATCGCGCAAGGTGATGGTGGTAAAGCTGCCCTGCGGGTCCACAGTGATGCGGTAATCGCCGCTCCGGAGCACGGTAAACGCGAGGTTCGGCGTATCCACTTCGAACACGTCGCCGCGGTAAAGATTCCGCACACGCACATTGATCGTTCCGGAGTTCAACTGGATCTGAACCGTTCGGTCATCCAGATTCAGGAAGGAAACCGAGGTCTGCCCACTCACGCGAATCGCCGTTGAGCCGATATGAAGCTCAGCTCTCGCGCTATTGCCAGTCCAGAGACTGTCACCGGCGGTCATGGGCCGGTTCACGGTGGCCCAGCCCCAGTCACTCTCGCCGCCCGGTTGGAAGGAAACACGGCCTTCCACGTAATTCAGCCGGGCCACACGCATTGGTGGATCGTCATATGCGGAGGCTGACCGAACTACCACAACAAATATGCAGAGCATTAGGCCTACGCGCCCGCAGAAACTTGCAAAACCGACAGTTATCTTCATCGCTCAGCTCCATCGGGGCACGCGATTGGCGCCCCGTCCTCGAGTAACAGGCATTTGAAAGTGAAGGAGTTCTTGGAAACGTTATCAGGCAACCCAAATCGAGCCGAGCTCTGGATGCTCGTCTCCCTCCGCTTACTCAATGCCCTTGAGGTTAGGATAAAACTGAAACCAAAAGCGTACTGTACCGTTTTGGACATTCTCATCTCGCTGACGACTCTAGCTTTGGACGTCGAACTCGGAGGCGTCCTAAATTTCCCTGGCAGCGATCCACTCGTTCAGGGTACAATTCCCTCGTTCCAGTCGTGTCCGTGGAAATTCGGGCTTCAGGCGCAGTCGTCACCGAAAGACAGCGCCAAGGACAACGCCCATGTTCGTCCCGCAAGTCACTGTACTCATCTAATCCGCCGATAGCGCGGACCTGACCTTTTCTCCCGTTTTTGTCGTTAACTGCCGCGCCGCGTCAGCGCACCTGTATCCCGGGAAGCGCCCGCGCAGAACGTAAAGGCCTATATGTCGTTGGAACAAACAACTATCGTCGCGCCCCAGCCTTCATTTTGGAGCTCGGTCCGCGAAGCCCTCCGCGGCTCGCACCAGGACTTCACCGCCGGCAATCTCAATCGCGCGATCCTCCTCCTCGCCATTCCGATGGTTCTGGAAATGGTGTTGGAATCTCTTTTTGCCGTCGTCGACGTTTTCTGGGTCGGCCGTCTCGGCGCGGACGCTATCGCCACCGTCGGCCTCACCGAATCGCTTCTCAGCCTCGTCATGGCCATCGGCTTTGGCCTCAGCCTTTCCACCACTGCCATGGTCGCCCGCCGCATCGGCGAAAAAGATCCTGCCGGCGCTGCAGTTGCCGGCGTTCAAGCCATCGTCATCGGACTCGCAATCGCTGCCGTCATCGGCATTCCCTGCCTCTTCTACGCGCCGGATTTGCTTCGCCTAATGGGCGCTTCCCCGCAAGTCGTTGCCGTCGGCTCCGGCTACGCACGCATCGCCCTCGGCGGCAGCGCGGCCATCATGATGCTCTTTCTCAACAACGCGATTTTCCGCGGCGCGGGTGACGCCGCCATCGCCATGCGTTTGCTCTGGGTCTCCAACATCATCAACCTCATCCTTGATCCGTGCCTCATCTTCGGATGGGGACCCTTTCCAAAACTTGGCGTCACCGGCGCGGCTCTCGCAACCTTCACCGGCCGAAGCATCGGCGTGCTCTATCAGTTCTATCGCCTGCTCCGTGGCACGGAGCGCATCCGCATCCTGCGCAGCCAGATTCGTGTCAACTTCAGCGTCTTGCTCCGCCTCCTGCGCGTCTCGCTCACCGGCATCCTGCAATTCGCCATCGCTCACACCAGTTGGATCGGCCTCGTCCGCATCGTCAGCATCTTCGGCTCCGCGGCCCTTGCCAGCTACACCATTGCCATTCGCATTCTCATCTTCGTGCTGATGCCCAGTTGGGGCCTCAGCAACGCCGCCGCCACGCTCGTCGGCCAGAACCTCGGCGCCAAGCAGCCCGAGCGCGCGGAGACTTCCGTCTGGCGCACTGGTCTTTACAACATGATTTTTCTTGGAGTCATCGGTATTTTCTTCGTTATTTTTGCCGAGCCGGTCATCCGCCTCTTCACCAGCGATCCGCTCGTCGTTCCGCTGGCCGTCTCCTGCTTGCGCATTCTCAGCTACGGCAATATCGGCTATGCCTACGGCATGGTCATGCTCCAGGCCTTCAACGGCGCGGGAGACACCGTCACTCCCACCATCGTGAATTTCTTCGGCTTCTGGCTCCTGGAGATTCCCTTGGCCTGGTTCCTGGCGATCCCTGCTCGCATGCGCTCCAATGGCGTCTTCTGGTCCATCGTCATCGCGGAGGCCGCCATCGCTGGCGCCGGAATCGTCCTTTTCAAGTGCGGCCGCTGGAAAGCCCAGCAAATCTGACCACCCGGCAAGGGCGGTCATCCTGAGCGAGCGCAGCGAGTCGACCGAAGGTTCCGACCTTGTCGGAAAGGATCTCCCCTCCTATCGCTGCAATTTGCGCGTCCCCCCTGCCGCTTGGCCTGTCCTGGCGTATAATCCTCCGCCAGCACGGCAGGAGGTGCTCACATGGCCAAAACCAAGCAATTCACAATCGCTATTGATAATCAGCCCGGCGCGGTCGCTCATGTTGCAAAAACTCTCGGGGAAGCCAAGGTGAATATTCTTTCTCTCTTGGGAACTGCACAGGGCACGGCTGGCACGGTTCAACTCATCGTTGACGATCCCCGGCGCGCCAAGA
>Ga0210407_10000557_pt1 | contig 41565 bp, 57 predicted proteins | sample IncBWC27MmetaG_FD_150860 | JGI IMG/M metagenome (GOLD analysis project Ga0210407, IMG submission 150860) | Forest soil microbial communities from Barre Woods Harvard Forest LTER site, Petersham, Massachusetts, United States - Inc-BW-C-27-M | ecosystem: Environmental > Terrestrial > Soil >...
TGGATGGCGGACGCTGCGAAAAGCCTCCAGGGACGCCCGGTGCGTTACCTGTTCTATGCCTACATCGCGCAGTGGATTGAACGGTATCTGCCGGCGGCGCCGGCGGTGCGAGATGGCAAGGCGGCCGCCTCCGGTGAGTACGCCGACGAGGACACCGCACCGGTGGGCGATGGACGGGCGAAGAGTGTCGACCAGGAAGCCAGCGATGAGCGCGACAAGAAAGAGGCCGGTGCAGCTCGAACTCTTCGCGGCAGCAAATAGCGAAGAGGTTCATCGGTTAGGATTGCTCGGATGGAGAGACCCCTTATGGACGACACGCATTTTCATCCCGCTCTGTGGTGGCAGCAGCTTGCATCTGCGATTGATCGATATACGGGCCTTGCACGAAGCCGCGCGGAAAAAGATTCCAGACCCACCGGAAACTGCCGCGAATGCGGCGCCGTGACAAAGAGCGTGGTGCGGTGGACGGACGGCAAGCCGGCGTTTCTGTGCGCGCCGTGCGGCAAAGAAATTCGGGAGACGGCATGACATCCGCGATGAAAAAGAGAATCAAGCTGGCGCTGCGGCGGTTCGGCCTGCGGTGTGCGCGGAAGCTGTTGGACTTCTTTGACGATCGCCTGCACGCCGCGGAAGTGAGGCTCCGTGAAGAACTCGAGCTCGCCAGAGTACCCGTACATCTTCCGGTGGAACCGTCCGGGCCTGCCAGGACGGAAAGGCCAGCCATGCCGAGTTTTGACCCGTTCCCGCAGGATGAACTCCTGCGCCATCGAGTTCGAGGACGGATTCCGCTCGATCGTCAGCCGCAACGCGCTGCGAAAACGCGCCGGCACGTCACCGCCGCGGAATTCGACTTGAGATTCGCCCGATGAAGAGAACGCGGCAAGAGATGCTGGATGAAATCGAACGGCGCATGCGCGAAAACCGCATCTTTTACCCGGATATATGGGCGCGCGTGTTGCAGACCAGCACCAAAGTTCTAGAGGAAATCCTGGCCGGCAATTTCGAAAGGCAAGTGCTTGACCGGCTGGCATGGCAGGGAAAGATGGGGAGGACGACGTGATCATTCAGGAACGGCTGGACAAGTTGGCGTCCATTTCGTTGAAGTCAGGAGCGCACGAAGAAGATTCAACATTCTGCGTGATGGAAGCGGCTGCCTGGCTTGCGGGTGAAAAGTGGTCGGACCATCCGAGGTGCGTTCCGGACAGCATAGGCGCGTTCTGCAGGACGTGGAATGACCGGCTTCCAGACGATGCCGCACGCGATCGTTTCTTGAAACCGCTTATCCCACGCATGATCGGCCTATCTAAAAGCGCGGCTGTGGAGAACAAGCGTGCTTTGTTGGCCGCGAGTTGGTATGTGCGGGTTCATCTGCCAGCTTTACTACGGCTAGTGAAACTGACGCAACAAGCCGATGAGCTGGCGGCAATCCCAGAGTTCGATAACTTCGAAGCCGTCACCAAAGTAGCAAAAAGCGCGCCCGCGCTTGCCGCGCTTGACGCGCGTGCCGCGCTTGACGCGCGTGCCGCGCTTGCCGCGCGTGCCGCGCTTGCCGCGCTTGACGCGCGTGCCGCGCTTGACGCGCTTGACGCGCGTGCCGCGCGTGCCGCGCTTGACGCGCTTGACGCGCGTGCCGCGCGTGCCGCGCTTGACGCGCTTGACGCGCGTGCCGCGCGTGCCGCGCGTGCCGCGCGTGCCGCGCTTGCCGCGCTTGCCGCGCGTGCCGCGCTTGACGCGCTTGACGCGCGTGCCGCGCGTGCCGCGCTTGACGCGCTTGACGCGCGTGCCGCGCTTGACGCGCGTGCCGCGCGTGCCGCGCTTGCCGCGCGTGCCGCGCTTGCCGCGCGTGCCGCGCTTGCCGCGCGTGCCGCGCTTGCCGCGCTTGCCGCTACATCTAGTGAAGAACTTACTGCGTTCGTGGAACAGACAAATCAATCGATGCTGGATCTGCTGAATCGGATGATAGAAGCGTAAAAACACTTTCGACAAAAGATTGTTGCGCCGCGCGTGGGGCGGTGATTCCAGGAGACGGCACAAATGACACCTTTCCTAAAGTACCTGCTTACGTGGACGGCAGGCTGTCTGATGGGCGGTGGGTTCGTCTTTGCGGTTGCGAAGCCGGTACTGGATCACGGTCCCCACGTCCCGCTTGTGGTGGCGCAATGAAGCGAAGCAAAACAATCGCGTCTGAGCCGATCAAGACAAGCGTCACTGTCGAAGTCGATTTCCGTTATCCGGTGTGTTTCGTCTGCCGAAAAGAAGTCAGAAATGTTCTTATAAAGACGAATGACCAGAGTGGGGTCACGGTGGTCCATCCAGGTTGTGCACGGCCATTAGAAAGAAACTTGTCGATTGCGATTATTCGCAGACTCCTCCAAGAGATTGAAGGGCCATGAACATCCTGGCTGGCTACGAAATCGGCAGTGGCGCATCGGTGCAGATCCCGGTGGCGCACATGGCCATTACCGGGCAGACGCAGCGCAGCGGCAAGACGACTGCGATGGAGGCTTTGGTCGAGCGCACTGGAATGCGCGCAGTGGCGTTCATCACAAAACGAAAAGAGTCCGCGTTCCAGTACGGCCACGAAATACCGCCCTACTTCCGCGATCGAGCGGACTGGAAATTCGTCAAGGAACTCTTCGAACAGTTAACTGGCTACGCGCAAAACGACAAGGAAGCCGAAATCATCCGTCTGTGCGATGGCGCCAGGTCGCTCGAGCAGGTTGCCGAGCGCACCAACAAAAAACTCGAAGGCAAACACAGCAAACGCAAGGACGATATGTACGTCCGGATGACGGCCTATTTTCAGGAGATCATGCCGCAGCTTACACAGCTTCCGCGGTCGAAGCGCATGGAAATCAAGCGCGGCGTGAACGTGATCGATATCCGCGCGTTCGACCACGGAGTCCAGGAACTCCTGATCCAGAACGCCTTCGAGTGGGTGTATCAGCATGAAGAGAATACGATTTTCATTGTACCGGAAGCATGGGATTTTCTGGGTGAGGAGCACGGATCGATCACGCGGACGGCTGGCCGGGAGTTCATCCGCCGTGCGGCGGCCTCGCACAATTTCTTGTGGGCGGACTGCCAGGACATCCGGGGACTCGATAAAGTCATTCTTGGACAGGTGGGAGTGTGGCTGGTTGGCAATCAGCGCGAAATGAACGAAGTGTCGCGCACCATCAAGAGTTTCGTGAGCCTCCCGGCGCCGCCAAGTGCGACAGAGATTATGACGCTGGGAATCGGTGAGTTCTTCGTGCTGCACGGAACGGAAAGCCGAAAGGTTTACGTGCAACCGGTTTGGGCGGACGCGCATGCCTGCGCGCTGTACGCAAAGAACCGCGCGCCGGATGGTTCGCCGCGGATGCCGATCCCGAAGATGCCACCACCGCCAAAGCGCCAGGCGGTTACTGTGACTGTGGAGAAATCCCATGTCGAAGAAGAAACCGAAAAAACACCGCAACCCGATGTTCGGCAAGATGATGAAAACAACTCCGATGGAGGACTTCCTAATAGGGGGAGCGGTCTCGATGGTAAGCGGGATGTTTCGCAGGGGCGAACTAAAAGTGACAGCGCACGGCACACTGAAACAGATCAACTCCGCGCCGAAATCGAAGAAGTCCGTGAAGAAGTCCGCGAACTAGCTCGGAAAGTAGATGGCTTCATCAGAGGCCAACGAATGCCGACCGCCGGGGATGAGGCTCACGGAAGTAACACGGATGCGCAGCATTTCGACGTGTGGAAGGAAAAGCTGGGTGCCGGCTACGCTAAAGTGATTGATCTCCTGCTAGCACGCGGCGAGCTCACTAGCGCACAGATTGGAACATTGGCGGGGCTTGCTCCACGAACGGCACGCGAATACCTCAGAGTGCTGCGGAGGAATCATATCGTGAGAAGCACGGACAACGACAAGTACGCGATTCGGGAGGCGTGATGGCGCAGGAGCAGCCCAAAGCGATGAAGTACCACTGCCCGGAATGCAAGGCGGAAAACGTCCCGCTGGCCGTGCTGAACACTCCACAACCACTGCGCTATGTGTTCGGCAAACAAACCGGAGAGATCGTGACGCTGCGGTCGATCACCTGCTGCGGTGCCTGCGGCTGCGTGCTATCGATCCAGTTCCTTCCCGTCGACATTCAGCTCCCACCAGAACGCCCAGGAATACTCGCATGAATCCGACACTCTTCCCCGACGAAGGTGAACACAATAAGCCATCGTTCTGGTCCTGGTTCGTGCTTTTTGTTGTCGGCGTCGGTGTGGGGTTTTGCCTGGGCCACGCCACCTGTATTTGGGAAGTGCTTCGATGATAGGCAAGCATGAAACGGCTTCCGCTGTCCGCAGTGGAACGCAGCAACACTCCCGGCTAGGACGAGCTGCTGCGAGTTGTGAACAGGGGGCTGCTGGAAATCCAAAGAGTCGTGCCGTTCCAGGCTTTGACTCTACTCCATCAGCCCCCCCCAGCAATCAACGAACCTACTTGCAGAAATACATGGCGGACCGTCGCGCGCTCTTGAAGGCTACGGGAACGTGCACCGATTGCGGAAAGAATAAAGCCGTGAAGAACAAAACGCTTTGCCAAAAGTGCCTGGATGCACGGAAACGCCGCTGGCACGAAGGCGCGAAGCCTCCGATGGCGAGGTTGTGGTCGTAATGGGTAAACCAGTTCTGATCGTGCGGCTGATTCCGAACCAGCGATGTGCTGGATGTATGGCGACCAATTGTTACGTCGACGATAAAAACAGATTCTGCTGCTATTGCCTGGGTTTCTCGATCGCCACGGCCGACCGTCAAAGAAAACTCGGCGTCACCCTATGGGGAATGTTCGCCAAGCGCATCGGTGCTCATCTACAAACAAAGAGGATAGCGTGACGCGCTGCAAACTCATTTCGCCAACGAACCTGATGCTGGAACGCCCGATGCTCAGTCCAGTGAAGGAAACGGAATTCGTTCTGCACGGGCTGAAAGAATTCAACGAGATCACACTTAGGCTGGTTACGGTTGGTATTCTGCTCGGGTTTTCTGGATGTCTCGCCTTGCTATTGCTGTGTCAATCGATGAAGCACTGAAAGAAGGAAAAAGTGAAAAATAGAATCGCGGTTGCTGTGGGACTCTTGTTGTCGCTGTTTGCTGTCTGCTCGAACGCGCAGACCATCACCTGGACGAAAGTGTGGTCTACGCCGGGAGGCGGATCGCCAAACACCTATTACAATGGATATCACGACATCCATTATTCCCCGTTCATCGGGAAAGTCATTGTTCGTTCGACTAGTACGGCCGGTGGCGCGGAGTCCATCTACTCCTCGAGGCTGCATTTCTTTGACCCCATCACGTTCACCGACCAGTTGATCAGCGACAATGGCCAGGCGAGCTGCTGCACCTGCCTGCCAAGCACGATTCTGATCCCCTACTCGGCGCACCCGATGGGGCAAATCTTCGTGGATAACGTGCGGCAGCGCGTGTGGATGATGGAAGGCATCTGCCGGAATTTCATTCCCCCGGAGCAATGGTACTACCAGCTCGACAATCCTATCAGCGGGCACACGGACTGGACGCAGACACATCCGGCACATCTGCCAACCAAGCTGGTGAGCGGCGTGCTGAACGGACTCTTTATGAATGCGGGGATTGTCCACGACACGGACCATGATGCGTTCATTCTGTTCGGTTACGATGGCAACGCCAACCTGCACGACATGCAGGTGTACTGCGATACCAGTCTGAATGGCGGCATCCTGACCCCCGCGCAGATTTCCGTGGGATGCGCGAACGCGGACGACTGGACAGACATCACCAGCCAAGTCACGCTCAACGGTCCGGTGCCATACAACTACTACTATGCGAACCTTGAGTACGATCCGGTGCACCAGCAAATTATCCACTTCGCGGGGCTTCACGGCTGCTGCACGGTCGAGAACCAGACCTGGACCTATGACGTGCTTGCGAAGAAATGGACCAACCGTAACCCCGCGAATCCGCCGGCGAATTCCTCCGCTAACAATGAAAACGGCCGGGTGGCTCACGCCTACAGTCTTGCGGATGGTAAATATTATTATCACCTGACGGCGCACACGCCGAGTACGATCGGCACGGCGCCATCGCGTCCCCCGGAAGATTGGGTGTATGACGCCGGCGCTAATACCTGGACGCACTTGGCGACGGGGAACGGGCCGTTCCTTTCGGAGACGATGACGTACGTTCCGTTGCCCTGCAACTGTCTGATGGCTTGGGCCGCCAAAGTGAACAGCGACGGGAAATACTACGCCACCGGCATCGCCGAAATGTGGGTAGGCAAGATCCAGTGAGGTTCCCGAGGAAGGGAAGGGAAACCGTGAGCGACAAACTGTATAGATGGGCTTGTTCGCTGGGAATCATTTGCGCTTTGTGTGGTGTACTCGCTGGCTTTGGTGGTTGGTTTTGGATTCTTGTCACTGGAGCCTATAAGGGAGACGACATATTCGACAGCATTGGGATGCGTATCTTTGGCGGTGTTGGATCGGTATTCTTTGGCGGTCTGATTGTGGGAGCCGCGGCAGCGGCAATCTATGGAATAAGGGAGTGTTGGAAGCCATGAACAAAAAACTGGGAATCATCGCGATCGCGATCGGGGTACTGCAGGCTTTTGGGTTTTTCTTTGCCGGGTTCAAAACCGGGAAGGACGGAGCTGACCGCTGGTACCACCGCGGCATAATCGTGGAATTAGCAGGGAAGTACTGCTCGGAATACGTAAGTGGGAAGTTCAGCCGTGGCTGGGCAGTTCGCGATGACGGCAATTGCTACCTCGAGGACGCGCCGAACCCACAATCTATTGCCACGAATATTGTCCTCCCAGGGGAAGTAGCCGTAGCCACCTGCAATTCAAAGAGCACCGTCTCCGACTGCATCCTGGAGGTACCAAAACCAAAACGGGTGATTAGCCGCGACCAAACCATCTGGGCGTGCCCCAAAGGCTTCTACGCGGATCTGCAACATTACGGCGAATCGATTGATAAGGAATACGCCAAACCAATCTGCGAGGTAGAAACCAAGCCAGACTTTACGTGGATCGACGATATGCTCAAAGAGAGGAAGGGAAAAAAGAAATGAACGCCAGACTCCATACGATAGGTTCAGCGGTGCTGTTGATGTTCCTTTCATTCTTGTTCGGGCTTCCGGTTTGTTCGCAGGAGAAGGCACCAAAGCCGAAGCTGAATCCAGACGTTCAGCTCGAGCTCACGCAGCAGCAAAACGCCATCTACAAATTGCTCCTGCAGCAGCGCGCGTTGGAACAGCAGTACCAAAGCGTGACGGACCAGCTCACCAAGGCGAATGCGGCGTATCTCGAAAAGGCCAAGACAGCGCTGAAACGCTCCGGAATCGACGAAGCGAAGTGGGAGATCAACACAGACACGCTGGACGTCACGCCGAAGCCGGTGCTGACGCCTCCCGCTGTGGACATCACGCCCAAGCCGCCGGCGCAGGCTCCTGCTGCCCAAGTTCCCGCGAAGAAGCCGTAACGCTTTTTCGAGCAGCCAGCCATGAGACGTAATCGTATTCAGGAAAAGTGGGATGAGTTCTCGCGGCTTGTTCTCCCTGCTGACTGCTCAACAGTCCAGCGGTGGGAGATGCGTCGTGCCTTTTATGCTGGCGTCGAAGGACTGTTCAAGCTAATAATCCGCGACCTGACGCCAGGGTCAGAAGCGGAGCAAGCAGACCTGCGAATGCTGAGTGACATGGAAGCCGAACTTTTGGATTTTGCAGAACGCGTGAAGCAAGGAATCGCATAGCCGCCAACCAAGGCGGGGCAGGGAAGAAGCAGACACAGTGAGAGACCTTTCCAGAGTAATCGCCATGCGGCTGATTCTGGTGGTGATCGATGGTTCAGGCAGATACGAAATGGAGCTGCCGCCAACGGCGCGGCCGTTCAACGTTCCCATCTACGCGATCTTCACTCCACAAAACATCGCCCAAATCAAACAGTTCGGAAAGAGAATCTATTGATGCAAGCGATCCTAACTTCCTTTGCTCGCACTAGCCTTCGTATTCTTCTGGGGATTGTTCTTCTTCCAGTAGCAGTAGCCTACGGCTATGTCTGTTGCGTGATCTTAGCGATGCCATTGCTTTTTGTGCTCACTGCCGCTTTTTTCATCGCCTGCAAGAACTTCATTGTCCGGGGAAGATTTACAACCAGCGTTTATGACCGCGAGCCACGAGTCGAAATAAAAATCTAAGGCACACAAAAAGGGAACCGCCGAGCGTCCCGGAGTGAACGCCCGGCGGTTTGGTTTGAGGGAAGCAGCTTGGTCGCGGTAGAGAGAATCGAACTCTCCGCAGCGGGATTATGAGACCCGCACGCCCACCAGGGCGCCTTACCGCAAATCCGTGGTCGCCGATTTCTAGCCCCCCGACGACCGAAGGGGAGGGTTCGTGGGTGCAACATCCCCTAGCCCGCGACCTAGAGAGCGCGGAGGCAAAGAGACGCGCTCTCCAAGACCACGACGAGTTACGGCGCCGGCGCGAACGATGCGGTCAGCGTATCCGGCGCGGCCGGTGCAGGTGCCACGACGTCGAAGCTGGCGGGCGCGCTGACGAGTGGCGTGGTTTGGCTGGTATCCGTCACCACGACGGTGACGGTCCCAACGTTCCCTGTGCCGTTCGGCTTGAAATTCGTTGGCGTGGTCTGGTCCGGAGAACCCGGCGTGACCGTGATGGTATTCCCTGGATCTTGGACGTCGACGGTGAACGGACCCTTGGACAGCGGAACCTGCACGCCCTTGGCGGATTCCGCCAGGACCGGGTTCAATCCCTTGGCATCGTTCGAAACGATTTGCATGACCAACTCTCCTATGCCGTCTGTTATCTGCAGAAAGAATACGCTGAGATGCCGCCGATGTCTACGCCGATGTTTCCAAAACATCATTACCAGGCTGGTCCGAGGTGCTGCATCCAGGCGTCAAGCAAGATGTCGCTATCGCCAGCGTCCTGGTAACGCAGCCAGAAGTTCCCCTTGTCGCCCCACGCCGCACTCCACGAGTTCCGCACCTTGAATGATCCGCCATTCACCGAATCATCGTAGCCAATGACGTACGGTTCGTGGTAGCCCAGGATGGATTCGTTCGCCTTGTCCGGGCTCCAGATGCCGTCGCTGGCCATCTGATCGCTTTCAAACGACTGAAAGACGGTGAACCCGATCGCAAAAACGTACAGCGACGCCAGGCACGATTTCATGTCTTGGACGATGCTGATGCGGTGGTACGCGCCGGATTTGTAGAGAAGCGCCTCGGCGATCTGCGCGTCGGTCGGCGGCGTGGTGAAATCGGCATCGGAATAGGGTTCAGCATCCAACGTGCAGACGCCGAACTGGTTCATGGTGCGCAGCGACGTGCGCCCGGAAGATCCGGTATCGTCAACCGCGGGATTGGTTTTCACGATGGCCAGGAGTTCGTCGTTGGTCGGCCAGCGATTGTTCGTCGCCCAGAAGTCGTCCATCAAGCGTTCGAGGTAATACAAGAACGCGGGAGACAGCACGGGTGGAGGCGTGACGGATGGCTGGTACTTGCGCGCTAGAAATTCTCGTACGCCAACGCCGGCGTGCGCGGTGCAGCTTCCTTGCTGGCCCTGATCGCGGACCGGCCCGCAAAATGGTTCGAGGTCGACAACTGCAGGGAGGGGAATAGGTTCCGCGAAGTGCGAGAAGCGGTGCATGCCGAAGTCGCGGAAGTCGGCCTTGTCTTTGCGGTAGCCGTAGCGGCGCCCTACGGGACTGAGTGGGAGTGTCATTCAGGCTCCTTTGGAATGTGTTGTTACTGAATCGAGTACTGCGAATAGCCACCCTGCGCAAGCAAGCCGTTGAATTCCTTGACGAATGCCGCAGAGCTCTGTTTCTTTGGAACGACACCGACCATCTTTGCAAAACTCTTTCGAGCCGTGACCGGAGCGGGAAGCCCGACCATGAAGCCAGCCAGCGCGGCTAACATGACGCCAAGCAGCCCTTGTACCAGGTTCGCGAACTGCGCGTCGGGGATGCTGAGGTCGTTCCAGAACTTTTGCAGCGTGTCGATAACCGCCTGCAGCGCCGTCGCAATTTTCCCCTTGAGCGTCTGCTTGTTCGCCGCGGGAGCGTTATCGTATTCCGCGATCGCGACCTGAACGTCGTTGAGACCTGTTTTCACCAAGCCGAGAATGACGGTAATCGCGGTCCCTTCAATGGTGTTCACGATTCCAGCGCCAGCGAGAAGATGCACGATGCTGGTGAACGCCGCGATCCCCACGCCAACCCACCGCACGATGTTGTCGAACGCATTACAGGCTGTTGTCTGCAGGGCCGATCCCGCCGCAGCGATCGAGACGAGAATACCGGAAAACCTCTTGTTGAATTCCCTTCGAGATATGAGAGTCATTTGTCTGTTCTCCTTTTCAGGACCAGCGGAGAGACTGAGGCATGCTAAGTACAAAGGCTCGCTTCTCGGAGCAGCGCGGGTGACTTTCGTACGCCCAACTTCTGCTGCCCTGTAGGTCATCGCCTCTCAGTATACGTCAGCCTCCCTGCTGGTTTATCTAGAATAGTAAGGGAATCAATTCCCTTTCAGTTTCGCAAGGCGTTTCCGCATGCTGGGCAGGAACTGCTTCGGCGTGCGCGGATTCTTCAACGCCTTTTCGAGTCCCGTGATCTGCTGCGCCTTCGTGAGTTTCGGTCGTGGCATCTACTTCTTCTTTCGCTCGCTGCGGTGATGCCGGATGTGATACGGCGAACCACGCAAAATAGAATGGTGACGTTTTTCAATCGCCATTTTTATGATGAATTCGTGGATTGCTTTTGATTTCGGATGGTTGGGGCTTGCGAAGATAGGATACGTCCGCTTTGTACCTTTTTTCAGCAGGATTGGTTGCTTCTGTTTGTAGCGGACGACAATCTCGACAAGATCGTTTTGTTCAAGAATGCGAAAGTACTCAGGGAGAATCTTCCCAAGTGCTTCCTTGCTGTGGATGGTGCGAACGGTTTTCATTTCTTTTTCTCCCCCTGGATGGTGATGGCCGGGATCTGCGGGCCGATGTGCTGCGCCACCATCGCGGACCATCCTTTGTCCTGCGCGACTTTGGCGATCGAGTACGCCACTTCGCGTTCCCGATCGGACAGTGTGGCCGGGGCATCTGTGAGTTCTTTGCCGCGAATCAGATCGAACGCGAAACCGTAGATTTCTTCCTGGCTGGATCCTTCGGACTCGACTTGGAACGCGCCTACGGGCTCGCCAGAGTCCCACAGCTCGAGCGCATCTTTTGCGGTGAGTAATCGCGTCATTTTTTCTCCTCTGGTGGACGAACGAAACTCGCCCGCAGCGAATCAGGCAACACGGGGTTGTTGCTGTTGCTCGCGAAACCGCCCGTCATCGTCTTGATCAGCGCACCGAGCGGCAATCCCACCAACGTCCCCGTGGTAAATGAAAGTCCCATGTTGATGACTGCCTGCGTTTTCGTGAAGCTATCGTCCGGCAATCCCAGGACGTGGTAGAAAAGCTGCATCGTAACCTTGATGGAGAGCAGCGTCAGAAAAAGCAGAACGACGATGTGGCCGCCAGCGGTGTTGATCGTGTCCGTGAAGTCCTTGAAAGCAGCCATCGTGGGCAGCTTGTTCCAGAACGCGAGCAGGAGGTACGTGGCCAACAATACGGCCATCGCGGCATATTCCTTGCCGCCCAGGGTGAACCACTCTTCGCCAGTGTGCATCAGGGACGCCTTTCGGAAAACTTCCTGCGAATCAGCCGGAACGTGTACTGCACAGCGACGCCAACAAACAAAGAGAAAATAACCGGCACAATCACCAGTGCCGCGAGCGCCAGGTAGAACATCGCCTGCACGCGGAACTCGTTCGCAATGTCAAGCCAGACTTCCATACAGCTCCATGCGCGCCAGGCCGTTGGTGACGTAATTCGGATCGAACGTCACGCCATCCGGCCGCCCGGTGTTCCAGCAATCAAAGAGTTCGCCGAGTTCTTTCGCGTCTCGCACGTCAAGCTGGTTGCGCTCGACAAACTGCGCCAGGAGTTTCACCGCCACCTGGAGATTCCCCGCAGGCGTTTTCAGCGCCTCGATCGATGTCCCAAATTCAAAGATGTGATAGCCCATGATCTGGGTAAGTCCCCAAGAAGTTGCAAGGCTATCGAGAAGCTGGAAAGCATCGGCCGGCAACACTGCTGGCGGATTGATGGTATTAACCGGAATGCGCGCGACGTAGGCGACCAGATCGGAACGGCCGATGCTGCCATAAGCCGCCTTTCGTCCCAGTAGAACTTCCCAGAGAGCTGCCAGCACGCCTTTTTCGAATCGTTTTGCATCGCTGCGTCCACCGGATTCGTTTCCCACCAATCCCGCCAGGAATGCGGCCGGGATGCTCGAGCTGCTGCAGGCGTCGTCAATCGTGACGCCATAGGACTGCTTGATCGCGTACATCAATTCTTGGTCGGTCATTAGATCAGTGTCACGTCCGCCGCGGCGGGACCCTTCGCCGATTGAACGATGGAATACTGCACGCGGTCGCCTTCCTTGAGTTGTTTGTACCCATCGCTAAGGATGGCGGAAAAGTGGACAAAGACATCCTTGCGTGGGTCGGAATCGCGGGAGATGAAGCCATAACCTTTTGAGGCGTTGAACCACTTTACTGTGCCGGTCTCTTTCATGCCCTACAATGCCTCCCGTTGCTTCTACCCCCTAAAGCAAATCCTGTCAACAACAATTTTTATAATTCGCCTGAAACGCCCCATGGCCGGCGTTCCAGAGTGCCGTGCTACCCCCACGCCTTTTTCTGCCGGCCAGATGCTGCGTAACGCTGCGCCTGCCACTAAGCCTACCGCGAACCAGAAGGCGTCAATCCACAGGTGGTGCATTTAATCCTGCGTGAATATCCGTGCCAGGACGATCACCCCGAGCGCGATGCCGCCGTACAGGATCGGTTCGGGAATGTCTCCCGGCATCACTCCGGGAGTCACCGGCTGCAACTGGCTGGTATCGGTCGTGTCCGTCACCGGCTGGCCGGTGGAAGCGTCGATCGTCAACGGTGGCTGCTGCTGCGAAGGTGTTGGCAGCGAACTCGGTGGAGCGTTGCTGGCTGGAGTGACGCCCAGAATCGCCTGGACATAGTTCTGTGTTTCCGCCGGCGCTGCACTCAACCAGTTTCCGCCGTACCGCGTGATCGCGTTGCTGACGTTCCCAGGGCCCCAGTTGTACGCTGCTACCGCTTTCACCAGGTCGCCGAACTGGCCGATCAGATCGGCCAAGTAGTGGACGCCGGCGCTGATGTTCTGCGCGGCGTCGAACGGATTCGTCACGCCATACTGTGCGGCCGTCGGAGGCTCGAGCTGCATCACGCCCTGGGCGCCGGCAGGGCTCTGCGCGTTCGGATTCAGTCCAGATTCGCGCTGGGCGATCGCCAGCGCCAGGCTGGGATCCACACCGTAGCGGGACGCAGCCTGCTGGATCAATCCAATGATGATGGTATTCTGCGCGATGCCGAGCCCCATCCGGCCGGCGCGAAGCAATCCCAGCGCGTTGAAGGTTCTAGTCGCCATCGTCTGGGTCCGTTGCTCTGCGGCGTTTCATTTCAGACCTGAAAATCAACCTGAGTTCTCGGTTTCTATTGTCAAACAGCTTCCGAACATCCTCCAGAACCTCTTCGTGCGCTTTGTTGCGTTTTGAATCGAGCAAGACTTCCAAATCTTCAAGCAGCTTCTCATTTCCCTGATCGCGAAGTCTCGCTACTCTGCCTTCCCATTCCGTGGGGGTAAGGTCGCCAGACTTGTTGCTATCCCTCTTATGGCCTCCGTTTTCGGCGCGTATCGCCTTGAGTGCCGCTGGGAGCATCTTCATCACCAGGGCGATGACCAGCAGAGAGAAAATGCCTCCCACACCGATTTGCTGGGCAAGCGGATCCAGTGTGATATAGGCCAGCGGATAGGATGTCATGTGTCACGACGGTCACTCGATGTCAAAAAACTCTTCTAAATCTTCCTGCACGAAGTCGGGAATTTCTTCAATCTCGACGACGGTCTCGATCGTTTCGCTCGACTGATACGCTGGCCCAAACTGCGTGCAAGCATCGGCGTGCGCCTCGAGGTTCGCCCAGGCTTCATCCTCGTCCTGGCCAAAGAAAACGTGCGTGACTCCAGCTTGGCCACCTTTGCCAGGCTTCGAGGAATAGATCGCAGTCGCCATTCGTTCACCCTCAGTGAATCAGCCGTATCGGCGCCGCGGTTTGGTATAGCAGCAGGGACGCCAGAAGGCCAGCAAAAAACATGATCCGGCCAATTTCCGCCGCTGTCTCCGTCGTTTTCGTGCTGGGCACGCATTTGTAGTACATCAACATCAGGATCAGTCCCACGATCAGGACCGCCGCGCTCAGATAGATAATCATTGTTTTTCTCCTTTTGCTTCACTTGTCTCCAGTAACACCATGTCCATCACTTGAATCATCAGGCTGGCTTTTTTCCTCTGATCTTCCGTGATGTCCTCGTGCATATCCGTAGAGCGTTCCATAAGAAGTACTTTCAGCCTGGCTCTTTCGCCGTTTGAAATGGTCATAGCCTCCAATTTCTCGAGGAGTGTGTCCATTTCGAAGTAGCGCGGATGAGGATGATGCAAATCCGAAGAGATTTGTGCCTGTACCCTGGCCCACAGCGGACTGACTTGCGTTTTGAGTTCAATGACGGACTCGCGCAAGGTGGTGATCTGCGCGTTCATCGTTCGAAAAAACACCACGATAGCACTTAGTACGATGCCGAAACCAGAAACGATCAGCCCTATTTCCAGGTTGCTCATTGTTTTACTGTACCGTCAGCGTGACAGCACCTACTTTGCCGTTTACGGAGAGGACAGGGGGTGTCGGTGGGGCTGGCACCTGCGCGGCCGTCGCGACACCGGAAATCTGAGAAAAAGAATAATCGCTGGCCGCGGAGATCACTGGGCCCGTGCGCCCGTTGAACGAAGAGACGCCCGCAGCCGACAGCGGAATGAGTTTCCACCCCGCTCCAGCAAGAGAAACGGCCGGCCCGTCAGTAGGATAACAATATGCTGTCACGCCAGCTATCGGGGCGGGGCAAGTGGCGACCGTTCCGCTCCCCTGAAAGTAAAATGGGCTTCCGGTTTGGGCACGCACCACGCTAACGAGGAGCAGCAGAATCACCGTTATTCTAAACCAGTTCTTCCCTAGCCAAGTCATTTTGTTACCTCACTTCCTTACCAGCGTTCCTGACATTTTTCCTGCGTTGCCTGAGAGAGTCCACGGAAGGGAAACACCTGTTGGCCCTGCTGCCTGTGCGGTCGCGGGGAGTGCCCCTATCCAGACGTGAGCAATACCGTTGTTCGGATATTTATTGTTGGCATCGAGCGCGGTAGCCCAAGAAATCAGGCAATTACACACCGAATCGTAGGCCATTGATTCCGTTGTCGACGGCCCTGTACCGGTCTGTAATTCCGTCCAAGAAGGTACTGTGGGGTCAAGCACCCAATCCTGCGTGATGGTCAGCACGGCCGGGGCAACGGGAGGTCCGTGAGGACCAGTGAAGTGATAATAGAACAAGCCGTTTGCTTCGGCGTGTGCGACTCGTCCAGCTTCTCCGTTGATGCTGCCAGCAGGAGGCGCAAGAGCGCCGTTTTCCTGTCCTGGCTGGCAGTCGATACCGAAACACGCTGGAGCAAGATTCACGAAAGTCTTTGTTGTCGGCGTGTACTTGAATGTCATCGTATCCGTGTTGGCACTTACGATCTTGGAGAGCGCACCGCAGCATCCTGCGTAGAAAATGAAGTAGTGATGCACGGAATCATATTCCACAACAGGGTAGTAGATGCCTGGGGGAACCTTCCCAGCCCCGGATGTTAGGCAAGCCGGGTCGGTGCATGTCGTGCCGGCAATCGTCAGGTCGGTAAAATCATCTGGATTGGTGCAGCCAACCGCCGTTTGATTTGCCGTCAACGTCCCCGTTCCACTTGTGTCGCAGTAGGCCCACAAAGCATGGCTGTTGCTCCCCGGCGCCGGAAATCCGTAGAGCAGGAACATATCGTCGTCTGAATCAAAGGCGATCGCCCCGTTGTTATAGGGACCGTCGACGTCTGACACGGTGGCATTAATAAGATGCGTGGCCGCTGTTGTGCCAAGCACAGGCGCACTGATCGTTACCGTAGCTCCGACTCCAGAGACGCCGCAGGTTCCATCGGCCCATAGGCGTCCCGTTCCTGACACGACCACTATTTCGCTGTCGATTTGCAAAGTGGTGCCTTCGCAAATGTTTTTGTTCGAAGTCACGGAGATGGTCGTTGGCCGGGTCGTGGTCGTAATTGCGGCTGATAGGGTGGTTCCGGTATGAATCGTCGTATTTATCGGCATGTGAGGTGGCTGCACCCGCACCCATGCCCCACCGCTGCACCCTGGAGGTGGACCGATGACGAGTTGGCAGTACCACATCTCGGGAGGAACGTATCCGCCGCAGACGCCTTGAAACGTCCACAGGCGATTTCTTTTCGTGTCGTTGAACCACATATCGAACGGATGATGCGTGGGAGGAAGCGTAGCCGTACTCGCAAGACATCCATTGGCTGCGGGCTGATTATTGTCGGTCGTCACTGTACCGTACGCGGGGGGATTCGAATTGAACGGAGCAAGACGAACGGAGTAGATGGATTCCGCCCCACCCGCTGTGTCCGTCGAATAAATCCACGTTCTTTGCGTGAACGGGTCATAACGGATAGTGTGGTAGCCGTTGTAGCAGGGATTCGGTTGGGGAGAGCAAGTAAGCGGTAGCGCGTCTGTCCAGACGATGTTTGGCGTCGCTACTTTGACGCTGAAATTTGCCGCGCTCAATCCATTCGTCGCCGTAGCTATTGTGACGGTCTGCTGGACTCCCGGAGTCAATACAGGTTCCGTCGTGGTGTTTGCTGCGAACCACGCGCAGTTCGTCGCCGGATTGATGCCGAAAGTCTGCGTAACGAGATTGTCGTACTTCAAAATCTGCGTGAGGTCGGTCTGAATTGGCTGTCCACACCACTTGATCCTGAGCGGACTGGTGGCTCCAGGGGGCGTCGTAAAGCTGAACTGGTAGTTTCCATCTCCGCCTGGATTCGAGAAATTTGTGATAGGCACATCGCGCAGTGCAGAGGTCGTTGAGTTCAGCGCATTGATGTTGTCCCACAGGTCTACGCTGCCGAAGTCAGGTGCGTTCGAGATGTGGTAGGCCACGCCCTGCATCAAATAATTGAATATTCTTCTCCAGGTCGTGTCTTTCGTGACGTTCGCCACGGTGTTGAAAACGTCCCATTCCCCCTGATTCACATACGGTACAGTTCCTACATCGTAGGTGTTGCTGCCCACCTGGTAGATGCCGGGGTTGATCGAGAACCCGACGTTAGCGTTATTCGACACGGAAGTATTGAGCGTGAGCGTGGTCGTGGAAGGAACCGCCGCAACGGTTGAGCCTTGGCCGCCACCAATTCCTATTTGCAGGTTGTCCCAAGGCGAAGAAGGGTCTGCGGGGAATGCTGGCGCAGTCGTCGCTGTGCCGTTCACACCACCAGCGATGGCTAGGAATCCATTTCCAGATTTCGTGGTCGTGGTAGAAAAACTATAGGCTACTGGCGTTACAAGCCCCTGCACCCAAGGAACCGCAGTTGTATTCGTACCAGCGCCGATATTCAAGCCGCTGCCTGGCGTAGCTGACGACGTGGTGCAATCGTTCGTAGCCGAAACAACCAGGTGTGTGCTATCGGTTTTCGTGCAGACGACGAGCTGCGTTCCGTTAATCCCGATACTGTCGTTCACGTTGACGTTCGTGAAGTCTATGCCTGAAACCCATGTTACGGCGCTGGCAGCCGTTGTGACCGTCCCACTGGTGTCTAGTTGATTCGATGGAGTCGAACAGGCGTTGGCAATGTCCGTGGGCATAATGAAGCGCAATCCAGGAAAGAAACCGTTCGAGTTGGCCGACTGCCAGAACATGCCCTTATCGTCGTTCAGCATTTCGGTCAGCACAAAACGTGCCGTGCCGAAGGCGAGATCTCCCGCCAGTTCATATTCGTTCCAGGAAGTCCCTTTGATGTTCTGGAGTTCGAAGATTCCTTTTTCCAGGATGGAGTGCTGGAAACTCTGCGAGATTCTGTAACTGTTGCTGCCAGTGTTTTTCGGGCACCAACCAGCGGCTCGAGCCGAAAACTCGCTCCCTCTCACGCGGCTGATTCCCTGGGGATCGACGGGCGAGGCATAGGACGTAACCGGTGGCGGGGTACAACCGGTTGGGTAGACGTTGCCGCTGCCATCCTTCACACAAACGTCAGGCTTCACCCATGTGTCGAAGATAAACGTTCCTTCGGCCAGAACATTGGCTGCGTCAGTGTCTCCGGTGGCGGCGAGCATCGCTCCAAAGCGGGCTGCGCCCATCATGGCGATCCCTTTCGCGCGAGCAAAGCAAAACGCCTGGTTCCCGCACGCTGTTCCCCCGGCGAGGCTTCCACCTTGGAAGGTGTTGGGATTCAAAAACCAGCTTTTCACGCCCCAAAGAGATTCCCTGATGGATTCATCGCCAGTCAGGAAATAGGCGTCAGGCGCGCCGTACCAGTGTGCGTGAATCGCATCGCCACCACCGGAAATCGCCCAGCTAGTATAGGAACCGCCAGAGTTGGTGACATGGGCGCAGGAGACAGGGCTATTGGTTGCTGATTGGCAAGTGCTGGTGACGATGGGATTCCCACGGTTATCGAGTTCCGGCGTGGTTTGGCCTTGCTGCGGGCGGTCTTTCCACTGAAAATGGTTTACCACGCCATCGCTGCCTGTTACGTTTGTTCCATCCGAGTGTGGCCAGCCGACTGACCCAAGGAAGCGATAGAAGTTTAGCGAGGTCAGGTAGCGTCCGGTTTGGCCACGCTGGAAATACCGCAGCATGTCGTCCCAGCGAAACTCTTCTTGGTTGCCAGCCCCTCCCGTGTTCCACGAATAGCCGCGGAATTGCCCTGCCGAATAAATCGCGCTGCTCGTTCCGCGATCTGGACGGCATGGAGCAACTCCACCGCTACAAAAGTTGCTAGTTGGAACAATAGGAATAGCTTTGTTGGCTAAATCAAGGAAGTAGTTGTCCTCTTGCGTTGGTGGAAGAATTGTGTGCCCGTAGAACACGTTAGCCGTATTGACACTGGCAAAGGCGGGATAGGCCGCTAGAAAATGTTGGAGAGATAGGAAGTCATTTGACAGCGATGCAGGGTTGGAAGTGTGGAACTCAAGAAAGAGGATGTTCCCCGACTGCATGTCCCAGGCGGGCCAAGGAAGAAACGAAGTGACGCTGTTTTCGTTGGGACGGATGCCGATGCGCATTTCCGTGCAGGCGTTAAAAAACTCCAGCGACTTCGGCCAATAAGCGGCGAACAGATTGGAGCCGATCAGCACACCATTCCCGCTACCGTCCGTGCAGTCCGCCCATCCTTGCGGAAATTGCGCGCTCGTTCCGCTTGTCAGGTCAGTTCCGTTCTTCGTGATGTGATAGCCCGTGTCTGGTGTCCAGGTGTTCTTCGCCGTGCTGCCAATGCAAGCGTTCGACACATAATCGCTCGCCGTCTCAAGACAAGGGTCAAAAAACGAGGATTGCCCCTGGTAGATGTCCACGTTATCGGAGCCTGTGAGTGTGGTGCTGGTCGGCGTGACTGTATGGTTAGCGATGGTTGCGGTGATCGTGCCGGAAAGCCCGGTCAGCGGTTCGCGGAGTTCATAGGACTGGAAATTCTTGTAAGAGACGTTGAACGTCTGGCCGATACAAGCTCCTGCTGAAACATTGCAATCTGCCGATGGCGTGGCTGCCGTTGAATAGTCAGCGTTCCGAGGAATCACTTCTACCACAGCGTAGTTCTTGCCCTTGAAGAAATAGAGCCGGGAAGTGAAATGCATGTACGGATTCCCGCTGCCGTCCTTGTGCGTTCCGTAACAAACCACATCGGCCATCACTGGGCCATTGATTTCGATCGAGCAAGTCGAGTTCGCATCGTTCGCGGAAGAATAGACTGTCGCGCAACCTGCTCCACATTGCGTATTGGTAGGGAATGAGCCTGGTGTTGGTCCCAGAAGGACGAGTCCCGATGCCGGTGTCGAGTGCGTGGCAACGAGTGTGGTCGCTCCAATTGTTACCGTGTCGATGCCGTTGAAATTGCCAGCCGCTTTGATGGTGAAGCACGTCGCTCCCGCTACGCCGCAAGACGTCGCGCCTCCCGTGTTGTTCACCGTAATGGTGCTGCCAGCCAAGGAAGCAAGATTGTTGCCTCCGAAGTTCCCTGAGCCATTATTGGCCAGCGTGACGGTCGCTGTGCCCCCAGCAGAGAGACTTGGCAGAATACCGCACACTTGCAGCCACTTCACGTTTCCCGATGGCCACGTCCCTGTGATGCGAAACTGCCCTGCGCTCACGCTGGCTCCAGTGAGTGTCAGGGTGCTTGTGTTCGTCAGCCCGACGGAATCAGGAATTGGAACCCCACCAGTTTCTCGGCAAAACGGTTCGTTCGTCCGCGCGACGCCCGTTGACCCTCCAGGGAAAAGAGCTTCTTGAACAGTGATGGGAATGCTTACTGTTTGCGCCTCAGCGGATGCGCACCAGCACAGAAAGAAAATAACAGGCAGCTTTCTCATTTTAGTGAATGACAGTCGGTCCCGTTACTTTTGCTGGTCCTTTTACGATACTGCCTCCGCCTGCTACCGTAGGAGGTTTGAACGCAACAGCATAGAGCACCACGTTCTCTGTTCCTAAGTTAGCGCTCCATGTCCAGTTAGCTGTCTGTGAGCCAGTACCAGCGAACACTTGGGATTCACTCGCAAGTTGCGTGGTCAAGGAATCGGTCTGGGCTGTGTAGCCGCTGCCGACAACGTAAATGTGCGCTGCCCGCGAATCGGTAATAAATACCACTACGATGTCGTTGGCTACGGTCGTAGTGAGATTACAAGTATCGGAAGATGCCCCATTTATTTGCGTGTTGTCTGAGCAACCGGCCCCATCAACAGCGGAAGTCAGTGCAACGCCGGACACTTCTACAATCCTTAGGTTGGTGTTCGTGGCAGTGCCACAAACATAATTTACTGTTTCAGGCCCTCCCACTGTGTTCATGGCATACCAATAATGAGTAGCGGTGGGAGAGTTGGTGACTGGCCCTACATCTTGCCAAGTGTTACTTTGGGTGCCCGTGTCATTGATCGTATCTGTAGCGCAGGTGCCTGCCTTCACTGTGAAACCGATGAGTAGACTTCCAGCCGTCGTGCTGCTCGTAAACGCGCAAGAGTTTGTGGATGTAGAGGCGTTACACTCTTTCCCGTTTTGTACGATGGCCGGAATCGCCTTCGCACACGGTGAGTACAGGAATAGGAGGGCGACTACGATAAGGAGTTTTCTCATTGGACTGGCTCGACGCTCAAATAAAGCTTTCCAACCATTGGTCCAGCTGTCCCGCAAGCTGTCGCCGTTGTGCTGTAGTTAATAGAGGCGGCCCCAGTGGAGCGGATGACCTGCGCATTCTCACCGTAGTTCGCTGTGGAAGTGGTCGTGAGGGTCCCGGTTGCTGGAACAGCTCCGGTTCCGTTGATGTTGACGGGAATCGTTTTTGCGCCCTGATCATCTGTGTAAATGAGGTTGACGATGTACGTTCCGCTTGTGCCGCAGGCTGTTGTGATGTCGAGATAGACGTTTACGCGGTAAGTCCCTACAGGACAGTTCGCCGTCGAACAAAGCTGCGTTGAGCCAATCGATGTTCCCGATCCAGTCGTGACAACGGCAGAATGATTCGCGTCCCCGCTGAATGCTTCTGTGATAACTGCTGATGCCACCGTTCCGATACGAGTACCCTGTGCCGCGACTCCTGGTAGGGTATCCACGTAAGAAGTTACGGCTGTGGGTGCTTGCAGAGTAATAGCTGTTGTGCCAGCCGATTGCGTCGTGCCTTGCTTTAGACTGACGGCACCGGACACCGATGCTGGATTGAGAAGTAATCCTCCGGTACCCGTATAGTTAAGTTGCGTCCCACTGTCAGCCAGGAGCGACGCGACAAGAACCGAACTCGTAGCGTTCAACTGCTTTGGAATCACGTTCGCCGAGAGGAACGCCGTTTCGCCGTTTGGGCATCCCCAATCCACGTTATTGAAATTCATATGGTAGCAGTGGAGCGTGGAATCTGCGGAAAAAGTATCCGCCGTCGATAGCCCAGTCGCTATCGTGCCTTCCGTTGAGGATAGTCCTCCGCCCGTTCCGAAAACTGTTGCTGGTTGCGTGCCCGTTCCTACCGATGTGGCGAACGAGCCGACGCCTGCTTTGTCCACCTTAAATTGGCTGACGTTGCCTACGAGGACATTGAAAGGCAGAGACCCAGCAGCGGATAGAGTATTCGTGATGCTGATATTCACGCCAGAGCCGACCAAACTAGCGTTATTCCAAGTACCCTCGAACTGCGCGAGTGGCGTAGCAACGGTGTTCGTAATCGAACCTTGCGAGACTTCAAGAGGAGTGGCCGTGGAGTTTGTGAGCGTTGAAACCTCAAATTGCGCTTGATTCGCCAACCCGTTTGTCAGCGTTCCACCCGTGGCCGCGGAAGAAGAATCCACCGCAAAACAGTCTTGCGCGTCCGTCGTTATCGCGCAGGTAAAAGGCAACGGAGTATTCCCAAGCGCAATCGCTGCAATGGCTCCAGTCGGAGTGATTACCTGATTAATAGGAACGTTGGGGAGGTCGCTGGCCGCGATTGCCCGGAATGCTGGCGCTCCCGCCGTTGCGAAAAGAGCATGGGTTGTCGTCGTGTCAGCAGCAATCGTAGACGGACAAACGCCAGCCCCTCCGCCAATCATCACAGCATTCGCAGTTTCAAGCGCCGAAGATGATTCAGTCGTTGTCGAAGTGAAGCAGGGAATCCCTCCAGAAGTGACTGTCCCGGAAACGGTGACTGGGAATACGGTTCCCCCAGCCGAGGCGTTCAGTGTCGTCGAACCGTCTGCGTTGAAAACCGCGGTCAGGTTAGTGCCGGCTTTGATGTAGTTTCCGCAGGTCGCGAGGTAATTGCTTACGTTATCGCTGTCGATCACGCAGCTTACGTTTGGCAGAATTGCCAAACTGGACTGGCCGTTGATCGTGGAGGTCGTTGGCGTGATCGTGAGGGTTCCCGCACCGGTGGGAAACACTTTGAAAATGAAATTGTTCGTGAAACCCGCAGTGCCAATCTGACCAAGCGGGACCGGTCCGATCGCGCTGCCCGAAGTGTAATTGATCAGTTTCGCGCGGTCCTGGGTCGAGGTTGTGTCTCCTAGGATCGTGTCGGAAGTCCCGGCGACGGTCCGGACTGGCGTTCCGGGAACGACCCAATTACCTGGCGCGGAGGCGACTGCGGTCCAGATAGCACCACCGATTCCGTTGGCGCACCTAGCCAGCACAGGCCCGGCAGACACGCACAGTTGATCCCCAACCGTTGTCAGTGGCGTCTGCGCCAACGCGATTAAACCAGAAATGTCCGTGAAAGCGAGTTGCGCTACGGTGATGCTTCCGCCGACTGAGGTCTGCTTCAATACCTGAGACGTTCCACCAGTTCCCGAAAGATTCGCGCCAGTTCCACCGCGGACGACGCCAAGTGTTCCGGTCCACCCGAGCGTGAGAGTCTGCGCGGCGATCGAGCCGGTGACGTTCGTATCATTCGTCACCGCGTTAACGGTCGTGGCTGGCTGGATCGCGGTGGTTTCCGTCCCGCTCAACGTCGCCTGAATATTGCTGCCGACTGGCACGGGAAAGTTTATCGATAGGCCATTAAATGGGGTGGTTTGATTCTGGAAGTTTACCGGAGAAGTGAGCAGCGAACCGCCATTCACCTTGATGCTGGCACCGCCGACTCCACCTACAATGTTACTCAGGGCTGGCGCCGCCGCGCTCAATGCTGCGCTGACATCCTGCGAAGCGCCGGCAATCGTAATCAGCACGCTAAATACTTGCGGTCCGGTTCCCAATGGTGGCGGCACGCCAGGGATGGAGACATTGAACTGCCATTGCGACCCCCCTGGAATGATCGAGGCATTCGGGCACAGACTCAAACTGAAAGTGCCGGTGAGGTCAGCGTCAGTCGAACCCTGCGATTGCAGCGTGCTGTTCCCGCACCTCGCCGGACCGGATGGCGCCGGCGCTAGCTGCACGTTTATCACCGCACCGGAGTACGGCAATCCATTTGGATCCGTGATCGTTCCAGTAACGGCGGTCGCGCTCTGCGCGAATGTCGCCAAGAGGTCGAAAGGTCCCCAATCGATCAGGTGATTCAACCCGATGAACAATAAGGTTCCTAGAATGAGGCGCTTTCTCATCGGCAGGCCACTGTGTAAACAAAAGTGAAACTGGGCGTTGTTCCGCCCAGCTTAAAAAAGAGATTGCCGTAAGGACCGATCGGGCCATCGATTTTGGTACTCGCCGCAAGTACTCCGCTCTGGAAAACCGCGGGCGTAAATCCCACGCCGCCACCGGAGATTCCGCCTGCGGCGCTTCCCGTTGTCGTGAATTGGGGAAGGTGCGCCCGGTCGTTGAACGCAGAACCATCTGGGCCGTCTTGAAAATAAACATCCATTGTTGGAGTCGTACCAGAAGCGGCCGTGACCTGGACGCTGAACCAGCATTCTTGCAACACGCCGCGGTCCGTTATGCCCGTGCCAACAGCGCCCCACAGATTGGCGTTCAGATTCGAAGTCAGAGCGGTTACCGTGGCTTGCTTGCCGTAGCCGGATGAGACGGTAAATATCCCGTTGCAGTTGCTGGTTGTTACTACGCAGTTTCCTTGGGATGCCTGAATCGGGAGGTCGGTGCCGCTCCCGGCACCAGACGATTGGCCCTCGAGGACCACTATAAGTGGACTGATGCCGTTCGGATAAGTTCCTCCGTTACCTCCCAAACCAGATCCGCCGAGACCAATCGCCATGCCCGGGCCCGGGGTCGCTCCGTTGTCTGCGGTGATGATCGTCACCGTGCCAGTCTGGGAATCTTTTCCGGCTATCAGGCAACCCGTCGTCGTGGCTGCCCCCGAGCTCAAAGCGCAGGCATTCGCCGTTGCGGATGCACTTGCCCCACTGGCGCCTGAAAAGCCAGCAGAAAAAAAGTACTCGGCACCCATAGTTCCCGTGGAAGTGCCAGGAGCATAATTCCAACTGATTTGCGCACATGGCGACGCCGGAACGATAAAAGAAGCCTGGGAGCCACTCAACGAAAACACTTGCGCGGTGCTGCTTCCCTGGATGTACACGCAAGAAACGGAAATCGACGCCGAACCGGAAAACGAACCGTTCGTGCCGACCAATAGCAACCCAGAGAAATTCCCATAAGGCGTGCGCACCGTACCACTTTGCACAGTGGTTGCGGTCACACCGTTGATCAAAGACTTTTCCATCTGTGAGCGGAGACCATCGCCCGTGGGCTGATTCTGCGGAACACCGGAACCGCCGTAGGTTAGGCTGAAAGAGGTTGTTCCCGCTGGCGCGCACGTCACATTGGCGCGCACCACATTGAAATATCCCGCAGCCTGCAACTGACCGAATGTATTCCCATCGAATTCGTCAGAGAACCTTGTAAACGTGATGCCGTCGTTCGAGCCTTCCAAAAACATTATATTTTTCGTTGGGTTACCAGCCGTGAAGGTCTGAACAAGAGAATGGCTGATTTGTCCAAGGTTATTGATGACGGCAGTCTGCGGAGAACCGGTGCATGGCGTATTTGTAAAAAGCTGTTGCGGAACGGTGAGCAGAGAAACGTACGTTACCTGGCCGCGCGCGGAATCAGGGAACACCAATCCCACAAGCGAGAGTGCCAAAGATAGGGCGAGTTTCTTCATGTTAGTAAAGTGGCGCTGGAGCCTCTTCATCCTTCGGATACAGCCAGCCGCGGATTCCGCCTTCGATAATCTGCCCCGCAGGCACGATCGACGCATTCGTTACCAGGAGCTGCACGCGGCGACCCGCAAACAGCCGCACAGGAGCGATTTCACTCGGGATCTGATTCGTGCCGAGAGATACGCTGATGTTCTCGAAGCCTGGAACGGCGACACCATCAATCGCCAACCGCCAAATGATGGCTCCGCTACCGTCAGTGAAGCCGCCACCAACGTACTGGTTCGCGAACCATTTGATGACGCCGTTTTTCCCAGGGTCAATCTTGAAATCGACAATGGGCGTGAAGATCCCGGCAGTGACCGCGGGGATGGTGATGGCCGCGACGGCAATCAGGTTACGACTCGAGGCGGTAGCGAACAGCCACGGGGGCAGCTTGCGGATCGCGACCGGAACTAGATCCTGCTTGAGGAACTGCTCCTGATACGCACCGACGCTGCCGCCGATTCCCGGCCGCGGCGAACATGGTCTGCTTCCCATTCTGTCTCCCCATTCGCGCCAAGCTGCCCTTACCGGGCACGTTGGCGCGGTTACTCACAATCAGGAACGTTCAAGACGCCGAACAACGAAATCTGCGGTAAGTTGTTATTCACCGCATGAAAATTGTGGAACCTGGCGATCATCGGCGAACCGGCGCGCACCATGTGCGGGCGCCGCAGGATGAACGGATGTTGCGCCGTGCCGGAAATGTTAGCTCCAACTTCGTTGACTTCGGTCCACAACTCCTGCGCGCCAGAATCAAATAGCAAGGCACTGAAATCGAAATTCGTCGCGCCCGTTACTTGATCCGTGGCACTGCCCATAATCGCCAGTACAAGAAAATCGTTGATGCAGGTGACGCGATCGTCCTGGTTCGCCTGCGGTGCCATCGGCGCAAACGTCGCGTTTGGGAAACCCATGTTGAACCAGAACGGCTGCCGGCCAACCAGGCCCATGCGGAATCGTTGGCCGGGGACCCATGCCGAGCTCGCCAGCTTGCGATAGGTGAGCCACAAGCCGAGTGCCCAGCGTCCAGGGACCCCAGGCACACGGTCTTGCGATTGAAAGACGCTGGGATGCTCTCGCGACATTTAGTCTCCCGAAGATTGCCCTTGGAACACCTGCCCGGCCGCGCCCTGCTGCGGCGCGTCCTGCGGGAAGAGTTTGTATCCGCGAAACACAAGCTGAATGGTGTTCCCGGCGCCGCTGGTGTCGGTGACTGCGGCGGTGATGGTGGTCGACCTCGCGAGCAAGTACGGTTCGACCAACGGGAATGGCAACTGTCCGGTGCCCATAAAGTTCACGTCGTTCACCGGCGAGTTAGACAGGTTGCGCCCGGTGGACGAATCGTTGAGCTGAATCGAGAACGTTCCCGTGCGAGAGCCAACGATCCAGATCCATTCGAAATCGGAATCGAATTGGATCTGGAGCACAGTGTTCCCGACCGCGTTGGCGAGGAGCACAAGCTGGGGAAAAACGTAATCGAAAAAGACGCGATACACCTTTTGCGGCGCGGCACCCGTGCCGGCGCAGTTCGGGCACTGTTGCACCTGGCGCGCTGGATTCGTCACCATACCGCGGCCTGCGCAGGACCTGCAAGTTTTCTGGGCTGCTTGTGCCATTGTGTTTCTCCATTCGCCCAAAGGCCCTTGCCGGGACCTTAGCGCGTTTTCTCGCCCGCCTTGGCGGACTGAATCTTTGCCGTGTGGCGAACCGGGGAAAGCTGACTGAGACAGATTGCGCCAGCCTGCCTTCCCCTAATCCGCTTGATTCCCAGGAGACGGCATCGCCTGAGAATATCTTTTGTTTGCAGCGGGCGGCTGCGCGCTTTACTGGATCCCGCGGAACAGGATTCCGTCGAGCTCAAACTTCACGCTGAGGCCGGTACCTGGGCCAGCCGAAACCGTTTGCACGGCTGCGGTGCGTGTGGTAAACGCTCCGGTGTTTTCCTGGGTTGGATCCAGGACCACGCCGAAGGTCTGCGTTTGCTCGATCGAGATTCCGTCATACACGGTGGACCACATATCGCGTGTGTCGGGCCAGCCGTTGTTCGCCACGCCGGAAACGGTCGTGGTCGCGGCAACGGTGGTGGCCGAACCTGCGATCCAGAGCAAACCGCCACCCTGGGGAAGCTCTGCCGGTTCGCCTATGAAGTAATCCTTGTCGTTGACTTGGAAGTCCACGAAAGTTCCATAGAGGAAGGACAGTGCATCGATCGGGTTGACGATCTGCTGCGAAGTGGCTGCCGGTTCGCCCGTCACGCGAACTTTGATGGAGCGCACCAGATGCTTGTTCGGCGACTGGAGCAATCCACCAATCTTCATGTTCGTGTGGAGACGAGTTTTCTGGAACGCTACCGCCACACCCTGGGTGTAGTTGCCACCCACGGGAACGGCGAACAGCGTTACAGTTGGCGCCACAGTGCCTGGGTCAACGCGATAGATGTCGTACAAAGCCTGGCGCAGTCCTTCAAGTCCGCCCGAAACCACAGGGTTCCGGAAGCGGAGATGGGGACGGCCGAGCTCGTGCTCGTCTACCACACGTTCGGTCCAAGGTTCACCAAAGCGCGTGCCAGCATGCTGCAAGGTCGGATTCATTTTCATTTCGTTCTTCTCCTGCGCGGGAGAACCGCGCATGAATTTTTCGTGCTCCAGCACATTCGATACTCGGTGGCGGCCGCCCCGTCCCAGAACAGCCGCAAACCGGAAGAATTTCTTATAAGGACAGCTTCAACGCGACTCTCGCGTTAGGCCGCCCAGGGGCTTGACCACACGCCCGGCGCCGCACTCGGCCCGGAAGCAGTGGCCAACGCAGCGTTCGCGCCGCCAGCGCCGCCCGCAGCAACTGCCTGCGTGCCGGCCGCCGACGAAACGACTGCGGGAGCCTGCCCCGGCAATTGCCAGGACAACTGCTGCCGTGCCTGGTTCATGCCAGGACCGCTCGCTGTCGGAAGCACGTAGTCTTGCTGGATGTAGAAACCGAGCTCGCCGCCCAAGTCTCCACTCAGCCCGCCGCCCAGAGCGTTTTGGCCCATCGTGTCGCTGATGATCCGCGAAGCGATGGCTACCGCGCCGCCGAGCAACGCGCCGTGTCCGGCTTTCATCGAGAACTTCCCGGCCAGCCATGCGCCAGCAAGTGCCGCCACAGCGTTTGCGCCGTATCCCATGATCCCGGTGTTATTCGCACCGAGAATCATTTGAGGTATGACGCGAGTGGCTACGCCATTCGCCACCGCTGCGGCAGTTTCTACGATCAGGTCCCCGCTGGACATGCCGAGGATCGGATTGCGGTGCCGGCCGTAACGATCACGATGATGCCTTCTGTGTTTTGCCATGTATTCTCCTTCCCGGCTGTGCCGTCCCAGCCCAAAGTTCCCTCGCCGTTTGCGAGGAGAGGGATTCACGATGCGGACCCAGGGCACGGGCTATTGCACCCCAGGCCGCGTGATCACGTACAGACCGCCGTAGAAATGCGATTCGCCGGTCTGATGATCGAGCAAAAACGTCATGTGCGTTCCCGTTGCGGGATCCAGTCCGCACTTGATGATCCAGCCTTCCGCGATGCCTTGCGCTTTCACCAGGATCTGCGCGACGCGCTCGTACACGATCAGATTCGAATCGCGCAGAATGCCGGTCGAGAAATTCCGCAGCGGTTGCTCCTGCATGCGTGGTGCTTCGTGTTCCATTTTGTAGCGCACCACCTGGCCAGTCTCGGGATCCTTTACGGGAATCGATTTCGGTCCCGTCGACGGAACCCAGTGGCGGTCCGGCTTGTCGGGGAATCCGACGCGCCCGTCTTTGCGTTTTACTGGCGCGAGCGGAAGCAGCATGCTCTGCATCCCTGCGGCCTCGATCTGTCCGACCGGAAGCCAGTTCTCTTGCCCCATAAATTCAATGCAGGGTCCCATCGGATCGCTTTTCAGGTCCTCGAAGATTTCTGGAGGAATGTACATTTTCTCCGTCACCTCGAGGACGATTCGTTGGACCCAACCGATAAAGACGTAGTTCCTCATGCGCATGGCGTCATTCTGGAATTTCAGAATGTCCGCCACGCTTACCGGAGCTGCCGTCATCACTGCCGGTGCCGTCGTAGTCATACTTTTCCTTTCTTTCGAGATTTCGTCATTTGCTCACCAACATAAACAGAGCAAAACCTGCTGCCGCATAGATCGCCCAAGTCGGCAAGCCCGTTGATGCAGACAGGTTCGCGGCAATGGCCGATGGCGCGCTTGAACCCGCGGGCGTTGCAGCGGCCTGCTTCGCTTGCCGCGCGGCCGCCGCGGCGGCCGATCTATTTTCCGCGGCGGTCATATCGTTGTACTGGCTCACCTTGTACGCCACGATGGCGGCAACGTCGTTCGTCATTACGCATGCAGCGTTGCAACTTTTCGTGATCGGCGCGACCGTCGAAGTAAACTCAGAAAGCATTTGCTGCAGAGACGCTGCGCCAACGGCGGGACTGATTTGCCCGGACTGTACGGCGCCATCAATCGCAGCCAAGGTCGCATTCGCCGCCGGCACGGCGGCGCAGAGCGTTCCTTGTTCGCGTGCGACAGCCATCGCGTGATGATTGAAAATCGCGCTGAACACTCCAAGGATCACGCCGGCAGCAATCACAAACGGCGCTGCAGGTCCCGCGACAGTGCCGGCAGCGACAAGTTTCAGGTCAATGGCGCTGCCCGTTTTTGTCAGAGACGCTTTGACGCTCGAGGCGTTCCCAGCTTTCGCGCAGTCTCCGGGGTTCGCGCCCGAATAGTTCAAAATCGAACCGCGGCTAACATCGCCGACAATGTAGTTGAACACCTTCTGCGTGAAGCCCGCGCGGTTGCTGATCGTCGGCATCACCTGCTGCACTGCCTGGGTTGGCGTAAGGGCGCCCAGGTATCGACGGATGCTCGGACGGCCGCGCAATGTCGTCGCCATCGGATACCCTGGCCGCTGCGAAACGAGTTGGACTGCAAGTCCCATCAGTTAATGATCCCCGGAGCCTTCACGACGTATTCGCCGCCAGTGAAAAAGATTTCGCGTTTCAGCTTGTCGTAGAACATCCGCGGAGGTTTCTTCGTCTCTTCACCAAGGATGTGCCAGTACATTGCGGTCGAATAGTTGTTCTGCGCCTTTTCCGCGATGTAGCGAATGCAGATGCAGAAACCCAGGTCGATGAAATCCTTCGTGGGGTCGACGCCGAGCTCGAGCAGACAGGAACTCAAGTCCTGATTACCGCCGAGCAGATAAAGCTGTGTGCCGTCTGGGTTCGCGGCAACCTTCACGGCGTCGCGACGTTCGAAATAGATCAGACCGGTATTCGAAGGTTTCCGGACGCGCGCGAAGTTGCCGTTGTTTCGCTGCATGTCCTCGCGAAACGTTTCGTACTCTTGGAGGTCGAAACCATCGGCAAGCACCAGCGCGTCCAGGTCGGCCAGGCCGGTGTAATCCTTGCGCATGCGGTCGCTGCGCTGCACTTCGATGATTTCCTTCGGTTCTTTCCCCTGGAAATCGCGGTAGAGGTCCGCTGCCTTGTCCTGCTGCGTGCCGTCTGGGTTTGTGCGCTTTGTGTTCAACCGCGCATCGCGGATTTTCTGTGCGCGTTCGCGTGCCGCGCGCTGGAGTTCGGCCTTGGACAGTTCTTCTTTGGACGGATTCGCACCCAGAATGATGAGCTCTGACGGATTTGAATTTGCGCCGAGGATGATCAACTCGGCCGGGTTCGCTTCAATGCCGAGTTGCTTGACGGCAAATTCTGCCGCGCGTTGGGGCGTGACTTCGCAGCTCGGATTCTCAGATTTAGGGTGAAGAATCTGCAGCAGGCGTCCCGCCCCTTTACGGCGTCGCCCTGGAGGAAAGCCAAGGCGAAGTTCGTGGCCGGTGTGAGTCACAATCGTGCGCGCCCGCCATCCAGCGGGTTTTTCCTGCACGTGCTCGACTCTGAATTCTCCTGGCATGTTGTCCATTCGCGCGAAACGCCCCTTACCGGGAGCTTTCGCGCGTCCTTTTAGTGCGTGATCGTGTGGTACTGGTCGATTCGCTGTGTTCGGCTGGTCTGTTCACCTGCAAAAACATTTCCAGTAGATTCGGCGTCGGTTGGTGCGAAGTTTCCAGCCAGCACATGCGTGACGGCGCCATCGCTTTCATGGCCTCGTTTGTAAATTCGCGCGTCGATCGAGCCATCTTCGTGGGTCGCTTCCACGACGGCTTCGAAGGTTGAGCCAATTAGTTTCACGCGGTCGCCAATTTTAACTTCCATGCGCTTCACCTCAAATCTTTTTCAGGATCTTGGGAACAATAATGACTCCAGCGAACACCAGGCCGATCATCAGCGCGTTGTTCTGCAGCCACGTCGTCCAGTCGGTCGACACACCCGGTGGTGCTGGCTGAATGTTGCCGCTGGCCTGCTGCGCCAGCGCCGTCAACGAAGCGCATGACACATCGCCAGCCGCACAGGCTGCACTCGCCTGGTTTTGAATTGCAATGGCTTGCTGTGTAGCGGCCGCAGCAGTAGTCGCTTGGGTTTGTTTCACGGCAATAGATGCGGCGTTATTGTTCAGGATTTTGTTGATTTCGTAGATTGCCGCAGCCACGATGGCCAACACGCCAAGGATCCACGCGATCGTTGCAGCGGGAATCCCTAGTCGACCCACTCGACCCATACCGGAAAGTCCCGGCGGCGTTGTTCCAAACAGCGCGCGATAGGCCAGCGTGAATTGCGCAACAGCACTTTCGAAAGTGTTCCGTGCCTGTAAGATTGCTGCGCCTTCCATGCTCACGTCTACGCCGGCATTCGCAAGCTGTTGAATCAAGTTCTGCTGAGCCACTATGTTTTGGTTGATCGCCGTCAACTGTGCGGCGAGCTGGTTGGCCTTAGACTGCGCGGCACTGACATCCGAGGCGGGCGCTTCGTCATCGCCAAGCCCGCGCAGGCGGCCGAGACCTGGTTTTTGCTGCATGGAGAAATTCCACGGGCGATGCCCCGTGGGATTTGCCGTCGACGCTTGGAAATATCGCGACATCAGCGCCTCTTCCCTCCGGAAAGCAAACTCAACGCCAGCAGACCGATGCCGCCGTAGAGGAAAAACGAAGTGGGAATCCCGAGCACCGTTCCAGGCGCAGCAACCGATGGCGGCGCCGCCGAACGGATCGCGGAGATCATCTGCGCCGTCAAAGCGGGAACCGAGGTGGCACTCGGCGGCACGGCAGCGATCACGGCAGCGGACTGCGCCGGGGAAAGCTGCAAAAGATTCGTGGTGCCGTAGGCGGCCTGTGCAACTTGCTGCTGCGGCGACAGCGCGCCATAGTCGAGCGGCGATGGAGGAGTTAGCGTGTTCGGCAGCGAATAATCCGTCGTCGCAACCGTGCCCGGCTGAGGGACGATTACTCCCGTATCGAGGAAAATATTGTCCGCACCGGTGAATGCCGAATCATCGCCAACGCGCGCCATGCGGCTGAGCCGGCCAAGCCCCATCGCCTTGCTACATGCGGTGCATCCCAGGCGGGGACCGCCGAATCCCGAGAGAGAACGAATCCGCGGATCGAACGCGCGCAGACCGTTCAGATGGCGAATGCGAGGGTCGAAGGCAGCGAGTCTCATCGGCGTTTCTTTCCACTGAAAAGAAAAAGCGCACCGGCCCCAGCCGCCACCAGTCCCCAATTAGGGATTCCGCTGATAATTTCTTGCGCTGGATCGGTGAACCAGCTCGGCGTGTCCGGAGCAGTTGCGACGGCCTCTTGCGAAGATTCCGTTGCGGCAGTTTGTGCCGCCGTCAATGCTCCTGGCACTGGTGCCGGTCGTGTAGATGGCTGAGGAATAGGACTGCCAGTCGCGGTCACTACCGGATGAGGCTGTGTTCCGGGAAGGTAGCGGCGGATCGGCGGCGTCGGAGTCACGCGGCGAACAGGAGCAGGATTTGCGATGATCGGCCGCGCGATGATGGGATTCTGCACTCGAGGCGGATTCGTGACTCGTAGCATCGCAGGAGCTGCGCGGTACACCGTATAAGGGATGTTTTCGTCCCCGCGCCAAATATTAATTGTTGGTGTCATCGTCTTTTCAGTAGAAGCAACGCACCAAGTCCCGCAGCAACCAATCCCCAATTGGGAATTCCCGTGACGACGGATTGTGTTGGGTCGGTGAACCAGCTCGGCAGCGCGACCGCGCCGAGTCCCTGATAGTAGGCAGGTTGCAGCGGGCCATAGACCGGTTTCGGGTCGCCGTAATCTGCTTTTCCAGAATGCGGAGACACCGCCAACATCGGCAGGCGGGGGATATAACTGCCAAGCGTGTTGGCCGGCAACGGGTAAGTTGCAGGTTGGTAGAAACCCATGCGACCTCGGCCACGCAGCCGGCCAAGCCCTTGCAACGCGAAATTCCACGGGCGATGCCCCGTTGGATTGGCCGTCGACATATGAAAGTACGGCATGATTTAGCCTCGCCTGAACATCACAAGAGCGAAAAGCAAACCGCCAGCGATCAGAACAGTGGAAGTGGAAACCAGCGTACCGGCGATGTCGACATAGCCAGGCGGCGCGGTGGCTCCTGGAACTGCCGGATACCCTGGCGGAAGCTGGCCCGGAATGCCCGTGGCGAATGGATACAGTGGCCGATTGCCCGCAGCGATCGCGCCGGTAACAGCTTGCCCGCCAGCAGCGATGGTTTGCGCGATCCCGCTCCAATCGATTCCGTCTTGCCCGAGTCGCCCGCCGCGCAAACGCCCGAGCTTTCCTAGGTTTCGCATGCGCTGGAGTTGCATCGGAGCGTAACTCCGGTGAACTTCTTTGGCGGATTGGCCGAGTCCGTAGCCATTCAATCCGGCAACGCGGCCGAGCTCGGGACCCGGATCGTACGGATTCGGCCAAGCGTAGCGCCGGCGATAGGATTCCGGGCCGCGGCCGAAGCGTGCACCAGGCCGCGCGGAGTCCACAGGGGTCCACCGATTACCGTCCAGGACTTCAAGGAAAACGTGAGAGAACTCTGGATTGCCCGGCTGACTCTCGACCGTGGTGATGCGGACGTGGTTTCCGATCGTGGCGAGTAGTGCACCCATTAAAATCGTCTGGCAATCGCAATCGCCCGCGCGCCGGTCCAGCGTCTCGCGCGCGGTGCGCAGCGTCTCGACGCCAGCAACGTCGCGAACGAAGCGGACATTCCGCGGGAACCAATTGAAGATCGCGCGGCGCTGCGCGGCAAAATTCCATTCTGGAACGCGTGCGGAGTTCAGAATATCGATCGCTCGGCGGTTGACTTCCTCATCTTTCGAGCCTTGGTAGATGAGTTGATACATTAAAGACACAGTTTGTGCCGTTCCTGCATCACCGTCGTCCACAACAAAGGTTTTCGAGTGAGAGAAGCTGCCTGCAAGGGGCATCGGGAGAGTGGACATTGTGTCTTTTTTACAACACTTACTCGCGCCAAATGGCAGCTAGGCGCGTTTAGTGGACCGGGGCGGGTTGCTTTTTCAACACTAGGACGGTGTTGGGCCCGCCATCCGGTCCCGTATCCCAACGGAAGCACGGTAGTTAGTGTACCGAAAAGTGTCAACTAACAATTTATAGTAACGGTTGAAATAAAGTGTTGTATTAAAGACACAAAGAGGGTTAAATTCACCACACTCAACACCTTTAGGTGTTGTAAAAAGGAGACATACTGTGCCTAGAGCGCAACGCTCCACAAGAATTAGTAACCCAGGAACCGTGATTATCAATCCCCCGCCAGATAGACCTGCAACACCCTCGAGCGACGATCCCGCAGCGAAACCAAAGAACTTTTGGGAAGAGCAGGAGATCCTGAACACTGCCGAAGGCAAAGACTACGTGATTTATCTTTATCGCCTGCAGCCAGCCACGCTGGGGCACAAGGGCTACATCGCGAAGTACTCGCAACCCGTGACGATCGACGAGATCAAGGAAACTTTCGGCGGCTACGAATACCGGATCTCGCTCCATAAGGGTAGCCGGTGGATCGCGCAGGATATTTTTAGCGTGTCCGCTCCACCGAAAGCCATCGGCACCGCTGACCCAGCCATGTTCGCTGGAGGAAATGCCGCCATAGCTGGGAGCGAAGCGACAGCGCAAGTCAGCCAGGTGCTGCAATTCGTGAACGACCGCCTGGACCGCGAACGAAGAGAAAAGGCAAACGATCCAGCGTATCTGGCGTCGCTGGACCTGGTAAGAGAATCCGCGAAACAAGCGATCACATCGGCGTATGCCGCCAATCGAAACCCCGCCGCGGAGAGCATGCAAAACCAAATGATGCAGATGATGATGCAGCAAATGGGACAAGTAACCAGCGCACTTTTGACGCGGAGTCTTGAACGCCCGGAGCGGAGTTCCGTTTCCGGAATTCGCGAGCTGCTGGATTTGCTGCCTCTGCTCGGCGTGAAAGTCGGTGGCGGTGGTGGCGGCCGAATGGACCCGCTTGCTGAAATTGGACGGTCGCTGATTGGTGCGGCACCGCAAATCCTCGAGGCAGGCGCGACCTTCATGGACAAGTACCGCATGATCGCGCAGGAACGCACGCGCCAGGCGGAACTACAATTCAACGCCGTGGCGCTGTCGCGCGGTGCGCAGCCTGTGCAGGTTTCGACGCCAGCTCCAGCAGCGCCAGGTCCGCGGCCGGTTCCCACTGCGGCGCCGGCGCCGCAACCTGCGGCCGCGACGGCATTCGACGTGATGCCGTTCCCGGAAACAGGGACGGAGTTTCCAGAGCCAGCAGCGGCGCCAGCGACGGAGTTTGACGCGGACCTGGTGAAACGCAGAATCGTGGACCTAATCAGCAAAGGCGCCAGCGGAGATTTTCTGATGGCGTTCATCAGCGGAGTGAACGAGACGTTCGCGCAGACGATGAAAGTGTGCAGCGAGGAACAAATCCGGACGTTCTTCGCCGCCGATCCGGTCCTGGCGCAGGCGTTGGCGTCGCCAAACTTCGATCAGTGCCTGGCGGAAGCGATCGAATATCTGCATCCGCCGGCAGAAGCTGCGCCCGCGGTCCACTAACGAAATAACTGGTACGCGACAGATTGGGCATTTTGTTCTTGACCGCACTAGGGCGTGGGTGTATTTTCGCTCCCGCTTGCGTTGAGGTTACGGGACTGGTTGGATGGTCGGGCTGGGCATTCAACCCTTCCGTACTTTGCGCAATCAGCCCAACATGTCTACTGTCCCCTTCAATCGACCACGACCGCTTGATCCTGTCCTAACAAAAAGACTTCCATGCAGTCTAGATGCTGAACGCTCCGTGCTGGGGGCGATCCTCCTGGATAATCAAGGAATCAGCACGATAGCTGACCATCTTCACATCGATGACTTTTTCCTTGATCAACACAAGCGTATTTTCGAGGCGATGTTGGAATTCGCAAAACTCGAACTAGCTGCTGGGCGTTCTCTCGGTCATTCGATCGACCTCGTTACTTTGACCGAATTCCTCCATTCTCGCGGACAATTAGAGGCATCCGGTGGAGCTCCTTATATTGCTTCGCTGGCAGACGGTATGCCGCGATGCACAAACATCATGCACTACGCGCAGATCGTGATTGACACCGCGACGCGCAGAAAAATCATCCACTTAACTCACAATATTCAGCAGCGCGCGTTCGAGGAAGGAGGAAACATAGAAGGAATCATCACGGGAGCAGAGGCATCGATAAAATCCTTGGTCCACCTGCCAGATATAAATCCCGCCGTAGTCGTTGGTTTCCGCTCGCTACTCACCTTGAAAATGCCGCCCGTTGAATTCGTTATCGAGCCTCTGCTTACCGTTGGTGGAACGGGCATGCTGTTCGCCTGGCGCGGCGTTGGGAAAAGTTTTGTGATGACGGAGATGGCCACGCAGATCGCCCTGGGCATGCCGAATGTGTGGATGTGGCCGATCAGCCGCGCGTATCGCGTGCTGTACATCTACGGCGAAATGCACGGGGCCACCATCAAAGAACGCGCGATACAAATCGCCAGGGGGCATGCCCTGACGAAGCACGATGTAATACTCGACCAGCTCGAAACCAATTTCGGCCTGATGAGTAAAGATTTCCAGATGCTTGAAGGCACTCCGCGGAATGCCAAGACCTGGCGGCCGAAGATTAGTTCCGCGCGGGATAGGAACATCATCGAGGAGCGCATTTTCGGCGGTGGCTACGAAGTGCTGATCCTCGACAATATTTCAACCCTGTGGCCGGCTTCGCAGGAAGGCGAATCGGACATGGTGAGCGAGCTCCAGGAATGGTTCGTCGACCTGAACCAGAAGCGCATCACGATTATTTTTCTGCATCACGCCGGCAAAGGGGGCGAACAGCGCGGCTGGTCCGGCAAGGAAGATATCCTAGACTTCACGCTGAAACTGAAAACGCCGGGAGACTACAAGCAGGAAGAACAGTTGCGTGCGGCCGTGACGATCGAGAAGAAACGCCACGAAGCGAAGGACCCGGCGTTTCTGCAACCGTTCGAGATTTCGCTGCGCACGGACGTAGACGGCGCGCAGTGGCTGATGCGTCCGATGCGCGACGCGCAAATCAAGACAGCGTTCGAGGATTTTAATAATGGGATGAAAGCGGGAGAGGTGGCGCAGGATATCGGCGTCCCTCGCCGCACGGTGTACAACTGGTACGCCAAATGGAAGAAAGACAACGACCCCAAGCACTGGACCGACCTGCAATAAACCATTCATGCTGATTCACGCCAGCGCGACGCATGTTCCACTGGCGGACGAGTCCGTGCAGTGCATCGTCACCAGCCCGCCGTATTGGGGCCTGCGCAAATACGCCGGCGAGCAAGAACTGGTTTGGCATTCGCCAAACGGCACCAGCGGCCAGTGGCTAACCTGTCAGGATGTCGGCCATGTATGGGAAGAATTCGAGACGTGCAGCCAATCTGGCGGTGGCAGTGAAAAGCAATGTAGTGTAAGGGGCAGTCATTTCGAACCCGGGCGATGCGGGCGATGCGGGCGATGCGGCGCATGGCGCGGCGCGTATGGTTTGGAGCCCACCGTCGAAATGTACGTCGAGCATTCAATTCAAATACTGCGCGAGCTCCGGCGCGTGCTGCGAAAGGATGGCGTACTCTTCTGGAACATCGGAGACTGTTACCACAACGGCGACAAAGGCGGATATCGTAAAGGACGGCTTGGACTGCGCAGCGAAATCCAAAAGTCGAATATGGCGGGAGACATCCCCGGTGCGCCCAATCGCAATCCGCAGCTCGGACTGAAAAACAAGGACCTGGTGCTGATGCCGTTCCGCGTGGCACTCGCGGCGCAGGCGGATGGCTGGTGGGTCCGCAGCATCATCGTGTGGGCAAAACCGAATCCCATGCCGGAGTCGGTTACTGATCGCCCGACGGACGCTTACGAACACATCCTGATGCTCACGAAGAGTGCGCGGTACTTCTGGGACGCCGACGCCGTGCGAGAAAAGGCGACGGAAGAATCCCTGGAAAAACTTGCACGCGACAAACCAGCGGGTGGTAAAAATGCCGAGTTTTATATGGCCGGCAAAGAAAACGCTGGAAACTCCTGCGGACTATCTCCTGGTGGCACTCGAAATCTTCGTAATGTCTGGGAGTTTCCAACGCAGCCGTACGCTGGCGCGCACTTCGCCACGTTCCCGGAAGAACTGCCGCGGCGGTGCATCCTGGCGGCGACCAGCGCGAAAGGCGCGTGCATTCAGTGCGGCGCGCCCTGGCAGCGCATCCTCGAAGAACGGATTCCCCCGAAAGAATTGCGCACCGAACATCACGGCCCGGACGACGGGCTGGTAATGGGCTTCGGATCGACGGGTTCTCGCTACGGCACTGGACAAAAGATGCAGGACTGGCTCGACGACAATCCTGCGCGCACGATCGGCTGGTCGCCGACGTGCCGATGTCGCGGCCAGCACGGACGCACGCAGCCGTGCGTCGTGCTCGATCCATTCGGCGGCAGCGGCACCACCGGACGGGTAGCGATCGAACTCGGCCGCCAGCCAGTGCTTCTGGATATCGCCTACGCCGAAGGCGGGCCGTACGGTGCCCTGGCGCGGGAACGCCTTAGCGAAGTGCAAACGGTCATGCCATTTTGACCGAGCGGGAACCCATGCACTATTACAACGAACACAACGCCTACCGCGCGGCGGTGCTGCGCGAGCGCATGGAAGAGGGTTTGCTGCCGAAAGGGGTAGTCGATGAAAGAAACATCGAAATCGTCCCGGATGAAGATTTCCTCGGCTACACGCAAATCCACCTCTTCGCTGGGATTGGCGGATTCCCGCTCGGGATGCGTCGCGCCGGATTCCCCGAGCACGTCCGCATCGTTGACGGCGGATTCCCCTGCCAGGACATTTCCAACGCAGGCAAACGCGCCGGAATTACCGGATCCCGTTCGCGGCTTTGGCGGGAGATGGTGCGTTGCATTCGCGTGGTACGACCGGACCTCGTGTTCGTGGAGAACGTGGCAGCGTTGCTTTGTCGAGGGATGGGCGACGTTCTCGGAGACTTGGCCGAGATCGGTTATGACGCGGAAGGGGATTGCATATCGGCCGCAGACGTTGGAGCCCCTCACCTTCGACGACGAATCTGGATTGTTGCCCACGATGCGCGCGCACGAAGTCGGCGACTACCAGTATTCGCGGGGGAATCACGACAAGCCGACACTGACCTTGACGGGATCAGTGCGGCGGTTTTGGCCGACGCCTCAGGCGCACGATGCGATGGGCGGACGCGGAAAGAACAACCTGTTTGCGGACGGTCACTATTACCCGCACGATCTAGCGGATGCAGTGAGATTCCCGACGATGACGCGGAGAGACAGCAGATCGTTCAAAGGCAACGTGCCGCCGCCGAACCATCAAGGGGATTTGAGTCTGACTCAGAAAATCGGTGGCCAGTTGAACCCGACGTGGGTCGAGTGGCTAATGGGATACCCCGCCGAGTGGACCGTCTTGCAGCGCTCGGCGCCGCCATCGTCCCGGCGTGCGTCGAAGAAATGATCCGGCGCACGTTTCGCCAGTCCTAATCCCAACTATATTTTTTCTCAAGACGCAACGATTTGTGCCATCTGGCAAAACAGGTGTGCCATGGCACACCTGTTAAGTCCTTTAGCATGAACGAGCGTGTGCCACTTCTCCCGGCGTGGCACAAATCTAAACAACCTGCAATCAACGAGATAGCCTAAATGTGTGCCATTTTCCACCCAGAGGGGGTATGTGTGTTGATAAAGAGAGTGTGTGATCAGGAACTTCAAGTACTCTCCTACTGGCACAGAAAAACACTATCTACTTTCTTTCTTAGAGGATACCTAAAAACAGATGGCACAACTCGACGCCTTACTCCTTTGTTTTCAGTAACGCCATGGCACAAGTGATGGCACACCGTGGCACACGGCACACACCAAAGGACTTACGTGAAGTTTTCAACAAAAAAGTTGTGCCATGCCGAAAATAGTGCTTGACAAACAATGTAATCCGTGTATTCTGTGTATATGACGCACGGGCCAAACACGCGGGCATTGACACCGCACCAGATTGACAGCCTGGAGAAGTTCCGCCGGGCGTCCCACGATGGCGCCCCGCACGGCTACAGCCCCGAGCAGCTACGATTGGCCATGGGGGCGAAGTTTGGATGGCGGACGCTGCGAAAAGCCCTCCAGGGACGCCCGGTGCGTTACCTGTTCTATGCCTACATCGCGCAGTGGATTGAACGGTATCTGCCGGCGGCGCCGGCGGTGCGAGATGGCAAGGCGGCCGCCTCCGGTGAGTACGCCGACGA